>BS_KBA_SWE02_21mDRAFT_10000865_pt1 | contig 11395 bp, 14 predicted proteins | sample BalSeasSWE02_21m_FD_9196 | JGI IMG/M metagenome (IMG submission 9196)
TTTCGAGAAAAGAGTGGACGACACCCACAAGGAAAGTATCGATTATCACGCAGCTTTACGACAACAAATTCTTGGCTTGAGCGAAATGAATGCGCAAATGAGTAAAGAAACCTTGAACCTTACAAAGGCTTTAAAAGGCGATAGCAAAATGCAGGGGAATTGGGGCGAGTTAATTTTGGAAAGAGTTTTAGAAAAATCAGGATTAGAAAAAGATCGTGAATATTTTGTACAACAATCTCACACCAATGAAAATGGTCAACGGGTTTATCCTGACGTAGTCATCAATCTGCCCGATGGCAAAAAGATGATTGTCGATTCGAAAGTGTCCTTGACCGCTTATGAGAAATACACAAATGAGGAAGACGACAGCATAAAAAATGGTTATTTAAAAGAACACGTTAATTCCATAAAACGTCACGTAGAGCAATTGGGTGACAAAAATTACCATGATTTATACCAAATAGAAAGCCCTGATTTTGTATTGCTTTTCATCCCGATGGAACCAGCATTTGCATTAGCATTGAATGAAGACACGACTTTATACAATAAGGCCTTCGAAAAAAATATTGTGATTGTTACTCCTTCTACCNTNTTNGCNACTTTNCGCACCATTGACAGTATGTGGGCNAACCAAAAACAACANGAAAANGCNTTTGANATTGCCCGACAAGCTGGTGCTTTATATGATAAGTTTGAAGGTTTTGTGGCCGATTTAATCAAAGTTGGAAAGAAAATAGACGAAAGTAAAGTGGAATATCAGGGAGCGATGAACAAACTTGTAGACGGAAAAGGAAACCTTATCACGAGTGTCGAAAAATTAAAGAAAATGGGGGCCAAAGCTAAAAAAGCGCTGCCAGAAAATATATTATCTAGAGCTAAAAAAGACGAAAATCTAGAATTAAATTAATATTTTAGAAAACTCTAACCAAATTAAATCCAAAAGCAATTTCACCTTTGCTCCAATCACCAGTAGTTTTTCCCAAATAACCAGCTTCATGCATAGCTCTAGAATTAGTAAAGTGCATTTGAAAAACATGGCCTCCGGTTTCTAAATCTACACCGACAGAAAATGGATTCCTATAGATAGATTGACTTGCTCTATTGAGATGAGCAGCATAATCCATATTAAATGACCATCGTTTAGCAAATTTATACCTTCCGCCCATTCCAATCGCAAATTGATCATTATTTTGAGGATTAGGTAATATTACAGTATTATTTTCATCTAAAACATCTTTCAAAGTATTTTCATGAAAATAGGATGGAGCTAATTCTAATGATAATTTATCACTAAATTTTCTGGAAATTAATAATTGGGTTACATAAGTAAGTCGGTTTTCAAATTCTAATTTTGGGAAATTTTCAACCTTCATTTCAGCGTTTACCGCAATGCTATTAAATCCTACAATTGTAAAAGGGAAGCCCTCTTTGTCTTGAGATGTTAATCGGTATTTGATTCCAACATCTATTGTTTCTTCAAAACCACTTCTAGCAACATGAGTAGTTAACCATTCTTTGATACCGTAAACAAACTTGATTTGGGTATTGGCATTATCAATCCCAAAAAAGTCATCAAATCCGTGGTTAATATAATCAAATCGATGAGCAATTACTATATACAGATCATCTTTTCCCGCTAATTTAGTTGATTCTAAATTGACAATTTTTAAAGATTTAAAAGCCGATTCCACTTTTGAACCAGCCTTGATCGTGTCAATTTCGGCAAGTAAATCATTTTGGGCTAAACCAAAAATTGGAAGTAGTAAAACAAGAAATAGTTTTTTCATATCAATCATTTAATCTGTAATTATTATTTTTTTCCAAGATTTCTCTTTATCATTAATTAGTTCAACTAAATAAACTCCTGCCTGAACCCCATTGATATTAACTTCAACACTATTATTAGCATTACTTACATCAATCGATTTTACAAATGCGCCTATTTGAGAATAAATATTTATTTTTTCAAGGTTTGTTTTTGTTTTTACTACAAATTCTCCTTTAGTTGGATTAGGGTAAATTTCTGTAGTATTCAAAGAAATATCCCCAACACCAAGAGAGCTACTTCTGGATAGATCTTGAGCATCATGAGGATTTGAGCCATGATATCCTAAAGTAGTTGTTGAACCTTCTGCAAAAATAATTGGAATTGTAGTTGAATTATTTGTAAATGTATAATCGCCTGCAGAAACTAATGCCCTGGATGCAACTATAGTTCTAATAGTACCAGTTACATTATCGGAAATAATTGTCCAATCTTGGGATCCATCTGGGCTTGGTTGGCTTTGAGAACCTGAAGGTGTATAATCTCTGTTTGAAGTACTATTCCAAATAAACATGTCTGTAACCGTGGACATTGAACTACCTCCAAAACCCACTCCTAGCCACGCTGTATTTGAACCCGTTAAAGTCAAAGTAACTTTAGTAGCATCGGTTTCAATTTTAATAGTTCTTGAGGACCCAGATAAAGCTACTGTGCCAGTAGTAAATTGAGCATATGATAATACTCCGGAAAGCATAAAAAATGCAGTAAGTAATTTTGTTCTCATATTTTAATTTTTAAAAAGGTTAATAATTTGTTCGTTTTTTGAAAAAACAGCATATTCAAAAACTGATTTCCCACTTTTATCAAGAATTGTTTTAGATGCACTATGTCTCAAAAAAAAATCAATAAATTCTATTTTTTGAAATTGAATTGCTAACATTAAGGGAGAAATACCATTTGAATCTACAATATTTAGATTCGCATTATTTTTAATCAGTTCATTAGCTAATTCGATTTTTCCTGACATAACAGTTGCTGCAAGAGCAGTTCCATTAGGACTGGCATAATTTATCAAAGTTGTTGTTTTTATAATTTCTTTTGCAACATCAACGTTACCTCTATAACATGCTAATATTAAAAGTGTAAATCCTCTACTATCTACACTATCAATAACTTTTGGATTTGAAATGATCGCTTTATTTAAATCTTCGACAGTTCCTTTTCTAGCGACATCAAAAATGTCTTGTTGTGAAAACCCAACTTGAAAAAGGAGCAAGCAAAATATTGTTTGAAAATAATTCATAATGAATACTTTATGGGGTTTCTAAAACACATTGATCCATTTTTAATTCTTCCATTAATGCATCATATCCAATAAAACGACCTTTAATTTTTATTTTGGAATTTACTTGAAGCTCTTTTGGAATTTGATCTATAAAAGTAGCAAATAATTTATCGCTTATTATAATTGAATTGGTTTCAATATCAATGTTTGATAAATCACCTGTAATTTCAATAGTTTTGTCTAAATATTTTGCATTTGCTGAATTTTCATTTATCTGAAACTCTATAAAAATATCAGTAGCCGTAATAGAATAACTTCCTTTTTCAGTAGCAATATTTCGATGGTCTTTATAAGTATATAGATAAGCTCCAATAACAACAATAATCAGCAAAACAAAGAATATTATTAGTTTTCGTTTCATTTATTTAGACTTGATAGGCTAATTTAACAAAATAATTGTTTATAAATCATTTTTTTATTTTAATTTTAAAAAAAAAAAAAATATGAAATCACAATTCTTGCTAATCCTTTTAATTATGCTATTATTATTTGTAAGTTGCACAAATGATACTGAATCAGATTTATTAGACAACCAAGCTCCGGTTACAATAACCTACACAAATACTATCAAGTCTATTATGGATGCTAATTGCATTTCTTGTCACGGAGCTAATCCTTCAAATGGAGCTCCTAATTCAATTACTACATACCAAAACACAAAAGATGCCGTTTTATTCTTGGGGCTAATTGATAGAATTTCAAAAAGTCAAGGTGCTTCTGGAATGATGCCATATGGCGGAACAAGACTACCACAAACCACTATTGATCAAGTTATAGCTTGGAAAAATAATGGGTTTCCACAATAATCAAATTTTTTTTATAATGAAACGAATTATTTTATTATCAAATTTTTTAATTTTAATTGGGCATACTACATTTGCCCAAGACAAAAAAATTACAAGAACTGGTTCAATTATCTTTGAAGCTTCTGTCCCTTCGTTTGAAGAAGTGAAAGCTAAAAATGAGTCGGTCACATGTGTAATAAACACTAAAACAGGTGAAATTGCCAGTTTGGTTTTAATGAAAGCGTTTCGTTTTAAAGTTGCACTAATGGAGGAACATTTTAATGAGAACTATTTAGAAAGTGATAAATATCCAAAAGCAACTTTTAAAGGTACAATACAAGGTTTTAATTTGAATAATATTAGCACAGAATCAAAAGAATTTAAAATGAATGGAATTCTTGAATTACACGGAAAATCAAAAGAAATCAATACTATTATTACCCTCAGAAAAGTAAATGAAGCAATTGAAATAATCTCAAATTTCAATGTTAATTCGGATGATTTCAACATAGAAATCCCTCAATTTCTTAGTAAGAAAGTCTCTAAAAAGGTGAACATTAAAAGTAATTTTATGCTTGAATAAATTTATTTCACCAATGAAAACAAATTATAAATAAACACCAAGTGTTTTTAAATCTATGTCAATTTTTATAAGATATTTTACTTTAATTTTTTTAGAATTTTCGACAAAATGTTGTAACTTTAGATAATTCAATTCATACCTTTAAATGAAAAAAATTATTCTTTTATTACTTCTAGTTTTCTTCAAAGTCAGTTTTGCTCAAAAGGAATTGATTACTAATACAGGTGTCATAAATTTTGAAGCTTCAGTCCCATTATTTGAAGAAGTTACTGCAACTAACAAAAATGCTTCTTGCATTTTAAACATTAAAAATGGCGCACTTAAAAGCTCGGTTACAATGAAAGAGTTCCGTTTTAAGTTGGCCTTAATGGAAGAACATTTTAATGAAAAATATATTGAAAGTGAACGATACCCTACGGCTACTTTCAAAGGTACAATTGAAGGTTTTAATTTATATATCATTGGAAATTCTCACAAAAAATTTATGATGAATGGTGAATTAAAAATACACGGAAAATCAAAAAAAATAAGAACTCCAGTTTTACTTCAAAAAACAGAAAACGGATTGGAAATTGTGGCCGATTTCAATGTAAAACCAAGTGATTTCAATATTAAAATTCCTGAAATACTAAGTGTAAAAGTGGCGGAAACGGTAAATATAAATACCCAATTTGTATTGAATTAATTCTACTTTTTCAAACAATCAATTAGTGCATCATCTAAGTTTGTATATTGGAATTGAAAACCTAATTTTTTAATTTTTTCAGAAGAAACTCTTCTTCCAGTGAGTATAATTTTTGACATTTCACCTAATCCCAATTTTATCAAAAATGCAGGAACATTAGGCAACCAAATCGAATATCCAAAGATTTTTGCTACTATTTTTGAAAAGACATTATTTGTTGTATTGTCAGTTACTGCCGCATTATATGCACCTTCCATTTTGGAATTATTTATAGCCTCAAGATAAATAGCGCACAAATCATCAATATGAATCCAAGGCATATATTGTTTCCCTGAACCTAAAGCAGAACCCAATTTTAATTTAAAAATAAGTTCCATTTTCTTTAAAAAACCATCCCCTTTACCTAAAACTAATCCTGTCCTAATTTTAACAGTACGAATGCCTAAACTTGCAATAGTATCAGCTGCGTCTTCCCATTTCTGACAAGTAGTTCCTAAAAAATCATTTTCTGGAGGGGTTTCTTCAGTGCAAATTTCATTTCCATTTATAGCGCCATAAATTCCAATTCCTGAAGCTGAAACAAAAGCCTCTATTTTTTTATTATTTCTTTTTAAAACATCACAAATCAATGCCGTAGACTCTACTCTACTTGCAACAATTTCTTTTTTCCGTTGCGGTGTCCATCTAGCTCCAGCAATATTTTCTCCAGCTAGATGAATGATGTAATCTGCTTTCAAAACAGCTTCTTCATCAATATATTGATTATCAACATCCCATTTAAAATAGGAAATATTAGATGTGTTTTTTTTATCACTTCTACTTAAAATCGACACAGAAAACCCTTTTTCAATCAACAAAGAGGTCAATTGTTTTCCTATAAATCCTGTTCCTCCGCTTATTAATACATTCTTTTTCATATCTACACAAATTTAATCATTTAAAATGACATATAAACATTAACATTTTATTTTGTTTAACTTTTTTAATTTTTCATTAAACATTATGTATCTTTGTCCTCTAAATCAAAAACATAACGAAAATGGCAACTAAAAAATCTACAATAACAAAAGACAAAATAGTTTCAATGTATATGAATTATAGATTGGAAAATAATGACAAACCAAAATCGGTTTATCAATTCACAAAAACGAATGGCTTTGATGAAACGGAATTCTATTCCTTTTTTGGAACCCTAGAAAGTGTTGAAAAAGAAATTTTTAAAATGTTTCTGGACAAAACTGTCGAATTGGTACAAAAAGATAATAATTACGAAAGCTATGACACGAAAGCTAAAATGCTTAGTTTCTACTTTACATTTTTCGAAATTTTATCAGCCAATAGAAGTTATGTTATGATGAGCTTGAAAAATCATCAAAATCAACTAAAAAATCTAATCCAGCTTTCCAGTTTAAGATTCGGATTCAAAAGCTACATAACTGAGATATACTCCCATAAAGCAATAATACAAAATGAAAAATTACAAAGTATCCAAAAAAAGGCAATACAGGAAACAGCTTGGATTCAGTTTTTGGTAACGATTAAATTTTGGCTGGACGATGAATCACCAGCATTTGAAAAAACCGACATTTTTATAGAAAAATCCGTAAAACTTAGTTTTGAATTAATGAATATTGCACCAATAGATAGCTTAATCGATTTTGGAAAATTTATTTTCAAAGAAAAAATACAAACTACATAATGAAAACAATAGACTATATCCCTACTTCAAAAATAGAAAGAGCAACCAAATTGGTTCAAACTGGTGCAAAAGTTGGAGTAAATTACTTGAAATATTACGGCGAAAAAATGGTGAATCCAGAAATCTCACGTGACAAGCTCAACGAAAATAATGCCGAAGACATTTATGACGGACTAAAAAGTCTTAAAGGAAGTGCTCTGAAAGTGGCTCAAATGTTGAGTATGGACAAAAGTTTTTTACCACAAGCTTATGTTGAAAAATTTTCGTTGTCTCAATTCTCTGTCCCACCACTTTCGGCTCCTTTGGTTCTTAAAACGTTCAAATCGAACTTTGGAAAAACACCATATGAAATTTTTGATGAGTTTGATGCTTATTCTATAAATGCAGCAAGTATCGGGCAAGTACACCTTGCTGTTTTAGACAATAAAAAATTAGCTGTTAAAATTCAGTATCCAGGTGTTGCCAATAGTATTTCTTCCGATTTAGCTTTGGTTAAACCTATTGCCATCCGAATGTTTAATCTACAAGGAAAAGATTCGGATAAATATTTCAAAGAAGTAGAAGATAAATTAAATGAGGAAACCAATTATTTATTGGAACTCAAACAAAGTCAAGAAGTGGCAAATGCGTGTAAAAGCATAGAAAATATTATTTTTCCAGAATACTATCCTTCCTATTCTTCCGATAAAATCATCACTATGGATTGGATGACGGGAATCCATCTTTCTGAATTCACCAATGAAAACTCCAATCAAGAAGTCGCCAACAAAATTGGGCAAGCACTTTGGGATTTTTATATGTATCAAATTCATATTTTAAAGAAAGTTCACGCTGATCCCCACCCAGGAAATTTTTTAGTAAATAAAAAAAACCAATTGGTCGCATTGGATTTTGGTTGTATGAAACAAATTCCAACGGAATTCTACGTCCCATATTTTGAATTAATCAACAAAGAAATTATTGATAATAACACTCTATTTCAAGAAAAATTATTCGAATTAGAAATACTAAGAATTGATGATTCGGAACAAGAAAAGGAATATTTTACCCAAATATTTTATGATTTATTATCACTGTTTACAAAACCCTTTCAAACTGCAACCTTCGATTTTTCGAATGCTGAATTTTTTGAAAGTATAGCGCAATTAGGTGAACGATTTTCAAAAGATACCAATCTCAAAAAAATGAATGGTAATCGAGGTTCAAAACATTTTATTTATATGAATCGCACCTTCTTTGGTTTATACAATTTAATGTTCGATTTGAAAGCAAAAATAATTGTCAATCATTATGTAAAATATTAAAATTGAATACACAACTTACCACTTTAGAAAAAGATAGAATTATTGAAATGGCTTGGGAAGACCGAACCACATTCGATGCTATCTTACTTCAATTTGGTTTAAAAGAACAAGAAGTTATCCTTTTGATGCGCACTGAAATGAAAGCATCTAGTTTTAAAATGTGGCGAAAAAGAGTTCAAGGTCGAAAAACAAAACACGAAAAATTGAGGGATTTTAGAGAAGGTCGATTTAAGTGTGACCGTCAAAGACAAATTAACAATAATAAAATTTCTAAGAGATAGATATAATTAAAGAATATGAAAAACATAGTAATAATTGGTGGTAGCAAAGGAATTGGAAATGCCATTTTATTGCAACAATTGGAGTCAAATTTTGTATACAATATTAGTAGAAATGCTCCAGATGTTTCACACCCAAACCTGAAGCATTTTTCTGTGAATGTTTTGAAGGATGAACTTCCAATCATAGAAAATATAGATGTCTTGATTTATTGTCCAGGTTCCATTAATTTGAAACCTATTGCAAGTTTAAGCATTGATGATTTTCGAAATGATTTCGAAATCAACGTCATTGGTGCTGTAAAAACTATTCAGAAATATTTGCCTGTACTAAAAAAAGGAAATAATCCTTCTATCATTTTGTTTAGTACCGTAGCTGCAAAACTTGGAATGCCATTTCATGCTAGTATCGCAACGGCAAAAGCAGGTGTAGAAGGTTTAGTTAAATCACTTGGAGCAGAACTGGCTTCAGTGGTTCGCATCAATGCCATTGCTCCTACCATTACCGAAACTACTTTAGCAGCTAGCATTCTGCGAAATGATAGAATGAAAGAAAATATGGCCGAACGTCATCCAATGAAAAGCTATCTTAAACCCGAAGAAGTGGCTGAAATGGCCAATTATCTACTCTCAGATCACGCCAAATCGATTTCAGGTCAAGTCTTTGAAATGGATTATGGAATAGTAAGTTTTAAAATCTAAACATATCAAACCACACATACTATGATAACAAATACCTTAAAAAACTACAGCAAAACAGAAGAATACGATACTGAAGCAACCGAAATACTTTCGGACAGTTATAGAGTAATTATTGAAAATTTAGGCGANAATATATACAGAGAAGGCCTAGAAAAAACACCGGAAAGAGTAGCTAAAGCGATGCAGTTCCTAACTCACGGCTACGGACTTAATCCATTAGAAATATTAAAATCAGCACTGTTTACCGAGAATCACAAACAAATGATTGTGGTAAAAGATATTGAAGTGTATTCTATGTGCGAACATCATATGTTGCCATTTTTTGGCAAAGCACACGTAGCCTATATTCCGAATGGAAAAATAGTAGGTTTAAGTAAAATCCCGAGAATTGTAGATGCCTTTGCCAGAAGAATGCAAGTCCAAGAACGTCTAACCGACCAAATAAAAGAGTGCATCCAAGAGGCATTAAACCCACTTGGCGTTGCTGTAGTAATTGAAGCACAACATATGTGTATGCAAATGCGTGGCATTCAAAAACAAAACTCAACAACCACGACTTCATCCTTTACAGGTGCTTTCGAAAAAGACAAAACTAGAAAAGAATTTATTAGTTTAATTTCAAATAAATTAAGCTAACTTTATAAAGTGAAAATTCTCTTAACAGGCGCAACAGGTTACATCGGAAAACGACTCTTGCCTATACTGATAGACAAAGGTCACGATGTGGTTTGTTGCGTTAGAGATAAAAATAGATTCTACTACCCTAAAGAATTTGCTTCAAAAATAGAAGTCATAGAAGTTGACTTTTTAAAAGAGGAAACCCTCGCAAACATCCCAGAAGATATTGATGCCGCTTATTATTTAGTTCATTCTATGTCAGGATCTGACTCAAACTATGATGATTTAGAAAGAATATCTGCTGAAAATTTTGTCGCTAGAATCATCCAAACAAAACTCATTCAAGTCATTTATTTGAGCGGAATTGTTAATGACAAATCGCTTTCGAAACATTTATCATCCAGAAAAAAAGTAGAAGAAGTTTTAAGTTCTGGAGCATTCAGCTTAACTACATTAAGAGCTGGAATTATTGTAGGATCTGGTAGTGCCTCATTCGAAATCATTAGAGATTTAATCAATAAATTACCTGTGATGATTACGCCAAAATGGTTGAATACCAAATGCCAACCTATTGCGATTAATGATGTGCTCGAATTTTTATCAAAATCGCTATTAAATCCTCTTACCTATAAAAAGAGTTTTGATATAGGCGGTCCTGATATTCTAACCTATAAAGAAATGCTTTTGGGTTTTGCTAAAGCAAAAAAACTCAAAAGATATATCATTACAATTCCCGTAATGACGCCTAAATTATCTTCTTATTGGTTGTATTTTGTCACATCAACTTCTTATAAATTGGCTTCAGCTTTAGTGAGCAGTATGAAAGTAGAAGTGATTTGCAGAGACAATGAAATCAATTCATTATTAGACGTAAACCCAATGTCTTATGAACAAGCTTTGTCAAGAGCCTTAGTAAAAGTCGACGAAGATAAGGTAGCATCGAGTTGGAAAGATTCCTTGATCAGTGGACGATTTAAAAGCAATATTTCTAAATATTTGAAAGTACCGAAAAAAGACTGCTACATTGATCGTCGCAAAAAAGAAATCATCAACAGAGATTTTACCATAGATAGAATTTGGTCTATTGGTGGAGAAACCGGTTGGTATTATGGCAATTGGTTATGGAGTTTTCGTGGATTTATCGATAAATTAGTGGGTGGCGTGGGCTCTAGAAGAGGAAGGACTCATAAACACGAAATTCATTCTGGAGATGTATTGGACTTTTGGCGAGTTTTGTATGCTAACAAAGAGGAAGGAAAATTANTATTGTATGCCGAAATGAAATTACCTGGCGAAGCTTGGCTTGAATTCAAAATAATCAATAATATCTTATATCAATCGGCAACCTTTAAACCCAATGGTATTTGGGGAAAACTCTATTGGTATTCTGTTTTACCATTTCACGGTTTTATTTTCAAAGGAATGTTGAATAAATTAATAAAATAAATTACTTCAGAATACCAGCTTTGTAAGTTGCAATAGCGCGATTTCTAGCAAAAGCATGATCAACCATGGGTTCTCCATATCCAAGATCAAATTCTGGAATCCATTTTCGGATGTAAATTCCTTTTTCATCGAATTTTTTCAATTGAATTTCAGGGTTAAAAACTCTAAAATAAGGTGCAGCATCA
>BS_KBA_SWE02_21mDRAFT_10000866_pt1 | contig 11382 bp, 5 predicted proteins | sample BalSeasSWE02_21m_FD_9196 | JGI IMG/M metagenome (IMG submission 9196)
CTCCAGCCACATCAGTGGTTGCATTTTTAATGAAATCATGTCCTCTCCAAGCAAATACTTTTATTTTTCCTATATTTTCATTGTTTGTGCCGCTTAATGCATCTCCAGTTTTTACAATTTCAACAAATCCATCTGCTAATGGGATTCCACCAATGTGGTAGTTGGGTAATGTTGCATCGGTACTTTGACCTAATTCACTCATGTATCGAATGGCAGAAATAGGCCTTACATAATCATGCCAACCTTTTATGGACCAAACGGTTATGGCAACGTCATGCAAAGCTCCAGCTAAAATAAAATAGGATTTAACATCCCATTCTAAGGGTGTTAATTCACTTCCTTTTCCATTGAATTTTTTTGTAAACAACGGATGATCGCTTACATAATTTAAAATGGTAAACCAATGTCCAGGGGGTGTTTCAGAGTTTGGACCATCTGCCCAAAACTCAGCCAGTACTCTAGTATAATCTCCTCTTGGTACAATTTGTGAATCATATGGTTTTCCTGTTGCGGGGTTTAAAGCATGTCCTTTACTTATATCGCCACCTTCACGAACTTTATAAAAATTAGGATATTCAGAAAAATCTTTAGGGATAAGATTCAAATCAATATTTCCGATACTTTTTGGTGATATATCCCACATTACCCCGTCATTTGGGTCTAAATGAGAGCTCCAATAAGAAACTAACGAAAAGTTCCATTTGTACTGATCACTTGAAGCTGTTTTTGAACTAATACTTAATTGTGGAGGTGTCTTAAGATTGTGATAAACTTCATATTTATTGTTTTCTCTTTCGAAAATTGATTTATCTTCTTTGGTTAAAGCAAAAGGAAATACTTTGCCCCATTCTGGGCTTAAGAATTCAGGTGTTGAGCCTGGAATAATATTTCCGCTTTGATCAATAAAAGTGTCAAAGGATAATGGCTGCCAACGATTGGGGTCTATCATGCCTGTTTTTCCACCTTTAACTCTTAGATTTAAAGAAGGGTTAATAGGTTTATAGTATGTATTTGTATAATTATTTGTTTCATTTGAACCGTCTATAAGACCATATTCAATAAGAGTTTGACCAATATAATTGCCTAATGCCGCAGCATTTCCTGATTCATAATTAGTGGATGTAAAGTTGAAGTCGTACCCCAATTGATTCATTATCAAATTAAATCTTGCCAAACTTTTTTCACTACCAGGCGAATTCTTAAAACGATGAGTTAACAATCTATATGCAGCATAACTCATAGACTTTTCGCTGGAAGTTTTTGAATCTTCTAAAGGTTTAAAATCTTTTAATTCACTTACAAAATTATTGATTGTATTACCCATTAAATATGGCTTGGCATTGGCATCATAAATAGCCCAACTATCATACAAAGCAACTGAAGTATGGAACAAATTCCTGGCGTGAACTGTAGGTCTTGCAAAATCTTTTCGTATCGCTTCTAAAAGGGCTTCATTCCAAATTCTAGCAATAGAAATGTTTTTTGAAACATTATTTAGTTGGAGTTGTACATTTAATTCTGATACAGTGCTAGAACAACTATTATTGGATATAATTGCAGTAATTCTGCCAGTAGTTTCTAGCTTCCATTTTATTTTTATTGATGAAGTACCTTTGCCATCAATAATTTCACCACCTTGAACGGTCCAAATAATTTGGTAATTTGGAGGCAGGTTATACGTATAAGTATCTTCATTATTATATCCGGAGGTTGTAGTTCCTAGAATTGGATTTGATGGTAAATAAACACAACTACCATCGTCTTTTGTTGCCATTGAATTATAATTACAAGATTTTGGATCAGTACAGCCATAAAGATAATTTACGGGCTTAACATCAACCACTTTAAATCCTGAAGCTTCTGTAAACTTAATGAAAGAATTGGTTTCAAAATTTTGATATTTTTCTATTAATCCAGAAGGCCATTTAATTGTAACTTCAATTATTTTAGTAGCTTTTCCTAAACCAAAATGAGTGGGTTGAAGGCTTTGAGATAAAAAACCTAATCCCGTATAATACCTATGAAAAGCGCCTACATCTGTTGATACAGTTATTGTAGTTCCTATTGCATCTCGATTAGAAATTGTTCCTTGTAATGAAATTTTAAACCATTTTAATAGAGTAGATTGATTGTTTTTAATGGTTGGGTTGTTATAAAAATAAGAGGCTCTGTCATTGTTTGAAACAAAAACGTCTAAGTCACCATCATTATCAAAATCAAATGCACAAGCGCTAGTCCCAATCGTAATATCTCCTAGACCTACTTCATCAGACGCATCTGTAAAACTATCTTTCCCTTCATTTAATAAGTTTTTGAAATAACGATTTTTTTGAGGTCCTGTTAAACTAAAACCATTGACAACAAATAAATCTTCATCACCATCAAGGTCGAAATCTGCAAATATATTATCCCAAGACCATCCGGTATTAAACATATTTTTTTCTACAGCAATGTTCTTGAAGGTATTGTTTCCGTTGTTTTTTAAGAATACATTATTGTTAATATTGGTAATAAAAAAGTCAAAATAGCCGTCATTATTATAATCTCCAAAGCCAACACCCATATCGGTGCCTGAATTATCAAGTCCATATTTTTTAGCGTCTTCAAAACTACTGTTTCCATCAACATTTATATATAAGTCATTAGGAACTTTATTGTCATTGGTCACATACAAATCCATCCATCCATCGGTATTTGCATCAAATGGAAAACCCATGTAAGTTCTTTTATTTTTAACAGTGCCGTTTATTTTGTTAGTTGCATTGCTAAAAGTCCCATTACCATTATTGATATAAAAACTATTGTTATCACATTTTTCCCAATTTCCGATGTAAATATCAAGAAATCCATCTTTATTGAAATCGAACCAACTGGCACTTGTGTTCCAACAATTATTGATTTTTACCAATCCGGCTTGAGTTGTTTTATCAGTAAAAGTGCCATTACCGTTATTTCGAAAAAGTTGTACTTTATAAAGATGAGTAAAAAACAAATCTGGAAATCCATCGTTGTCATAATCTCCCCATGAAACCCCATATTTAACACCTTCTAAAGCAGGATTTGAAATAGTTGGGTCTTCATTTGGAAATAAATTAGCTAGCCCAGCTGCATTTGTTACATCTGTGAAAGCGCCGTTATTGTCATTTCGGAATAATTTGCTTTGTGTTTTCTCGTCTTTGGAATCGTCTTTATTTTGGGCAACAATAAAAATATCTAAATCACCATCTCCATCGAAATCGGCAACGGCTGTCCCATTATTTTCTTTCATTGAGCCCAATCCAGCAGCAGTTTCGATGCGTTCAAATTTTTGAGCTAAAACGGGAATACTAGAAATTAGTAGTAAAAAAAATAATAGAATAAAGAGAGTATTTTTATAATTTTTTGGCATATGCATTTTTGTTGTTAATTAAATTTATTGCTAAATTTTTTTAGAAAGAAAAATGGAATTCAATTAGTAAGAATTTTTAAATTCTATAAAATTAAGATTGAAATTCCCTCCTTCAAAATGAACACGAATTTTATTGCTGCCTTTTTTTAGTGATACATTTTTTAGAAAAACGGTTTTCCAAATCGTTTCTCCGCCTGTAGATGTAAGTTCAATAGTTTCTGAGATTTTCTTTCCGTCTAGTTCCAAATACAATTTCCCTCCTGCTTTTTCACTTGAATATCGAATGGCAACATCGAATACACTTGGAGTTTTTACTTCGACAGTAAATTGCAGCCATTCCCCATCTTCAATGAAGGAAACCTGAAATCCGTTGGTTGTTTTATCCGTACAGGTTACAATATCAACACCATCATTTCTCATTTGGTTTCCTTTATTCCAAAGGGTAAATTTTGTCCCATCATAATTGGCTACATCTTTGTCAGAGTATGCAAAACCATTTGTTCCTAAATCATATTCTGTAGCAAATACTCTTCCCGGAAGTTTGTGGTTTTTGTAGGGTTTGGTATCGTTAGTTTGTACTTGGCGGAACATTGCATCAATTACATCAGGTTTGACGATAACGTTCTCCATTTTATAATTATCGGCAATTTGCATCAATGCTTTCTTGGCAAATTCTTCTGTAGGTTTCGTTCCGCCATTTTTCCAATAGTTGAGTATTTGTTCATATTCAGGAGTTTTACGAACCGAGGTAACTCCAGCAATATTTTCAATTTTTTTCATGGGCCAAAAAGCCCAACCAATATTATTTTTTTCGACTAATGAAAGGACTTCTTTAAACCAAAAATTCGAATTTTCACCACTTTCTCCTAACCAAATAGGCACATTGTACTTTGTTCTATAATCTAAGAATTTTTGAATTGACTCTACGTTATTGTGATTCCAATATTTGTGAAAACTCAATGCCATATTATCATCCCAAAGCGGAAAAATTCCGTCATAATTATTACCCCAACAATTGCCTTCGATGATGACTAAATGATTCGTATCGACTTCTCTTATGGCCTTTGTAATTCTAATTTCTAAATTTCTCAAAGGGATGTTTAACCTTTCATCACAACCATTTAAATTCTTACTATCAAAATTCCAATTGGGTTCATTGATGATGTCATACCCTCCAATCCAAGGATTGTCTTTATAACGTTGTGCTAATTTTTTCCAGAGCGCTACCATTTTATCCTGATTCGCAGTACTTTCCCATAGCGAGGGTTTTGAGGTGTCGTAATCTGAAATATTGGCGTCATGACCTTGTCCTCCTGGAGCTCCATGCAAATCTAGAATTAAATAAATCTTATTGGCAGCACACCAGTTTAACAAATTATCTGTCATGGTAAAGCCTTCTTCTAGCCAAGTTATTTGACCGTCTTTTTCGTTTTCAATAGCAGGGGTGTATAAATTGTAATGCATTGGCAAACGAATAGAATTGAATCCCCATGAAGCCAAAGAATCGATATCTTTCTTTTTAATTCCGTTTGCTTTATAAACTTTATAGAATTCTTCGGTGTTTTCGACACCAATCAAATCTGTGATTTTTTGTTTGATTTTATATTGAGGTCCTGCAAAAGCACCAGTTTGAATCATATAGCCTTCTTGTATCATCCAACCGCCTAATCCTAAACCACGCAAAACAACATTTTTATCGTTTCCATCTACAATGTTTTGTCCGTTTCTATGCAAAAAACCTTGACCAAACGAAGCTAGACTAAAGCACATTAAAGAAAACAGAATTATATTTTTCATTTCAATTATTTGTAAAATAGAAGTTGTAAAAAACGAATTTTATGTAAGCTATTTTATTTCAAACTAGATTATTCTCTCTTTAATACACTAATGTTTGAATAGCATGTGGCAAAATAGAAACTTCAGTTGCATTTGTCCCAACGCATAAATTATACGTAACTTTTTTATCACTTTCATTCATAACAATAGTAACTACTTTTCCATCTTGATTTAAAAAAGAAGTAGTTATCAACTGACTCCGACTGGACACACTGCTAATTTTTTTGGCATTTTTACCAATGAATTTTGAAAAATGTCCAATAAAATAATAAGAAGGTGTATAGATTAATTCTCCTGTTTTGGTATCACCGTGAATGGGTGCAAAACAAAAATTCCCCACATGATTGGGCCCGCCTTTTTCGTCTAAAAGAATGTTCCAATCTGTCCAACCAACAGTTCCATTATTAAAATCATTTATCATTGATTTGCCATAACGCTCTCCATTTTTCCAGAGTTGGTATTTTTTGGCATCGAATTTTTCATTACAACCTTCAGTAAAAAGCATATTTTTATCGGGATACATTTTATGAACTTTAGCTACATTTTCGAACATGGGTTCTCCTCCACTCCAGTCTTCATACCAATGAAAACCTACTCCCCAAACATATTTTTTAGCTTCAGGGTCATCTAGAATAACACTAGCGCGCTGAGTTAATAAATCTCTATTGTGATCCCAAACTGTGATTTTTTTGTCTCCAAGTCCAGCATTTTTTAATGTAGGGCCAAGATAGTTTTTAAGAAAATCTCGTTCTTCTTCGGCCGAATAAATACAAGACTCCCATCGTTGAACGGCCATTGGTTCATTTTGAATCGTTAATCCCCAAATAGGCATTCCTTCTTTTTGGTACGCATTGATAAATTTTACATAATAATTGGCCCAAGATTGATAGAATTCAGGTAATAATTTACCTCCTTTTAACATATTTTTATTGTCTTTCATAAAAGCTGGAGGGCTCCAAGGACTGGCATATAATGTCACTTTTCCTCCTGCAGTTTCCATTGCTTTTTTTATCAAAGGGATTCTAAATTTTTTGTCGTGGTCTATATTAAAAGTTTTTAAATCTTTGTCACCATCGGCTATATAAGTATAGCTTTCAGAGCCAAAATCACTGCTATGAATGGTGGTTCTTATCAAGGAATAACCAATACCCTTGTCCTTGCTGAAATAAGCATTGAGCAATTCTTTTTGTTTTTCTTTGGATAATTTTGCAAAAACTTCAGCGCTAGCATCGGTGATAGCTCCTCCAATTCCGAGAAAAGTTTGAAAAGTTTTAGTCGGATCTACAAATATGCAAGTTTGTGATTCGAGAGGTTGTTTTAAGTCTGAAAATGTTAAATTATCTGTATTTGTCAATCTTAACTTAGTGCTGTCAGCCGATGTATAAATCATTACTGTTTTGCCATTTACAGAAAAGGGCTTGGATTGCATTTTGCTTTTTTGCTGAGAAAATGCACTAAATGTAACTAGTAAAATCAGTGCTGAAATTGTTGCTTCCATATATGTAAATTTTATTTTTTATTGGTCAAATATGGTATCGCCTTTTATTTATAGTAGTTTGCTTAAGCAAACTTGTTTTTAGTGGCGATTTCATAATTTATTTGATAGATATCTTTATTTTTTTTGAAATATTTGAAGATGAATTTCCGATATAAATCATATAATCTCCTTTTTCAAGATTCCAATTCGAAATGGTTTCGTCATAAAAACTCAAACTATTCGTGTCAATCGAAATTTTAAAAGTACTGTTTTCTCCTTTTTTAACTTCCACTTTTTGAAAACCTTTCAGTTCTTTTTCAGCTCTAGTCACTTTCGAATTTAATTTTCCGATGTAAGCTTGAACGACTTCGGCGCCATCCAGATTTCCTTTATTAGAAACAATTCCTGAGATTATTATAGCTTCATTTTCTGCATATACTTTCTTATCTGAATCCAATTTTGATAGTTCGAATATTGTGTAAGACAGTCCTTCTCCAAAAGCAAATAAGGGTTTGATTTTCTTGGTATCGTGCCAGCGATAACCCACCAAAATATCTTCTTTGTAATATTGGTTGACATTATCCCCTGGATAACTCAATTCTCCAAAAGAATGGGCTGCATTATCGCTTAATTTTTTAGGAAACGAAAAGGGTAGTTTTCCAGATGGATTTACATCTCCGCTTATAACATCAGCAATGGCATCGCCAGCAACACTTCCTAAATACCAAGTTTGCATAATACCTTTTACTTTTGAAATCCACGGTATTTCTACTGCATTTCCACTTACTAATACCACTCCAATATTTGAATTTACTTTTAAAAGCTCATTTAAAAGTTCATCCTGTCCAAAGGGTAATTTGTATTCTGTTCTATCTACTCCTTCACAATCTTGAAGATGATTTTTATTTAAACCACCAAAAAATAATACAATATCTGCTTTCGAAGCGGCTTCAATAGCTTCTTTTTTCAGTTGATTGGGATCTAATGTTGAAGGAATAACTCTGCCGTAAGCCGAAGGTCCAGAGGCATAACCCATAGCATGTATTATAGTAGCATTTTTGAATCGATTTTTTAATCCGTCTAAAGGAGTTATTTCATTCAAAGCTTTCAATTCAGATGAACCACCACCAATAGTCATTGATTTTGTTGCATTTTCGCCAATCACCGCAACAGTTATCTTTTTGGAAGGATTAATTGGAAAGAAAGAGGCCTCATTTTTTAATAACACAATTCCTTCGCCTGCAATTTTTCGTGCAACATCAATGTGTTCTTGATTATTTATTCTTCCTAAAGTTCGATTCTGGTTCATATTGGTTCGAAACATTAAACGCAAAATCCTTCTTACTTTATCATTTAAAACTTCTTCTTTAATTTCGCCACTTTTAAGCATTTTTAAAAAAGGATTGGCTAAATAATACGAATCGTAGGCATTTTTAGTAGAGGTTGTTAATCCATCTGTACCAGTTCCCATTTCTATATCTAATCCATTCAGGGCTGCTTGTTTTGTATCATGCGCGCCACCCCAATCGGTTATTACTACCCCGTCAAAATTCCAATCTTTTTTTAATATTTTATTTAATAACATGTCATTATGGCAACAAAACTGACCTCTAAATTGGTTGTAGGATCCCATTATTGACCAAACCTTGCCTTCTTCGACAGCAGCTTTAAATGCAGGCAAATAAATTTCGTGTAAGGCTCTATCACTAACCTCTACGTTGATATGACCTCTCCATAATTCTTGATTGTTGAGTGCATAATGTTTGACACAAGCGGCAACTCCATTTTCTTGAACCCCTTGAATGTATGGAACCACCATTTTTGAGGCCAAATACGGATCTTCGCCCATATATTCAAAATTTCGGCCATTTAGGGGGGTTCGATACATATTTACACCAGGACCTAATAACACATCTTTTTTTCTGTAGCGCGCTTCTTCGCCAATGCTTACTCCATAATCTTTAGCTAATTTTGGATTAAATGTCGATGCTAAACATGTTAAAGCCGGAAAGGCAGTAATAGAATCATTAGTCCAGTTGGCATATCCCCAATTGTCCCAATTTATTTCTCCTCGAACGCCGTGAGGCCCATCAGACATCCATAATTCTGGGATGCCAAGTCTTTCGACTCCGGGTGAACTAAATTTTGATTGAGCATGGCACATAGCTACTTTTTCCTCTAAAGTTAAGGAGGAAATTATAGCATCTATTTTAGCTTCTATTGACTTAGGATTTTTATTTTCTTGGGCTTTAGCGCTTATAACTAGCATAGTGTTACAAATAATTATAAATATTATTTTTTTATAAGTGTTCTTAAACATAAATGTTATTTTTATTATTTATTTTTTTGTTAGCCTAATTTTATTTTTAATTAATTCAATATAAACAGGCAAGTGGTCAGACGGATATTTTAAATCTTTAGAATCGCTTAAAACGGCATATTTTCTGACTTTGTAGTTGCTGTTTTTCGAAATAAAGATATAATCTATACATTCTGTTACGGGTTCATAATGTTTAAAACCATTGAACGTTCCGGTGGGTCCAAAAGGTTTTTCTTCTGAAATTTCTCTTGTGTCTAACATTTCTTTTTTTAAAGAAATAATTCTATTTTCAGTAGGTTTTGAATTAAAATCACCCATAAAAATCACGGGATATTTTTTTGTGTTCAATGAGGCTATTTTCGAAAGAATGAGTTGAATTCCGTTTGTCCTAGCCAATTCTCCCATATGATCTAAATGTGTATTGAAAACCCAAAGAATAGTTTTTTTTTTCAAATCTTTAAACAAAGCATAGGTGCAAACCCTATTGAATGCTGCATCCCAACCCTTGGAAATTTTATCAGGAGTTTCTGATAACCAAAAAGTGCTGTTTTGTAATACTTTGAAACGCTCTTTTTTATAATAAATATTTGAAGATTCGCCTTGGGTTACACCATCTCTTCCTATTCCAATAAAATTATAATCTGATAGGGTAGATGCTATATCGTTCACTTGATTCGGTTTTGCTTCTTGAACTCCAAAAATATCGGGTTCGTAAAAAGATATTTGCGATGTTAAAAACTCTCTTCGATTTGACCATTTATTTTCTTCATCACTTTCAATATCCAAACGGATGTTATAAGTCATTAACTTTAATGATTGTGCATTTCCTAAAAAGAAAAAGAATAGTGTCATTATAGTCCATAAATATTTCATTTGAATATCGTAAATGCGATTAAAGAAAACAGTAAAAGATGATTTGGTTTTAATTTTTTTTTCCATTATTTGCTTCTGTTAAGGGAAACAGAAGCAAATAATAAAAAAGCTAACTAACCAAAAACCAATTAATTATAAACTCTAACGTAATCTATTTCAAAAGTTGAAGAAACAAAATTCGGATCAATTGCACCACCAAAATTTCCTCCCATTGCAGAGTTAATTATTATGAAAAATTTTTGATTAAAAGGTACATTTGTCGAGTTTGTAAAAGTTTTAAACAATTGATTATCAACATAAAACTTAATGTAATCTGCTCTCCAATCTACAGAATAGATATGGAATGCGGTTGTTGCATTATCAATAATTGTATTTGAAGTATCACCATTTCCGCCTGAACGACCGGGATAATGAAGTGTTGCGTGAATTTTATTCAATTGATTGGCAACATGCTCCATTACATCAATTTCGCCACAGGCTGGCCAACTAACAGAGTCAATATTGTCTCCCAACATCCATAATGCAGGCCAAGTACCACCACCAGCAGTTAATTTTGCACGGAATTCCACTTTTCCATATTTGAAAGAAAATTTATCCTTGGTAAGAAGTCTTGCTGAGGTATAACTGCTGCCAAGGTAGCTTTCTTTTATGGTTTTAATCTTTAAATAGCCTCCTTGAACGATTACATTCTCGGTTCTGTTGGTATAATATTGAGCTTCGTTATTACCCCAGCCACCAGCTCCTAAATCATAACCCCATTTATTACTATCTGGAGTGCCATCTATATTAAATTCATCACCCCATATCTCTTTAGTTGCAACAAATACCGTAATAGATTTTGTTGAAGTAAAATATTTTAGACCGTTGAATACTGTAACCTTTATTTCGTAGGATTTAGTACCACTTACAAGATAGGAATGGGTAAATACTCCTGTTGAGGGTTCTAAAGTTTCGCCATCACCAAATTCTGCTTTATAAGAAACTCCACTACTAGGAGTGATAGTGAACTTTACCAATCCACTGCCGTCACCATTCGGCATCGCTGTAGTTGTCCCCACCACTTCAGTTTTGATAACCACATTTATTTGTGGGGTATTGGGAGTGCTACTATCCGTGCTATCGCCTGAGCTGCAACTTAGTAAAGCGCCTAACAATAAAGTTGGTAAAACGAGAAATTTTTTAAACATTTTCATAATTGCAATGAGTTTTATATTGAATTCTTTCTAAGCTTTTTCAACCATTCAAATCGACTTATTTTAAATGAACTAATTTCATTTGAAATGTTGAAAAAATAAATTTTGCACAAAAAACATAGTAGATAATTGCCATTAATATACTAGTTTGAAACATCTTAAAAAAATAAAAAAGGTGTTATTCAAAAAAAGGGAAGCAAATACTCCCCTTTTTTCACTAACTAACTAACTAACTAACTAACTAACTAACTAACTAACTAACTAACTAACTAACTAACTAACTAACTAACTAACT
>BS_KBA_SWE02_21mDRAFT_10000867_pt1 | contig 11377 bp, 8 predicted proteins | sample BalSeasSWE02_21m_FD_9196 | JGI IMG/M metagenome (IMG submission 9196)
AAATGGGGAGTGTGTGATAAGGTCTATAGATACCATTCCGTTAAAGGATGAATGAGACATCGGGTAGTGATTAAACCTCGCAGGTCTCGAAGACCTGCGAGGTTTGGCACCGAGGTTATCTCTCTCTGGTGTCTCACTATCATTACTTTGATCACACGCCCCAAAATGTTCTAAATGGTTGTTCAATACGAGAGGTGTTTTTATGAAGTACAAGTTAAAAGGCTGTATTTTCAGCCTATTTTGGTTATTCACGCTGTTGCTACAAGGACAAATGGCGTGGGCGGAGACGGACTTGTTGAATTTGTCCGCCTATCAGGAGGCATCGACTCCAGAGTATGGAGAAAATGTGTTAGTGGCGCAGGATGAGAAAAGTGGGGTTAAGTATCTGACTGTTGGGAAAGAAGAGGGTAGTCTTGGGCGTTTGAAGTTTCCAGTGAGTTTGTCTGGAGATTTTGAAGTGATGGTCAAAATCAATATCAATCCTGATGGCGAGCAAGCCTTTTTTCTAACTGCCGATGAGTATAAAATTAAAGTCGGTTTCGATGGGTATGGTAGTGTTGGACTTCAAGCCGGCAGCGACAAGGGTTCTGAGGATGAGAGCAAAGCTTGGAAAGTTAACACGACCAATACCTTAAAACTTTCTGTGGCTGGAAACGTTGCTAAACTCTATGTCAATGATGTATTTTCTCAGAAGTTGACCTTAAAAGCGGGTTTAACTTATACCCAGTTGTTATACCAGGGACTTGACCAGGATAGCCAACTCTATCAGGTAATTCTGGGAGGCTCTGGTGGAAGCGCACAACCTCCAGTTATAGGGGCCCAAACGGATTTGTTAAATTTGTCGGCCTACCAAGAAGCTACGACTCCATTGTATGGGGAGAATGTGCTGATAGGTCAGGATGAAAAGACCGAAATAAAGTGGTTAACCGGCGGGAAAGAAGCGGGTAGTAGCGGGCGTTTAAAATTCCCAGTGAACTTGTCAGGTGATTTTGAAGTGGTGGTCAAAGTCAATCCTCACGAGGAGCAAGCATTTTTTCTGACTGCTGATGAGTATAGAATTAGAATCGGTTTCGCACGGTATGGTGGTGTTAGACTTCAAGCTGGCAGTGACACTGATGATTCTTGGGACACTAGCAGTGTCTGGATGGGTAGCACAACGAATACCTTAAAACTCTCGGTCTCCGGAAATGTCGCTAAACTCTATGTCAATGATGTGTTTTCGCAGAAGTTGACCTTGAAGGCAGACTTAACCTATACCCAGTGGTTATACCAGGGACTTGACCAAAGTAGCAAACTCTATCAAGTAACTCTGGGTGGTTCTGGTGGAAGCGGACAACCTCCTGTTACGGGTAGTCAAGAACCAGAACCAGAAACGGACCTATTGAATTTGTCGACTTATCAAGAAGCCGCGACTCCATCGTATGGGGAGAATGTGTTGGTGGCCCAAGACAATCAGGCTGAAATTAAGTGGCTAACCGCTGGGAAAGAAGTAGGCGGTATTGGGCATTTGAAATTTCCTGTGAACTTATCTGGTGACTTTGAAGTGGTGGTCAAAGTCAATCCTAATGGCTGGCAAGCCTTTTTTCTAACTGCCGATAAGTATAGAATTCAAGTCGGTTACTCTTACTCTGGTGTCGATCTCCGAGCCGGCAGTTATAATGGTTCTGGAGATGATAACAGTACCTGGGATTATAACAATGCCTGGGGGGATGGCATGACGAATACCTTAAAACTCTCGGTCTCCGAAAACGTTGCTAAACTTTATGTCAACGATGTGTTTTCCCAAGAGTTGACCTTATTAAAATCGAATTTAACTTATACCCAATTGCTATACGAGGGACTTGACCAGAGTAGCAAACTCTATAAATTGAAAGTGGGTAAAGGGGTGACGGTTACTCCAACTCCAACCCCCACGCCAGTCAAACCTTGCGGTTGTGTAAAAATCCCTGGCAAAGGTCACGCAACGGATGCCACCGGCAAACCCGTCACCACCGAGACCACCCATGAAGCTGGCATTTCCGTCAATAACCAACCACCCGTCATTCAGGTCAAGCAAAAATTATCTGATACGGTGGACGTTATAGGCAACATCATCGTTGACCCAGTGGATATTGGCCAACCAGTGGACACTTTTGTCTATGCGGCAGCCACTTTCCCTGGCTCCAGTGCGGTCTCCTATTACATGTTAGGCCCCGGCTCAACTATCCTCGCTTGGAATCAACAACCGGCTAGTTTAGTAGCTTTTTCGAGTGGGACTTTGGCAGCCGTACAGGTGGTGCAAATGTACAGCGGGACTTTCTACTATCCAGGGACGCTGAAAGTCTTCTTTGGCTACCGTTTACCTAATGGCACGGTGATTACTAGCAGTGCGCCGATTGATATTACGATAGAATGAGGAGAAAGATTTGACAACTTTCAAAAAGTTGTCAAATCTCAATTGCTATCCAGGAAAGGAAAAGATTTGACAACTTTCAAAAAGTTGTCAAATCTGGCCCCGGTGATTTATTCTACTACCATTCCCCCCGGATCCACAATTCGTCCATCCACCAAATTCGGTGGATAGCACATGGGAACTGGTGGCCAGATACACACTAAAAAAGCTGCCTCAAGGTGCGTAGGACGCACCCTACATTCCCAGCAAAATTACTGTCTTCCCTGCTACTTCTACCACTTCCCTAGAAATCCGTTCCTCCCAAGTCTTTCCGGCCCGCGTTTCAAACAGAATTAGATACCCTTGTGACAGTCCGAACTGATCCAAATACTCCGCCGTTTGTTCTAAACCGTCTTGCCGCGTTTGGGAATCACGATACAACTTTAATTCTATCACAAATTGGTCCGGGCCATATTCCAGCCATAAGTCGCAACGTCCATTACCCACCGCCATTTCTCGCTCGATCCGCCCGCCCGCATTGATAATCCGTTGCAGAAAGGCCATCAGTAACAATTGCCGCCCCACCTCCCGGAAGTCATATTTCTCTAACCAGGCTTCCGAATAACGACGATAGAACTGTTGAAACGCGGTTAAAAGTGCTTCCAAGTTTAACCGTCCGTCTTTGAGATACCAGCCAAGTTGTACCAATTTATTGGGGAAATTCAACTGAAAATCCAGACTGAGGACTCTAGGGATAATTTCTTGATAAATGGGATTGGCAAAGCGTACTGGTGGCGTTGGCGCAATGAGTCCTAAGTCACTGGTATAGACGACGGCCTCATTGAATTTATCGAAGTCCGGGGCTTCCCCATTGATAATCGCCTCGGCGACCCGTCGGACCTCCGGTTCGCGTAACTTATCAATTAAACTATCCAAGTGGGTATCTCGCCGTTGAATTAACTCCTCTTTGGCTTGGACGACGTGGGCTAAGGTGATGAGTTGGGAATAATCATTTCTTAGCACTTCAGAGACGATTTGATTGGCTAACGCATTGGTTAACCAGGGTTGTCCTTGCGTCAGGCGATAAATCTCCTGAATCACTTCGGAGGAAAAACTTTGACCAGTCTCTTGAGTATGTTGGTCCAATAAGGAGTGGACTTCAGCTGGGGTAAAGCCTAGCATGAACAATGATTTGGTTTTGACATTGAAGGGGGAGCCGGTACCTAAACTGGCACGGTCCGGCCGGAGTCGAATTTTATAATCGCGAACGTCGCGTAAACCCACCAGGGCAATGGCTTGAGGAAAACCGGTGGGACGAGCTTCAAAGCCGGCCCGTAATTGGCGTAATAAAGCTAGGAAGAGGTCATCCATTAAGGAATCGGCTTCGTCTATGAATAAGACTACGGGTTTGGGATTTTGGGTGGCCCATTGAGTCAAGTAGCCCTGTAGGCCCATTTGGACCGACACCTCATTGACTACGGGCGGCTGTTCTAGGTTAGGTAAATGTAACTTGGCTTGCTGGACAATCGCTAACGCCACGATTCGCATGGCATCCTGTGGGTCTCTTCCACTGGCGGCGGCTTGGATATTGACCGTCAATGCGGTGTATTGCCCCTCCTGATTGAGTTGGTGCATTAACGCATATAAATAAGTGGTCTTGCCCGTTTGCCGGGGGGCGTGAATGATAAAGTAATGTGCATCGTCAATCAGTTCGCGAATGCCCGACAAGCGTGGTAGTGAGTCTACCGTGTAATGACGCTCTGGCTGACAAGCGCCAGCGGTATTAAAAAATTTGTGCATAAAGGTTCTCCTGGGGTAGTTAGAATTAGATTTGACAACTTTCAAAAAGTTGTCAAATCTGTGCCGGGACGATTTATTTTACCACGATTCCCCCCGCCGGCTCCACAATATGTCCATCGATTACCGTACTATCGCCCAATTGTCCATCGGAACGAGAAAAATCCATTCTTCCCAGACGGAAACCGACATTTTACAATGACTAAAAGCAGTGTTACAGTCAACATATTATGGATGAAAAGACCTTTTGGCAAAAATTGGAAAGTTTGAGAGAATGGAAACTGCTTTTAGGAGGGGAGGGGGAGAAGTGAAAACGGTTGGTGGAGGAATTTTGGGGGAAGCGGAGGAAATGAGAAATTTAGGTAGTCCCTACCAGCCAATGGAGGTATTAACCGCAGTGGTGTATGACGCTTCGCTTATACACCCTACCACTACCACTACTACCACTACTACCACTACCACCGCCTATATCTTGGAAGGACTACCGAAATTTAACCGAAATCTAGGTAGTGATGCAATGTGGGTGATGGTACAATCAGGACTGCCAATCCTCAAAGGACTGGCAGTCCTAAGACACCACCCACATTGCATCACTACTGAAATCTACAGCATTACCACTCTACTTAATGGTAGGTTGCCGTCCCAGGCATCATTTGAGAAAGCACACCCTACCTTAATAGCATTGATGCCCGGCGTGGAAACGAGACCAAAATTCTTCCACGCCTCTTCGGTTTATCGACATTACTTGGTGGTGGTGGCCGGCACAACTTCTTCGCTGGTAGTGGTACATTGACAAATAGACCCAGCCTTGTCGCCTAAAGTAGTGGGCGACCACTGGCCGGTCCACTGGCAATTTTTCCCTCCAATGGGGGCACTGCCGCCAGCTTCACAAATAAAGGGACACTTCTCTTTTGCTTCAGTATCATCCTTAAGCGCAGGACCTTCTATGACAAATTGTTTGCCGTCAACTTCGCATTCACAAATAGACTCCGCTTTACCCTTTATTTTGGTGGGTGACCACTTACCGGTCCACTTAGAATTTTCACCACTAATGGGTGCATTCCCAGCTTCTTCACAAAGAAAGGGACACTTCTCTTTGGCATCATCATCATTTTTGAGCGGAGGACCTATTTCGACAAACTGTTTAGCGGTCTCGGCAAAAGCCAGTATCGGGGTGTAGCCGAAGGATAAAGCGACTATTGCTACACAGGCAAACCAGGATATTTTTTTCATTTCAATCTTACCTCATTATTAAAATTAACCAAAAATCAACAAAGTTTAAACTACAAATCAACAAAGTTTAAACTACAAAGTTTAAACTACATGGGTAACTCACCTTACGCACCACCCTTAGCCCCACCGCCATTAAGTTAAGCTAAAGTTACGGCGTTGGAGTCCAAAGCTTCAGCTTTGGCAACGCCGTCTTAGCTTAACCAAATCTCGTCCAAAGCTGAAGGTTTGGACTCCAATGCGGCTTAACTTAATGGCATTGCACCCTTAGCCGCCCCTCCTGGGTAAAGCGGGGAATATCCCCTGCGAGACCGGTAGTGCTTACTCCCCTCCTTACCAAGGGCTACTCTATGCACACAACTTTTGGAGGAGCTATTTTTCTCGTTCCCACGCTCCGCGTGGGAATGCCTAGACGCTCGGCGTCGGCGCCAGGGACGCGGAGCGTCCCACCTGCATTCCCACGCGGAGCGTGGAAACGAGAAAAACCCCTCCTTGGTAAAGGAGGGGAGCAAAGAGTGGATGGTTAGTTCCCCCTCCTTACTGCGGCAAGGAGAGGAGAGAAAATACTTAACTCACCCACCCCCAACCCCTCCTTGGTAAAGGAGGGGAGAAAGAGTGGATGGTTAGTTCCCCTCCTTACTAAGGAGGGGCTAGGGGTGGTTGTGCGTAAGGTGAGTATTTAACTTAGCGGAGATAGACTAACTGGCTTTAGCATCTGATAATTCTAATTGTTTTTGCAAGCGTCGCTTTTTCTCTTCTTCCTCATCCATTAACTCTTGAGCCGGGGTACAAATCATTCCCACCGGTCGATTGAGTGCCTTCATTTTCCGTTCAACTTCTTCTGCTGAAGGACGAGGATCGTCAAGAATTTTCGCTAACAAATCGCGTAACTCTTCCAAATACTGTACCGTAAAAATCACCAGCCCGGCATAAAACGCGGTGGCACAGCGAGCAGAGACTCGGGCCGCAAATTCCTTGAACCAACGTAATGGATGTTCGTCCAGAAATCGTGCGGTTTCCTTTAACGTCGCCAATTGGTCATCCACTGACATCAAATGCCCTATAAACTCTACTTCCAACGAAATATAATCATCCGGACGTTTCTTCCAATTCTTGGCTAAGACTTCATATTTTTTATACCACTCGCGTACTTGAATCATCGGTGCTTGCCGAGTTAAACCTTCGTCGGTTAACCACACCGATTCATACGGAGAGGCACGATAAGCATTGTTCAGGTAAATGGAAGAAAAATCCGACGCTAATTCGTCTAGTAAAGCCTCATCAATCGTCTCGGGCCATTCTGTTATCGCTTGTTTCAATAAACTACAGGCTTCTTGACCAGCGTGGGTTTGTAACTGCAAACCTAGATTATACGGGAAATCAACTCGTTTCAGTTCCTCCATGACCTCCTTGGTCACTTCGCGGTCATGCAACGACGCTAACTCCCGTAAATCTTCGGTCACGGCAGTACGAAAGTGCGCAATTAATGCACTTTCGTCCAATGAAGTTGCTCTCATGCGCCAAGTTTGCCCTTGGGATGTGCAACAAAGGCAATCGATGGATTGGTCAATTCGGGATTGGCCATATTCTTAATCGCGCGGACGGTGGTTTCTCCTGGTCCCATCGCTTTAGTTTCGTAAGTTCCTTCACGAATTTTATCAATTGGTCCAATATCCAAAACGCGCATCATACAAGCCATAACGCAATAAGGTTTGCGACCAGCTTCCAATTCATCGATACACATATTGCATTTCTTGACCAAACCATCAGAGGGGTCAAATTGTGGCGCACCAAAGGGGCAAGCGGCTTCACAACGACGGCAGCCAATGCACAAGGTTGAATCAATATCTACCACCCCATTGTCTTTACGCTTCCAAATCGCCCCGGTCGGGCAAGTGGGTAAACATGCAGGTTCCGCGCAGTGATTGCAAGACATGTTAACTTTGTATGCAAACACTTCAGGAAATTTACCGCCTTCAATATACATCACTCGCCGGAAGCGAGGTCCTGGCGGCAAACCGTTCTTGTCTTTACAAGCAATTTCGCAAGCCCGGCAACCAATGCAATCAATATTATGATGCACAAAGCCTAATTGAGAATCGGGAACTACCGGCTTATAAGTTTCCCGTTTGCGCCGTTTGATGGCTTCTTTAATTTTAGATAAATCTTTAGTGTTAGTTGCAGCAGTGTCGGCCATGATGGGTTCTCCTCAATTTCTAGGTGCTACTACGGCGGAATACGTGGCTACGTGCAGTGGCCAATTTATCCCATCCTGGTCTGTGTTCAAGATCAGACTTCTTGAAATCTACTAAGATAGTATTATAGGCAAACGCACCAGAAGCCGATGGTTCATCCAAAGTGAGAAAGTCAGGATTACCTGCGCGATCCACTCCATTTTCATCCGGATCCATCCACACACCTTCATGGACTACCACGACACCTGGCATACAACGTTCCGTCACATACGCTGGCAATACTATTTTACCACGATCATTCCATGCTTCCACGGTGTCTCCATTCTTGATGCCTTTCTTCTTCGCATCTTCCGTGTTGATAGTGATTTCTTGTTCATAAGTTTCACGTAACCACGGAATATTGTTGAAGATAGTATGAGTACGCCAACGTGGATGCGGCGTGACCATGTGGAATGGGTATTTCATGGCTTTCTGATGTCCTAACCATTCAAACGGTTCCAACCATTTTGGAATAGCGGGCATAAAGTAACCATATTGCGTTTTTCTGAAATCCGGTGTCTGGGCCAACGTAGTAGAAAGAATTTCAATCTTACCAGAAGGAGTACTCCAAGGAACACCTTTTTCCACGTTATCTTGATAAGCCACATGAGGACGAGGCAAGACAAATTTAAACACGCCCCGTTGCTTAAATTCTTCCCACGGCATGGTGAGACCATCATGAGTATGAGTAGGAATAACCTTAGTTCGCCACCATTCACTCAAATAGGCTTCATCGACGGCATCATTATAGAAGAAGTAATCACGGTTAGCTTTCGGATTGAAAACTGGTCCATAACCTAAGCGGTAAGCCAGTTCAGTGAAAATTTGCCAGTCGGTTTTACTTTCGCCCATGGGTTCAATGACTTTAGGACGATGAATGTAATAGTGACCTTTATACCACGGTAAACCGACATCATGGCGTTCAAAGTGAGTGGCACTGGGCAAACACACGTCGGCAAACAGTCCCGACGGAGTGATGGTCGCATCCATACATACTACTAAGTCTAATTTCTTAATGGCGGCTATTTCTTTATTGATATTGGTCAATTGGTTAAACCAGTTAGACCCCTGCCAGAAAATAGCGCGAATGTTAGGGATGATTCCATCGGTGCCATCATACTTGGGCCACAATCCAACTTCTTCACGTTTGACATTGGGATAATTCAAGACGCAGTGTGCCCACCGGTCTGATTTAATTCCTGCGGCATATTCGCCAGAGGACCAACGATCGGCTGGTACGGCGGACCCTTCAACGTGCCAACCTTTGCCAATGCCTTCGGCACTACCGCCTAATTTACCGATATTACCGGTCATAGCTTGTAAAGCAATCGCCATTCGACTGTATTGCTCACCCCACGCATTCCGTCCAGGGGCCCACGAAGCTTTCATGGCGGCGGGTTTGGTGAGTGCATACATCTCGGCTAATTTTTTGATGTCGGCTACTGACACGCCGCAAATTTTTGAAGCCCATTCTGGTGTCTTCGGAACACTATCAGAGAAGCCCATGATGTAATCTTTGAAGCTCTCGCCACCACGGCCCCAGATTGGCATGGTGCCTTGGTCCATGCCTTGGACAAAACGATTAATAAAGTATTGATCTTGCCAGTTGTTGACAAAAATATGATAGGCCATGCCTGCCATCATCGCGGCATCGGTATTAGGACGAACCGGAATCCACCACGCATCATAGGTAGCGGCACTATCGGTGTATTGGGGGTCAATCACGACAAATTTGCAACCACGTTGCTTGGCCAAACGCATGTAGTAGAAAGTGTTACCGCCATGGAACGTATAAGCTGGGTTCCAGCCCCACATGATAATCAGTTTGGCATAAGCAAACGCATCATCTTCGTTTCCATCCATCGTATCGCCATAAGTCATGGTGGAACTGAATACGGTCCCCTGATAAGACGGTACGGACCAAGAAACGGTGCGGCAACCAAAGATGCCAAGAAATCGTGCCACCAAACCGGAAATTTGATCAGATTTATGAAAGGCGGCCCAAGAAGCACCAGCATAACTTTGGTCAAGAATCGCGGTAGGACCATAGTTATACTTTATGTACATCATTTTATCGGCAATCAATCCTAAGGCTTCATCCCAGGAAGCCCGTTTGAATTTGCCTTCACCACGAGCGCCCACCCGGATCATGGGGTAAAGTAAACGCTCTTGCGAATACAACCGTGAACGATAAGACCGTCCCCGTAAACAACCGCGAACTTGAGGTTCTTCTTCGGTGTCCTTGCCAAAAAAACCATCTTTTTGATAACGGCCATCATCGGTGGACAGACGTACAATCACATCTCCTTTTTTGTGTGCCACCAACATGTGACGAGAACCACAGTTGTGCTCACAACTGGTGACCACCGTGGTCAACTCATCATCGCGAGGATAAGGCTCGTAGGCAAAGGCCTTGGCATCTTTGGTACTCACTAAGCCGGCTAATGCCGAACCCGCAGCCGTCGTCTTCAAAAAGTTACGGCGGGTCATATTTAAACTCTTTTTAAGAAGAGTCAAACTTTCTTCAAGAATTCTCATTTCTTCGTATCTCCAGATTTAGCAGCTTCTGTTGAAGTAGGACTACCCGTGGTGGTTGCCACAGGCGTACTGACACGGAAACGAACATCAGACTCAGTTGGTCGGTCTTTAGCCCAATCAGGAGTAGCGGCAGGCATTCCTGGCCACGCATGACGTGCATAAGGATAACTAATCCGATACCATTGACGACCACCGTGGCACCCAAAACAGACATCACTATTATCTTGCCCGGCTTTTTCAATCGCCTCAGTTTTCAGAAAATTGACCTGATGACGAACCGTCCGAATACCGGAATGACAAGCGGTGACGCAACTATTCCCCATCATTTCCCGGGTTTCCTCCCAAGGGCCTGGCAATCCCATAAGTTCAGAGGGGTGACGACCATGGCAACGCAGGCAGGTCTCCTCTGGATCAACCATTTTACGTAATGTAAATCCCGCTTCTTTGGTCGTCGCAGTTGGAGGAACAGGCGCTTCTTCACGCGGATAATTGCCTTGGTGACAGAAATTACATTTCAAATCCATCACTTGTTGCGCTAATGGAGTCACCAGATGGCGGCGGTGGAAAGTTTCTTGCTCGCCAGTATAAGTTTCTAAGGTTTGGTACCATGCTAACGCATCGGCTGACTTCACCCCAGCAGGAGATTGTGTTTTAACGGAGGGTTCTAAAACTTCTTGGTGACAAGATAAACATTGTTCATTGGTGGCAGTATCAATCGCCGGTTTGAAATGAAGAGGATGCCAGCGGGCGCGTTCATAATCCAATCCCGCAGCCAATGAGGGGGTAGTTTGAGCTGATGCCACTGGTTGTGCATCAGCAGCAATTACCGCCGTCAAAGGACAACAGAATAGAAGGATCGCACCATATACTCTGGCAAGTGCATTACCAGTTTTTTTCATATTATTACCTCATTTTATCTAGGTAGGCCAAAAAAACAAAAAGGGTGCATCCTTGCACCCAATTTACAACAACAATGGCTACTTACTTTTATAGTGATCCTTCAATGCTATTTATTGTTTTGCCTTTGTTTTGTTTTCAGACGTTAAGGTTTAGTAACCCCACATGCCCATACCGCCCATGCCGCCCATGCCGTACATGTTGCCCATGCCGCCCATGCCCATGCCGTACATTGGGTACATGCCCATGCCGCCCATGCCCATGCCGCCCATGCCCATGCCGTACATGTTGTTCATGCCGTACATTGGGT
>BS_KBA_SWE02_21mDRAFT_10000868_pt1 | contig 11372 bp, 10 predicted proteins | sample BalSeasSWE02_21m_FD_9196 | JGI IMG/M metagenome (IMG submission 9196)
CCAAAAAAGCTTTTGAAGTGGCCAAAGTTGTGATGTCACGTCGCAATATTGAATTTTCTGAACAGGANGCNGAAATTTTGNAACATGTTTTTGAAGAAACAAAAAGGTTTAGAAGAGATTAATTACTCTTTTCTAACTCTTTTCAATTCCAATAAATTTATAGGATTTATACCCAAACCTTTTACATTTTTTCTGGTAAAACGTACGACTTCGTCATAAAATAAAGGAACCATAATTGCATTATCCATAGCTAAGGAATCTATAGTTGTGTATAAATGTTTACGTTCCTCAATGTCGGTTATGGTGAATGCTTCATTATATAAACTATCCACTAATTCTTCTTTAAAGTGAAAATAATTTGAACCATTTGGAGCAAAGTTTTTACTATAAAATATGGACAGATAGTTTTCGGCATCCAAATAATCGGCCACCCACGAACTTCTAAACATATCTACTTTACCGTTAGATCTGGCACTTCTTAAAGAAGCCTCGGGCATAACATCTACTTTAATTGATAAGCCAGTTTTTTCAAGTTCTTGTTGAATAAATTCGCAAAAACTTAAGTAATTATTAGTGGTGGTTAAGGTAATTTGAGGATTGGAAATACCACTTNCCTTTTTGAATTGTTCCACCAATTGCTTTGCTTTTTCAGGTTGATATGTATAGCCAATGGATTCTTTATGACCTGCAAGGCCAATTGGTATAAACCCGCCATTTGCAGGATTTCCAATTCCATTACGCAAATAAATCATCATTTTTTTTCTATCGAAACCATAATTAATGGCTTTTCTAATCAGTTCCGATTGTATTTCGGGTGTTTTAGAATCTAAATAAAAGCCTAAATATTCAGTATTTAAATAAGGACCACGAATCATATTAACATCTTTTGCATATAGATCTCGCAATTTGCCATTTGCAGTTAAGATTTCGTCTTTATAGGAAGCATCCAATCCAGAAACATAATCAATATTCCCTTGAGCAAATTGTAAAAATTCACTTTGCTTATCGGGTAAAAAGGTAAGCGTAATGGCCTCTAAATAAGGTAATGTGTTCCCTAAAGCATCTTTTTCAAAATAGAGTTCATTTTTTCTAAGAACAAGTTTAATGTTTTCTTCCCAGCGTTTAAACTTAAAAGGACCTGTTCCAATCGGATTGGACCTAAAGCTATTGCCATAATGTTCAACAATTTCTTTGGGAACCACACTACAGTATTTCATGGTCAATAAACCTATAAAAGCTGGAAAAGGTTGCTTTAATTCTATTTGAAAAATCGTATCGTTTATGGCCTTAAAATCATGCACTTTGTTCAAAACCCAACTTCCTGGAGCAGCCACTTTATCATCTCGTAATCGGTTAAGGCTATATTCAAAATCTTTTGCGACAACCAATCTTGTTGAATCTTTGCCAAAAAGTTCATGTTTATGAAAATAAACGTCATTACGCAAATTAAAAGTATAGGTTTTGGCATCTTCTGAAATCGTCCAATATTTTGCGATACATGGTTTAATGTTTAGGGCTGTATCCAGTTGTACAAGACCATTGAATAATTGATTATTGATCGAATTATCCTGCAATGTCCGTGAAAATGCAGGATCTAAAGTGTTTATGCCAGCATGTTCATTATATCTAAACACCAAATGATCTTTATTGTGATTTGAATCACTTCCGCAGGAAAAGAAAATGAAAAACATGCAACTTATTGATAAATAGCTTATTGTTTGCGTTAAATGCTTTGAAACATGTTTTAACATATAATTTTTTAGTTGTAAATTTGCTGCCTTGGTAAAAATACAAGAATGAACGCTAGAAAAAAAGTCGCATTTTATACTTTAGGTTGCAAGCTTAACTTTTCGGAAACTTCTACCATTGCGAGACGTTTTAATGATGAAGGTTTTGATCGTATTGACTTTTCAGAAAAGGCAGATATATATGTGATCAATACGTGTTCGGTTACCGAAAATGCTGACAAGCGTTTTAAAACCATTGTTAAGCAAGCACAGAAGGCAAACCCGGATGCTTTTGTTGCAGCCATTGGTTGTTATGCCCAATTAAAACCACAGGAATTAGCCGATGTGAATGGTGTGGATTTAGTTTTGGGTGCAACCGAGAAATTTAAAATCACCGATTATCTCAACGACCTTTCAAAAAATGATTTTGGTAAAGTTCATTCTTGTGAAATTGAAGAGGCCGATTTTTATGTTGGCAGTTATTCCATTGGAGACAGAACACGTGCTTTTTTAAAAGTACAAGATGGCTGTGATTATAAATGTACTTTCTGTACTATTCCTTTGGCAAGAGGAATTTCACGAAGCGATTCCATGGAAAATGTATTGAAAAATGCCAAAGAGATTTCTCAACAAAACATCAAGGAAATCGTTCTTACTGGAGTGAATATTGGGGATTATGGCAAGGGTGAATTTGGAAATAAAAAACACGAACATACCTTTCTGGATTTGGTCAAAGAGTTGGATAAGGTTGAAGGGATTGAAAGATTACGAATTTCATCTATCGAACCTAATCTTTTGAAAAATGAAACTATTGAATTGGTTTCGAAATCCAGAGCCTTTGTGCCACATTTTCATATGCCTTTACAAAGTGGAAACAATGACATTTTAAAGCAAATGAAGCGTCGTTATACTAAAGAATTGTATGTCGATAGGGTTTCTAAAATCAAGGAAGTTATGCCAAATGCTTGTATTGGTGTTGATGTTATTGTTGGCTTTCCCGGAGAGACCGATGAACATTTTTTGGATACCTATAATTTTTTGAACGAACTGGACATTTCATACTTACATGTGTTTACGTATTCTGAAAGAGATCATACCGAAGCTGCCATAATGGAATGTGTTGTCCCTATGAATGTTAGAAACAAGCGCAGTAAAATGCTACGGGGATTATCGGTTAAAAAGAGAAGGGCTTTTTACGAAAGTCAAGTGGGAAGCACAAAAACAGTCTTATTTGAGAGTGAAAACAAGGAAGGTTATATTCATGGATTTACAGAGAATTATGTTAAAGTTAAAGCACCTTGGAATCCTGAATTGGTCAACACGCTTCATGAAGTTAAACTAACAAAAATTGATGATGACGGCTTGGTAAGATTTGAGTTTACAGAAGTTTTTTCTAAATAAAGTATTCTTTTTATACAAATCATCTTTGATTTAAGCGTTTTATCTATTTTTTTAGTATTGAGCAAATCAATATACTTAGTTTTGGCTCAATTCTTTAGAACCCCAAATCATGAAAAGAATCTTTTTTATTTTATTTATTTCAATATTTACATACTCCTGTTCAAATGAGAGCTATGATCTCCAATCGGTCGAATTGACTGGTGTTTGGGAGCAAATTGACAATGATGCTAATTCCACAAAGGTTTATAGATTGGTTTTTGGTTCAGATCAAACAGGTTTGAAGATTTATACAATAACTTCTGATACAGGTGAAGTTAATTCTAGCGCAAACGCTTTTAATTGGGAAATAAACGACACTATAATTACCCTTATAGAAAATGACATCACCAATAAAATTTATGTGATAAGTTCAGAAGAAAATGTTTTTTTGAAGACTGAAGATAATTTACGTTTGGATAAGATATCAAACGATTATTCGCAATATTACTAATAAATTGATAAAAAAATATCTATAAAAAAACCGAAGCATTTGCTTCGGTTTTTTATTTCTATATAGTTGTATTTTTTAGAATTTAAATTCTAATGCCCACTGGCAACATTTTTTTATATTTTCTGTTTTTTCGTATAAAACTTGCAATTTCAGGGCTAGTTGGGACAACACTAATGTTACGTTCGCCAATATTTTCAAATACCATTGTTAAAAATTCCTTTTCAAAATCTTCCGATTTTATGGCATCAGGGATGATAAGCTTGGTTAGAAAAATCTTTCGATCCTGAAGAGAATATTCAATTTTCGCCAATTGTTCATTAACTTTAAGTTCGTATTGACGTAAAAAATCATTGTCTATTAGTTCTGCTGCATCAGTCATGATATTTTTGTTTTTTAATTCAATGGTAGTGTAGAATAGCTATTTTGTATAGCTTTGTATTGCAAAAGTACAAAAAATATTGCATAAAGTAAATACATGATACATGTAAATGCTTATAAAATAAATCTTTACTGATAATTTGAAGTTTATTTATTATGTAAAACCTTATTGACGCGATAAAATAGATAAATGGAAAATGACATCATACACGTGTATTTTATGCCAGGAATGGCTGCAAATCCGTCTATATTTGAAAATATAAAATTACCTGAACATCAATTTCAAATACATTTATTAGAGTGGATTATTCCTGATAAAAATGAATCTTTACAAGACTATGCCAAAAAAATAAGCACAAAAATAGAACATCAAAACCCTGTATTGATAGGTGTTTCTTTTGGCGGAATTTTGGTACAAGAGATGGGTAAATTGATTGCATGTAAAAAAGTGATTGTCATTTCAAGCGTTAAATCGAAGTATGAACTCCCAAAGCGATTGAAAGTTTTAAAGGTTACAAAAGCTTACAAAATTTTACCCACTCAATTAATTTCAAATATCGATCATTTGGCAAAGTTTGTTTTTGGTAGTACTATAAACAAAAGAATAGAACTCTATCAAAAATATCTATCAATAAGAGATAAATCGTATTTAGATTGGGCCATAAAGCAAATCATTTTTTGGGAACAGGAAAGTCCCGACTCAAAAACTATTTACATTCAAGGCGATCATGATATGGTTTTTCCACATACATGTCAGGGTAATTGCATTGTTGTTAAGGGTGGTACACACATCATGATCATTAATAAGTATAAATGGTTTAATGAGAATTTGCCTAAACTTATACTTAATTAATTTTGAAAGGATTACTTAAATTATTTACATTTATCAAAAATTTATATTATGAAACTCATTAAAAATATTTTGGCGATTGTTGGTTTAGTATGTTTGTCCGGGCTATTTATTTTTGCTGTACAAAAGGCCCCTTCAGATGATAGTTTAGATTCTAAATCTAAATTAATCAACGACTATAATGTATATGCTATTTCAATACCAGATCATTTAGATTTTGCTGGTGAAGCCGTTCCTCTTAACGATCCTGATGTTTACGAACGTATGGATAGAGAACTTCTAGTAAATACATATTGGCAATCTAATGGCTTATTAATGTTTAAGAGAGCTGAAAAATATTTTCCAGTTATTGAGCCCATTTTAAAAAAGAATGGCATACCTGATGACTTTAAGTATTTAGCAGTTATTGAAAGCGGATTAATTAATGTGGTGTCCCCAGCAGGAGCTAGAGGAGTTTGGCAAATCATGCCTGCTACAGCAAAAGAAAATGGATTGGAAGTAAATGATAATGTCGATGAGCGTTACAATTTAGAAAAATCTACTGAAGTAGCTTGTAAATATTTGTTGAAATCTAAAGAAAGCCTAGGATCTTGGACTTTGGCAGCTGCTGCCTATAATGCAGGAAATTCTGGAATTTCAAAACGCCTCGAAGAACAACAAGTATCAAATTATTATGACTTGTTATTGGGAGAAGAAACGGGCCGTTATCTATTTAGAATAATAGCTCTTAAAGAGATATTGAAAAATCCAGAAAAATATGGTTATAACTTTACCAAAGAAGATCTATATAAAGATATTCCAACTTATACTGTGAAAGTCGATACAGCTGTAACAGATTTTACAGCCTTTGCCAAAAGTTTTGGAATAAATTACAAAATCTTAAAGATTCATAACCCTTGGTTAAGGGAACCACAGCTAAACAATAAAACAAGAAAAGTTTATAAGATTGAAATTCCCAAAGAAGGATATTATTCTACAAAACCTTAATTTAACCAGACTAGCGCTGTCTAATATTTCGGTTTCCGTAATGTTGTTTTGGAATTGAAGCTTTTTTCATTTGCTGTTTCATCATTTTAATTTGATCAGCAAGCATGTTTCTTTTATCCAATTTTTGGGCTTCTGCCAATAATTTTTGAGCTTCTTGTGGCCTTCTTTTGCTAAAGGCTATTCCTGCCAAATTAAGTTTAGCCATAGCAAGATCATGATCCATTGAAAGACCAAATTCTACAGCTTTCTTAAAATACTTTTCAGCCTCATTCATGTTGGTTTGGGATACCATGATCCCATTTAAAAAGTTGTAATAACCTTGCTGTTTTTTCACTAAAGCACTAGAAGGATTTTTAATTTTATTTAACCATCTTGTGGCACCTGCAAAATCTTGCTTTCGCAATTTTAAAAAAGCCAATAGGATAAATTCATTTTTAAAATAAAGAAACACAAAAATTGAAGAAAGCAGAATATACATAATACCATTACCAATATTTCCTTCTATAAATTGATAGATGGCATAACCAAATACCAATACGGCAATAGTCAATTTTATATTTTTATTATACATGGCGTTTAAATTAAGTGAGCAAAGGTAATAAAAACTATTAAAAATATTTTTAAAATTAGGTTTGGCAAAGTAAAAAGTCTTTGTATATTTGCACGCAGTTTTGGAAAAGCTTTCCTTGCTATATTTTTAATTCAGAAGAAGATTTTTAAAGTTATAAGATAATGAGTAAAAGAACGTTTCAACCGTCAAACAGAAAAAGAAGAAACAAACACGGTTTTAGAGAGAGAATGGCTACTGCTAACGGTAGAAAAGTTCTAGCTAGTAGAAGAGCAAAAGGAAGAAAAAAATTGTCTGTATCATCTGAAACAAGACATAAAAAATAATGATTAACAATTGTTGATATTTAAAGGTGTTACTTAGGCGTAACGCCTTTTTTTATACCTATTTGATGCCTATTTTTGAAAACTTAAAGTTTACGTAATGCCAAAAAACAAAAATTTAAAATCTATACTTATTATTGGATCTGGCCCTATTGTTATAGGCCAAGCTTGCGAATTTGATTATTCTGGAACACAGGCACTTCGCTCACTTCGGGAGGACGGAATTGAAACCATATTGATCAATTCTAACCCAGCAACCATTATGACCGATCCAACAATGGCCGATCATGTTTATTTATTACCACTGACTACTAAATCAATAATAAAAGTATTAAATAAACATCCTAATATTGATGCAGTGTTACCAACAATGGGTGGGCAAACGGCTCTTAATTTATGTATAGAAGCCGATGAAAAAGGGATATGGAAAGACTTTAATGTTGACCTTATAGGTGTAGATATTTCAGCCATCAACATTACAGAAGACCGTGAGCAATTCAGGGAATTAATGTTGAAAATCGGCATTCCAATGGCACCACAAGCAACAGCCAATTCTTATCTTAAAGGAAAAGAAATTGCCCAGGAATTTGGATTTCCATTAGTTATTAGGGCTTCTTATACACTTGGTGGTGCAGGTGCTTCTTTTGTCCATAAAGAAGAAGAATTTGACGAGCTTTTAACTCGTGGACTTGAGACTTCACCCATTCATGAAGTCATGATTGATAAAGCATTGATTGGCTGGAAAGAGTATGAACTTGAACTTTTGCGTGACAAAAATGATAATGTTGTTATTATCTGTACAATCGAAAACATGGACCCTATGGGAATTCATACAGGTGATTCCATAACAGTCGCACCTGCAATGACATTGTCAGACACTACTTATCAACGCATGCGTGATATGGCCATTCATATGATGCGTAGCATTGGAGACTTTGCTGGTGGATGTAATGTCCANTTTGCAGTTAGCCCAGATGAAAATGAAGATATTATTGCCATCGAGATTAATCCTCGCGTTTCACGATCTTCAGCATTGGCAAGTAAAGCGACAGGTTATCCTATAGCAAAAATTGCCGCCAAATTAGCTATTGGTTATAATTTAGATGAATTATATAACCAAATCACAAAGTCAACCTCTGCATTATTTGAGCCTACAATAGACTACGTTGTTGTAAAAATTCCGCGTTGGAATTTTGATAAATTCGAAGGTTCAGATAGAACTTTAGGACTTCAAATGAAATCGGTAGGTGAGGTGATGGCAATTGGTCGATCATTTCAAGAAGCATTGCATAAAGCAACTCAGTCTTTAGAGATCAAGCGAAATGGTTTGGGTGCTGATGGAAAAGGCTATAAAGACTACAATCAAATTATAGAAAAACTTACCATTGCAAGTTGGGATCGTGTATTTGTGATATATGATGCCATTCAAATGGGAATCCCCTTGAGTAGAATACATGAAATTACAAAAATTGATATGTGGTTCTTAAAACAATATGAGGAACTACATCATCTTGAAAAAGAAATTTCAAAATTTACAATTGATACTATAGAACGTGATTTATTACTTGAAGCAAAACAAAAAGGTTATGGTGACCGTCAAGTAGCCCATATGTTAAAATGTTTGGAAAGTCAGGTTTATAATAAGCGTAAAGAGCTTAATATTAAACGTATTTACAAACTTGTAGATACCTGTGCAGCGGAATTTAAAGCTCAAACCCCTTATTATTATTCTACTTTTGAAAATGATATTGAAACAGCTGATGGCATTCGTTATGTAGACAATGAAAGTAAGGTTACTGATAAGAAGAAAATTATTGTATTGGGTTCTGGACCAAATAGGATTGGTCAAGGTATTGAGTTTGATTATTGTTGTGTTCATGGGGTTTTGGCAGCTTCAGAATGTGGATATGAAACCATTATGATCAATTGTAATCCTGAAACTGTCTCAACCGATTTTGATATATCTGATAAACTGTATTTTGAGCCGGTTTTCTGGGAACATATCTATGATATCATTCAACATGAAAAACCTGAAGGTGTTATTGTTCAGTTAGGTGGTCAAACCGCTTTAAAGCTTGCCGAAAAACTGGACAGATATGGTGTTAAGATAATAGGTACGTCTTTTAAATCTCTTGATTTAGCTGAAGATAGGGGTAGTTTTTCAAAATTATTAAAGGAAAACAACATTCCATATCCTGAATTTGATGTAGCAACTACTGCTGAAGAAGCTTTGGCAATAGCCGATGTATTGGATTTTCCAATTTTGGTTAGACCATCTTATGTGCTTGGCGGTCAAGGCATGAAAATCGTGATCAACAGAAAAGAACTTGAAGAGCATGTGGTAGGCTTACTTCGAAAAATGCCAGGTAATAAGCTGCTCTTGGATCATTATTTAGATGGTGCGATTGAAGCAGAGGCCGATGCCATTTGTGACGGTGAAAATATCTATATCATTGGGATTATGGAGCATATTGAACCTTGCGGCATCCATTCAGGCGATAGTAATGCAACGTTGCCACCTTTTAATTTAGGTGAATTTGTGCTGCAACAGATAAAAGATCATACCAAAAAAATTGCTTTAGCATTAAATACGGTTGGATTAATTAATATACAATTTGCGATCAAAGACGATATGGTATATATCATAGAAGCCAATCCAAGGGCTTCTAGAACAGTACCNTTTATCTCAAAAGCTTATAAAGAACCCTATGTTAACTATGCTACAAAAGTAATGTTGGGTGAGAAAAAAGTAACCGACTTTAATTTTAATCCACAATTGGAAGGTTTTGCCATTAAGCAGCCCGTGTTTTCATTCAATAAGTTTCCTAATGTGAATAAAAAATTGGGTCCTGAAATGAAAAGTACAGGAGAAAGTATCTTGTTTATCGATAATTTAAAAGATGATGAATTCTATAATTTATATTCAAGACGTAGAATGTATTTAAGCAAATAATATCTTTTCAATAAAATGGTATTGTGTCATATCTTAAAAATCATTACTTTAGCTAATAACTAAACCTACACTATGAAAATAAAACTACGTCTTTTTACTTTTTTATTAATTTCAAATCTATTTTCATCTCAAATTTATGCAAGTACTATTTTTGATTCAAAAGTTGCATCTTTTGATGAATTTAAAATTGAACTAATTCAGGTAAATAAAGATTTTACGATCTCTCCCAATCCTGCATCTTCTACAATAAATGTGTATTTACCAAAAGATTTTAAAAATGCTAAACTTTCTGTTTTTGATGTTTTGGGAAAGGAAATTTTTAATGTTGAACTGAACTCATTGCATTCAACAATTAATATTTCAAAATGGAACAGTGGTGTCTATTTAGTAAGGATTGCCACTGAAACCGATTCACAGACCAAGCGTTTTGTGAAGCAATAATTATATAATATCATGAAAGCTACCAATTTGGTGGCTTTTTTTATTATGTCTTTGGTTCCTCCTTTTTATAAGTTATAGAGGCTTCTATTTTGGGGATATCTTCAAACTCAATCTCTTTTTTAATTTGATTGGTCTGTTCAATTAAATCATTGGTCAAGATTTGCTTTTTTCTTTTTTCCATAGGTGGATTAAGTTTTACGGCATTTTCAAACTCTATAACACGTTTTAAAATTTCTTTAGGTAATAAGGTTTTTGATTTATGTAGAATGTCCAAGAACTCTTCCATAAAATACATTTCTATTTGGATTTTACGCTTAGTAGTATGTGCAAATTTCCCAATGACCCTACAAATGTCATCTCTTTCTTCAGGACTTAATTTATCGGCAAATTCGTATTCCTCAATTTTCTTTAAACTTAAAATTATTGGTTCCAATGAATCTTTAGAAATAACATAAACATTATAATCACCTATATTGAATGTAAATTCTTTTATTATAGAGAGCGTGTTAGATGGAATAACCAAAAAAATATCATTTTTTACGTTGTCGTGTTTGGTATATTTTTTCAGATTTTCGGTTTGTGTTCTAATGTATTTGGGAAAATTATTTAGGTCTTCATTTGCAGGACTTTTAGCGTCAAAAATGATGTATTGGTCAAGTATTTCTATGGTATTGTCCGGTTTACCTCCTGGATATGGAAAATCATTTTGTTCAATATAAGTTATGACATTGTTTTTACAAATTATACGGATATGATTTTCTACATCTTTCTCGTGATTAGCCCAAGTTTCTTTTAAAGCTTCCAAGCGCAGTCTTTCTTGACTAACTCTTTCATCCTCTAATCTTTGCTTGTCGTCTTTCAAGGAATTTATTAATGTGTTTGAAGTCTCAATTTTTCGGTCATATTCTTTGCTTCTTGCTTCTTCGGTGTTTTTAAAAGTTGTATTTTCTGTTTTAAGTTTGTTTCTTTCTTCTTCAATATTTTTTAATTGAACTTCAAGTCTGGTCTTTTCATTTTTAATACTTTCAAAATCAGTTAATTTGTTTTCCAGTACTTCTATTTTGTTCAAATGCCTATCAATCTCTTTTTTCTTTTCAGCCTCTATAATTGAAATTTCTTTATCTTTTTGGCTTATACGTTCGTTAAATAATTCTGTTAAGCCTTTATTCTTCAATTTGATTATGGTTGTACCAATATAAGCACCAATCCCAGCGGAAATTAAAATTGTTATTATAAGAATAAGATTGTCGTTCA
>BS_KBA_SWE02_21mDRAFT_10000869_pt1 | contig 11367 bp, 11 predicted proteins | sample BalSeasSWE02_21m_FD_9196 | JGI IMG/M metagenome (IMG submission 9196)
TTAACAGAATTTTTCCAATTTTGTATAAGCAGATTTAATAAATTAAATTTAAATATGAAATTTGAGAATCCTTTAAATGTTCCTTTATCGAAAGCATCATTCAGCGTTGTGGATGTAGAAACGACGGGTTTATCTGCAAATAAAAATAGAATTATAGAAATTGCAATAGTTAAGATTGAGAAATTAAAGATTACTGATAAACTGCATTACCTCATCAATCCACAGACTTATATTCCACCATTTATTACTTCATTAACCGGAATAGACAATGATGATATAATTGGAGCTCCTATTTTTTCAAACGTTGTTGATGAGATTATTTCATTTACTGATAATACAATTTTAACTGCGCATAATTTTCCTTTTGATTCATCATTTCTAAATACTGAGTTTACAATATCCGGTCGTGAGTTTATTAATGAACATTCCTGCTGTACTTTAAAGATTGCAAGAAAAATTTATCCAACATTAAAAAGTAAATCACTTTCTTCTGTCGCACAATCGTTAAATCTAAAGAATACTAATGCTCACCGTGCTTTGGGAGATGCGGAAATAACAGCTAAAGTTCTTTTAAAGATGATTAAGGAACTTCAAACTAAAGATAATATTACGAATGTGGGCGAATTACTTTCATATCAAAAAGGGATTTCAGAATCACCTTTGTTAAATGTAAAGAAAGAATTACAGGAAGACTTTAGATCATTACCGCACACTTCCGGGATTTATTATTTCACAAATAAAAAGGATGAGATAATTTATGTTGGTAAAGCTAAATCCATCAGAGAAAGAGTTAAAACTTATTTTTCTCCTTCCGCACCGAGCAAAGCACGAAAGATTGTAAAGCAGGCAGCACGATTAAAACACATAATAACTAATAGTGAATTGACTGCATTATTGACTGAAGCTGAAACCATCAAACTTTTAGAACCAAAACATAACTCTCAGTTAAAAAAGTTTGGGAATAAATATTTTATCAGAATCACTCGCACTCATCAAACACCACGAATCGAATTAACAAACCATTTTGATTTTGATGGTAACGATTATTTTGGATTGTTCATATCACGTAGAAAAGCGGATGAGATTTTAGAATTTGTTAATAAGACTTTTGCCGTTAGAGAATGTACGGATAAAGAATTTAAGAAAGGCAAAACCTGCTTTCTCTATGATATTCATCGATGCACAGGACCTTGTGTAGATGAAGAAATAAATAAAGATTCTTACAAAGATGAATTAGAGAAAGTTTACGAATTTTTATATGGTAAAAATCAGTTTGCATTGGATAGATTGTTAAATAAAATGAAAGAATTTTCCTTTAAAGAAAAATATGAACAGGCAGCCGAGATAAAAGAATTAGTCGATTTTATTTTAGACCAAACACATAAATCTTCAATTCTTGCAGAACCTGTAAATCGCGCAAATGTTTTGTTTGAAATAAATTCACGATTTGAGAATGATTATGTGCTAATGCTTGAAGGAAAATTTTATATCAAAAAGTATTTGCATAATCATAAAGATACCTTTGAACAAGCACTCGATGACTATTATAGTGACACAATTAAATCAGATATTAATCCAACTGATGAAGATCTTGAGAAGATGAAAATTACTTTAAATTGGCTAGTTAAAAACAGAAATCAAGTAAGAGTATTTTATCTTAAAGATTATACATCTAAGACTGAGCTATTTGAAAACATTTCAATAAATTCAGATAAAATTTATTCAGGGAAGGAAAATGTCATTCAGGTAAAAGAAGATCCTAAATACGATTATGATTTTTAAATTTAGGTTAATTATTAATTTAATGTGCTAATTGCAATTTCAAACAAAGAGAGAAATCTGCTCACATTACTTTATGTTGTTTCAATAGAACTTTAGAATCAATAAAATATAATTATTGGTCTAAATGTGAATGATATGTTTGCTTTTGTAATTGAATCTTAGTGTAAGCAGAATTGCAGACACAGTAAGCCCAACCAATAATCCTATCCAAACTCCATCTACTCCAAGTTTAAAATTAAATGCAAGTAAATAAGCAATCGGCAAACTAACTATCCAATAAGCAACAAAAGTTATAATTGTTGGACCCTTAATATCAGTTAATCCGCGAAGCACACCAATTCCTACAGCTTGTGTCCCATCTGATAATTGAAATAGTGCAGCAATGATAATTAATCTTGATGCAATCGATATTACATCCTGATCATCAATGTACAATGTTGGCAAAATATTATTAAGGAGTATGAATGTTAATCCTGCAAGAGACATAATTGATGCGCCTAGAACAATTCCTGTAAATCCAGCTTTGCGAATTTTAGAAACATTTTGTTCCCCCATGGCATTACCCACACGAATACTTGCAGCCTGGGAAATTCCAAGAACAGCCATAAACGAAATGGATGCAAGATTTATAGCAATCTGATGGGCTGCAAGTTCATTTGCTCCAATCCACCCAATCATTACCACTGCAAATGAAAACGCACCAACTTCAAAAAAATATTGGAACCCGCTTGGTAACCCGAGTTGAAGTATTTTTTTTATTACAGGAAAATTGATTCCACGAAAATGAAAAGTTACATCATATTGCCTAAACTTTTCGTTCCTCATTACATAAAACATAATAGCTAAAGCCATAAATACTCTTGATGAAAATGTAGCCCAGGCAGCACCGGCTAAACCGAGTTTTGGAAAGCCTAATTCTCCAAAGATTAAAACCCAATTGGCAAAAGCATTAATTATGTTGGCAAGAATTGCAATAACCATTGCCGGTTTCATGATTGATAAACCCTCAATAAATTGTTTGTAGGTTTGATAAATCATAAGTGGAAAAGCCGATAATCCAACAATGCTCATATAAACAATTGTAAGTTCTATAACTTCCGGCGGCTGATGAAGTTTATGTATGAAGTTAACTCCTAAAAGTATTACCCCGATCATAACTAAAGATAAAATCACGTTAACAAGTAATGATTGTCTGAAGTAAACTCCACATTCTGAATATCTTTTTCCTCCAACAAGAATGGCAACAAGCGGACTAACCACTATTGAGCAACCGATTCCAACTATGAGGATGATAAATATCAAACTATTACCGAGTGACGCTGCAGCTAGCGGAACTGAACCAAGTCGTCCAACCATAATACTATCAACAACTCCCATCATTATTATTCCAAGCTGACCAATTATAACTGGATAAGCAAGTGTTAAAGTTTTAGCTACTTCGCTTTTAATTGATGTAAAATTATATGACAGCATTATTTGAAAAATTAAGTGAGATAAAATAGTTTGATCATCCTTGTAATGAAACACTAGATCAAAATAAAACCCGATCTTTCGATCGGGCCTTCAACCAACCAGAGCACTTATGAGGAAATGGGGGGGAAAAATCTCTTAGATCATTTTTTAGTTAAATAATCGTTATAAAAATTCGAGCACATCTTCATTACCCTTTCACTAGAATCAAATTTAATTGCCTGCTTTACGGCATAAACCCCTCTTAAATCACCTATTTTAGATAACGATAAAGCCGCCATAATTCTTGCCTCCTCATTCTCATCACTTTTTAGAATACGCATTAATGGAATTACAGCTTCATCAGATTTGAGTTCTCCAAGAAAATAAGTAGAACTCATTCTTAAACCCTGATTTCCGGAATTTACTCCATTCATTAAATTTGCTATTACTAGATCTCTATTAAATGCACTTTTTGCAACGGGAATTGTTGGAATAAATCCAAAAGAAGAGATCGAAATGCCAAGTACCAATAAAAGACTAGTTAAAATTCCTTTTTTCATATTGTTGCCTCCTAATTGAAAATAATTATTAATTCTGTGGCAATAATAATGAGTGAAGTGTGGGTTGTAAATTAATTATGGATAGAAGGTATTGAATAATGATAAAACATTGAATATGCTACATGAAAAAATCAGTTATGTTTTACCTTAAAGCATTTACTGAAGTAAAAGGAAAGTTTGTGGAGGAAGAAATAAATTCAATTTCTTTTATAGATAGTCTTGTATCTTTTTTTTCAGATAGTTGAGCTATTACATTTTGATCGCCTAAGTTAGAAGAATTAAACATATAATTCGCCGTACCTAAAATCCCCGCGAATAGAAATACAGTCAAGACAAAAGATATTAAAATTCTAAACATTGGATATCTTTCTTTATTATTGTTTAAGCGTGAGTGGAATTTGAACAATAATAATCTCAAAATCAATAGAAGTATCAAATAAATAATTTTTATTTTTAGTAATCACAATTCGATTTATTAGAATATGTCAAATATATGCAGTCCTGATATTAATGCATTCGTAAAAACTCTAAAACGAGAACATGTTAACTACTTCCCACTTGCCGAACTTGGTGTTCATCCAAAGATCAAAGAACTTTTTTTATCATCAAAGATAAATGGTTTAGAAGACGAAGTTAAATTTTGGAATAAGGCTGGATATGATTACATAAAACTTCAGCCCAAAGCAGATTTTAACCCTATGAAAATAGGTTTGGGCAATAATGTTTCTTACAACGATGACGGAACTGTCTTTAGAAAATGGGCATCCGAAAATAATGGGGTGATCTTAAATTTAGGGGATTTTGAGAAATACACATTTCCCACGATTTCTGATTTTGACTACACAAACTTTGAAAAAGTTAAAGCCTTATTACCAGATGGAATGGGCATAGTTGGGCAATATGGTGATATTTTTACGATGACTTGGGAGATGATGGGATTTGAATCATTTTCCTTCGCATTATTTGAGAATGAAGAACTCATCAAAACTCTGAATGATCGATTGGGTGAACTTGTTTTAAGTATGTTCGAATATCTTGCACAATCTGATTATGTAGATGTAATCTGGTACAGCGATGACATTGCTTATACAAATTCCTTAATGGTTTCACCGTTAGTTTTGGATAAATATTTTTTTCCGTGGTTGAAGAAAATAGGAGATTTGGCAAAACGATATAACAAACCATTTATCTATCACAGCGATGGAATTTTGTATGATGTGATGGATAAGATAATTGATTGCGGTGTTGATGCAATTCATCCAATCGAGCCAAAGGCGATGGATATTGCTAATGTGAAAAAGCGATATGGAAGTAAGTTATGTCTTATCGGAAATATTGATGTTGATTTACTTTCTAGGGGATCAACTGATGAAATCAGAAAAAATATTTACAAAAACATTGAAGAAGCTGGTAAGGATGGAGGTTATTGTGTTGGTTCTGGAAATTCAATTCCTGAATATGTAAAACTTGAAAATTATATAACGATGATTGAAACAGTTAAAGAAATTAATTCTAAACAATGATAATTTATATTTTTCTCTGATTGTACAAACCCACAATTTCAGAAATGACCTTAATATGTTCCGGAGTTGTTCCGCAGCAGCCACCGATAATATTTGCCCCAGCATCAATTAATCTTGGAATAATTTCTTTAATCTTCTCAGGAGTTTCAGAATAAACAAGTTCTCCATTTTCAAAAACCGGCAATCCGGCATTAGCCTGAACGATTACCGGAATCCTTGTTGATACTTCCCGTATATTTTTTACAATTTTAAGCATATCTTCAAATCCAGAGCCACAATTTGCACCAATAATATCAACACCACAAACGATCAGTGATTCTGTCATTTGCTGAGGTGTAACTCCCATTAAAGTTTTAAATCCATAATCAGTTTTATCGAATGTAAAAGTACAAATTACTTCTAACGCAGTATTTTCTTTAACAGCAGCTATTGCCAGTTCAGCTTCATCAAAAGCATAAAATGTTTCGATACAAACGGCATCGGCTCCACCCTTTTCAAATGCTATTGCCTGTTGTTTAAATGAATTATACAAATCTTCACTTGTGACATCACCCATAATTAAAAATTTACCGGTTGGGCCAAGTGAAGCCATGACTAATTTATCAACTCCGGCTGCCTTGCGTGATATTTCTGCACTTGTTCCACAAATCTCTGAAAGTTTATTTTGAAGATTATATTGAGTTAGCTTAAATATATTGGAACCAAAACTATTAGTTGAAATTATATCTGAACCAGCAATGACATAACTTTTTGCAATATTTAATACATCATCATAATGAGTAAGATTCCATTCTTCTGGGCAATCTCCGCTTACTAATCCTTTCTTAAATAGATAGGTTCCCCATGCTCCATCAGAAGTTAGCAGTTTACCTGCACTTACGATGTCAGATATTTTATGCATTTCTTTCCCGCTTATAACAAAATTCTATTTCACAGATTGAACATTCATAAATTATTTTCTCAATGTTCTTCCCAACTCCAATTACGGCGCTAACAGATTTAATGGGAATCATCATTGAATTATCATTTACCGACACTCCACAAAACTTTGAAGGAAGAAGTGAAAATAAATTCTGCTGATCTGCGACACTCCAGCCGCAATAACCAGGGCTGTAACGATTAGTTGCTTTTAATTCAATCCCTCTAAGTTCGTCTTCTAGTAGTAATTCTGTTTTATCTGCAAGTTGTTCAACCAATTCGGAAGCAACTTTATCAATAAGATATCCTTTTAACATTTCGTTATTATCCATAAAATGTTTGGACCAGTTTTCGATTTCGTTGCCAACACAAGAGATAAGAAATGCAATCGTTTCAGAATCCTTTAATGATGAATAGATAATCTTTCCGCAATTAAAAGTTCTGTTATCTATACTAAAATTATCACTACTCAATTTAACTTTTCGAGGACTGAAAATTTTATAACCACTTTTCAATCGCACTTTACCTGGTAGATCTAATAGTATAAACCTAATTGTTTCTAAAACTGGTTCGGGTACTGTATCGGCATCATAACCTAATAATTCAATAACGTGGTTTTCGCTTATTGAACAGGCTTCATAATTGAATTCAAATTCTTTTACTATGGATTGTTTTAATGAAACGAGGCTATCCATAAGTTTTACACATTTATTTTTTTATTGAGGTATTCAAGCATTCCTTGTGGATCTTGGAAATACTCATCGGCATTTATAGAATTTGCAAATGCTTTTGTAACCGGTGCACCCCCAACAATAATCAAGACATCCTTTGTTTCAGATTTAATTTTTCGAACTATCTCATTCATATTCTGCATCGTTGTTGTAAGTAATGCACTTAATCCAACTACTTTAGCAGAGCTAGTTTTTATTGCATCAATATATTTTTCTGCGCTTACATTTATTCCTAAATCAACAACTTGCCAACCGCCGCCTTCAAGAACCATTTTAACAATGTTCTTTCCAATATCATGCAAATCACCGGCAACAGTACCCATAATTACTTTACCCTTGTAATTTATTTCACCAGATTGGAAATATGGCTTTAGCAGTTCCATCGCACTGCTCATCGCTTTTGCCGATATGAGAACTTCGGGGAGAAATATTTTACCGTCTTTAAATTTATCACCGACTATTTTCATTCCCGGTAAGAATCCAACGTTAAGCACATCTTGTGCTGAGATACCATCATTCAAAGCTTGTTTTGTCAATTCAACGGCTCCAGATAGACCTTTCATATCAGGCGGGTAATTTGAGTCTTTATTTACTCTTCCCTTTTCAATACAAAGACTAAGTTGTTGAAGGATTTCATTCATTGTAAAATATTTTATATGAATTGATATTAGGCACTAAGTAAAAATAATCATAAGTAGTGAGATTGAGAATTGATGCATTATTTTTCTTAGATAATTGTTCCTTTTAAAAAACTTATTTATGTTCACTTGCAAATAATTCTTTAGATATAATTCAGCGGAAATACTATTTTCATCATAAACAAAATCCTGCCAGATGCTTAAACCCAAAACAGAACTTGTTCGTGGACTAACATTAACTGCAGCAATTATGATTGCAGCGGGATCGATGATTGGCTCCGGAATATTTAGAAAACCTGCAACAATGGCGGGTCAATTAATGTCACCAGAATTGCTTTTAATAGTTTGGTTGGTTGCCGGAATCATAACTTTTATAGGCGCTCTCTGTAATGCAGAGATTAGCGGAATGATCGATGCAACCGGAGGACAATATGTTTACTTTCAAAAGATGTACGGTAATTTTGTATCATACCTATATGGCTGGTCTGTTTTTGCAGTTATCCAAACAGGTGCCCAAGCTGCTATAGCTTATGTATTTGGAGAGTACTTATGTTACTTTATTAAATTTCCCGAATTACCAGCATCAATACAGAATTTTTCTTTTTATATCCCAATTGTAGGAAATATTTTTCCTTTTGCAGAATATGGTGCTAAAGTTTCGGCTATAGTTTGTATCCTATTTTTAACAGGAATTAACTATACAGGTGTAGTTTTTGGAGGAGCAGTTCAGTCATTCATTACATATATAAAAATTGCTTCGATGGTTTTACTATCTATTCTTTTATTAACAAGTGGATCGGGCAGTTTAGAAAATTTATCTACGGGATTTGCTATTCCCACATCTACTTCAACAAACTTATTTGCTGTCTTTGGGTTAGCAATTGCAGGAGCATTTTGGGCTTATGACGGATGGAATAATTTAACCTTTGTTGCTGGTGAAATAAAGCAGCCACAACGTAATGTTCCGCTGGGATTATTATTCGGGACACTAATTGTAGTGGTAGTTTATATGCTTATTAATGTTGCTTATCTATACGTTTTACCTATAGAAAAGATGGCGAACTCTCCATTAGTTGCAGCATCAGCTGCGGAAGTTGTATTCGGTTCATCCGGAGCATCTTTAATTTCTATTGCCGTTATTATCTCTACATTTGGCGCACTTAATGGGAGCATACTTGCTACAGCACGTGTTTGCTTTGCAATGGCAAGAAATAATATGTTTATAAAAAGTTTAGATAAGATTCATCCCAAATTCGCTACACCTCACACTTCTCTTGTTGCTCAAGGATTATGGTCTTGTCTATTAGTGCTTTCCGGTAGCTTTGATACGATAACAGATTATGTAATGTTTGCAGCGTGGTTATTTTATATGCTTGGAGCTTATGGAGTTATAGTTCTAAGAAAAAAAATGCCGGATGTTCATAGACCTTACAAAGTATGGGGTTATCCATATACGCCAATGATTTTTGTTATCTTTTCATTTTTATTTCTTGTCAACACTTTAATTGCAGACTATGAAAATGCAGCCATGGGTTCCTTACTAATTCTTTTAGGTTTGCCTTTTTATTATTGGCGGATAGCAAAAAATAAAGCAATAAAAAATAATTGATTTAATAAATTGAGGTTTAAATGCCAAAGGAAGTTCTTTTTATAATACTAGGTTTAGTGGCCGGAACATTTAGCGGTGTTGTTGGATTAGGCGGAGGTGTTATTATTGTTCCCGCTTTAGTATTTTTATTTGGATTATCACAACAGCAGGCACAGGGCACTACGCTAGCATTGATGGTTCCACCAATTGGAATCTTAGCAGCATATGCTTACTATCAACAAGGATACGTTGATATAAAAATTGCCGCATTAGTTTGTCTCGGTTTTATTTTTGGAGGATGGTTGGGAGCAAAATTTGCAGTTAGCCTTCCACAAAATGTTCTTCAAAAGATATTTGCAATATCCTTATTTTTAATTTCGTTAAAAATGTTCTTTTCAAAGTAATTTTAAAGAAATCTTTCTTTTTAGAACTATCTGATAGAAAATATTCCACTTTAAGTATGAATTGAATAATATGAGAATATTGCGAGGAGTGTGGGAAACTTTATTTTTTCGGAAAGCATTCTCCCGCACCACTCACTATTTGATTAAACTAGCATATGCAACCAACTTATCTTCATCATACTCTATTTTAATTTGTGAAAAACCATCAAGAAAATGTGAAAGTTTTTCGTATCCAAACTCTTTGTGATTGAATGTTGGATGTTCTTTCTTTATCATTATCCCAATAGTGGCAACATTTATTCTTCGGTTCTCTTTCTTTAATAAAGATATTATTCTATCCTTTATTTGATCACTCACCTTCTTTTGAGGAGTTTGCAATGATTTAGATTCTTGGTGTTTAATTTTTTCCGGGCGATATTCTATTATTCCATCTGCAACATTAACAAGATCCCGCGAGATTGAGCCAGGTACGCCCATTAAGTAAGTATTTTTCCCGAGTGATCTTAGCTCATTCAATAGTGGAATAAAATCACGATCTCCTGAAACCAGTATTAAAGTATTTATGTTTTGATTTTGCATAAACAGTTTCATAGCGTGAACACAAATAAATGTATCAGCACTGCTTTTTTCTGTACGTGATAATGGTGTGAAGACAGGTTGTATACCGCTTGTCTGAAGATTATTAATTTGCTCATTGAATCGAACCCAATCCCCAAACGCTTGTATTGATGCAATTCCACCTTTTTTTTCACACAATTTCCTGATTATCATTAAATCGGGTTCTTCACCATAATTGTTAACTGAAGAATAGTATAGGTTTTCAAAGTCAATAAATACTGCAATCGTATTTTGTAATTGTGTTTCATTTTGTGTTTTCACTGATATATCCCTTTAATTACTTTTATAAGATAAAAATTTACTGACATTTCTAGTTTGTTCAAATAATGTCTGGGTTAAAATTCATGAGAGAGTTAATCCTTTATCCAATCTCTTTAAATATCATTCGAATAAAATTTAAGTATCTGATGTGCGAAATCGAGAGCACTTGACTCCGGTCCAGCATCTCGGTTTGTTAAAATTACAATTGTAAAATTCTTTTCAGGCATTCTGTAGATAACATTGCGGAATCCCTTTGTGCTACCAGTATGATATAATACTTCAGTATCTTGATACTTTTCCAAACGCCAGCCATAACCATATGGAAATTCTACTCCGCTGTTGGTTTTTCCTCGAGTCCAGGATTCACCAAGATATCTTTTATCAATTAATTTCCCGGTATAAAGAGCTTGATCCCATTTATAAAGATCATTTAATGACGAATAAATACCCCCATCTCCAAGTACTGCACTTGTAATACTTTGATCTGTAAATTCAACCACATCGTCTTTAATACTATAGCCAAAGGCTCTGTTTTTGACTTCATTTATATCTTTCTCAAACGCAACTGTATTATCCATTCCAAGCGGTTGAAAAATATTATCTTTCAAAAAATCACGAAACGATTTACCGGATATTTTTTCAACAGTTAATGCCAGTAATGCGTAACCGGTATTGCTGTATCGATGTAGACTGCCAGGTTGGAAATAGGTAGAATCTGTCTGCAATATCATTTCTAAAACATCTTTATCTCTTCCTCTAATCGTGGATCGGATAGATTATATATGCTTTGGAGAATAAAACATTTTACTATTACAAGTAAATCAAAAGTTCTTCTGCCTGCTGGTGAATTATTCTGTTTTGTCTTTGTAATTGTTTCTTCTATTGGTCTTAA
>BS_KBA_SWE02_21mDRAFT_10000870_pt1 | contig 11357 bp, 7 predicted proteins | sample BalSeasSWE02_21m_FD_9196 | JGI IMG/M metagenome (IMG submission 9196)
AGTCTGCGTATGGATATGAAGAGGGACTACTACGAGGATGTTCAACTTTTCTCGTCCGGTGTTGTCCTGTTCTGGTTTCTGCTTTTGCTTGCATTTTTAGCTGCTCTTCCATTCTTTGTAAAAAATTACTACATTTATATGGCAAACTATATGGCTATCAATATTATTGTGGCCGTAGGCCTGAATCTGCTTGTGGGATACACGGGCCAGATTTCTCTTGGCCATGCAGGTTTTTTTGCTTTGGGGGCCTATGGGACCGTCATATTAATGTCAAAAGCCCATCTTCCTTTCCTCCTTGCCCTTCCGGCTTCTGCGCTGTTTGCTGCACTCCTCGGATTCCTCCTTGGGCTTCCCGCTCTTCGGCTGGAGGGGCCGTACCTTTCCATTGCGACCCTGGGTTTTGGATTGACGATCACTCAGGTGATCGGCCGGATAGAGTTTTTTGGAGGCAGGCAGGGACTGCACACCCCGGATTTGACCATCGGTCCCTGGCATCTTGAATCGGATAGAGACCTCTATTACCTGCTGCTGCTGATCACGGTCGTTCTTGTCCTTGGGGCACGCAACCTGATCAAGACAAAAGTGGGGCGGGCCTTTATTGCCATTCGGGACGCGGATATCGCGGCTGAAACCATGGGTGTTAATCTCACCTACTATAAGACGCTCGCCTTTGCCGTAAGCGCTTTTTATACGGGCATTGCAGGCGGTCTGTTCGCCTTTGTACTGCGTTTTATCGAGCCTGAGATTTTTGGGATGATGATGTCGGTTATTTTTCTGGCCATGGTGGTCGTCGGGGGGTTGGGTTCACTCTTTGGTTCCATAGCCGGCGCCTGCCTCCTCAGCTGGCTGGACCTGCAGCTCAGAAATATTCTCAGCATACCGTATTTCGGGGAATGGCTGGATGCCCTTTCCAAGAGCTATTTCTCCATTACGGGAGTGTCCAATATTCAGTTTATTGTGTATGGATTGATCATGGTGCTGATCATGATCTTTGAGCCTTTAGGCATCTATGGTTTTTGGATACGGACAAAGATATACTGGAAGACCTGGCCCTTTTGAGATTTGTTTGACCACGAATAGCACGAATAACACGAATGTTTAAATATTCAGGTTTGTTTACCTGCTTAAGGATTTATAAAGATGCTTGAGTTCTTGCAGACCATCGTCAGCGGAATAGCCGTCGGGAGTTCCTATGCGCTCATGGGGCTTGCCATGGTGCTCATTTACAAAACCTCCGAAGTGGTGAACTTTGCCCAGGGGGAAATGGCGCTTGTCTCCTGTTTCCTTACCTATATGGTCTTGGAATACCATGGATTTCCTTTCTACGTTGCGTTTCCGGGGGCACTGGTGTTTTCAGCTATACTTGGATGCATCCTGGAGTTTGCCGTGTTGAGGCGGGCAAAAGATCCGACGATCCTGGGGATGATTATTATCACCATCGGTCTCGAGATGATTCTCATGGGGCTTGTTTCCTGGAAGTTCGGGGCGGACCCAAAGACGATGCCTTTTCCCATATCACCGTATGACAGTGTGGCCATGGGTGAGGTCTTTGTGAGTTCGCTTGAGGTGCTTACGTTCTTTACGGCCCTGGCGGTCATGGCAATCCTTTTCTTTTTTCTGCGGTACTCGAAACTGGGTGTTGCCATGAAGGCGACCCAGCAGAACAACATGGCTGCCCGGCTGATGGGGATCAGAACCAACCGCATATTGATGTTCACCTGGGGAATTTCTTCCGTGGTGGGCTGTCTTGCGGGGCTTCTCATTTCGCCCATGACCATGCAGCCCTATATGATGTGGGGCCCCATGTTGAAAGGGTTTGCTGCGGCCGTGCTGGGCGGGATGACATCCCTTCCGGGCGCTGTATTCGGCGCCTACCTGATCGGGATTATCGAAAATCTTTTCGGTGGATATGTCTCCATTGAATTTAAATCCGTTGTCGCGTTTGCTATCGTTGTTCTGGTGCTTTGCATCAAACCAAGTGGGCTTTTTGCACGTCACTATGTGAAAAAGGTGTAGGGGCGAATGATCATTCGTCCGTACGAATCGTCAAACATTATAAAAAGGAGTGGGCTATGAAGATGAAGGGATTATTCGTGGGAGTTTTGGCAGTTGCTTTGACGTTGGGACTTTCTTTTGGAGTCATGGCTGAAGAGGGGGTGACGGATACTGAGATCCATATCGGCCAGTGGGGACCTCAGACCGGACCGGCGGCCCCATGGGGTTCAGTTGCAAGGGGAACGGATGCCTATTTTAAGATGATCAACGCCGAAGGCGGTATTCATGGACGTAAACTGATCCACCATATGTTTGACGATGGCTACAATCCCGCCAAGACCAAGGCGGGCGTCAAAGAGCTGCAGGAGGGGACAGGCATGTTTGCATGGGTGTCCGGCGTGGGAACCTCGCCGGGCCTTTCCGTTGTGGATTATCTAATGGAGAGAAAAATTCCCTGGGTGGGGCCTTCGGCAGGGTCTCTTCACTGGATTGAGCCCCCCCGGAAATATCTTTTTGCGGTCTACCCTCTTTATTTTATCGAGGCTAAGGGCCTTTGTGAGTATGCCGTAAAAACCTTAGGGAAAAAGCGGATTGCCATTGCCTATCAGAACGACGATTACGGAAAGAACGGTGTCCAGGGCGCTGTCGAACAACTGGAAAAATACGGGATGAAGTTGGTGGCCCAGATTCCCGTCGAGAATACCGATACGGACATGAAACCCCATATTATGCAGTTTAAAAAGGCCGGGGCGGATGTGGTCCTTTTGTGGGTTACGCCGACTCATGCCGTCCGCCTTGTGGGAACCGCGAAAGCCATGCAGTTTGCACCCCAGTGGATGAGTACCAGCACCTGTTCTGATTTTCCTTTTATGTTCAAGATCAGCAAGGGATTGTGGAAAGATGTCATTGCCGCCACTTTTGGGGAACTTCCTGATTCCCAAGATCCGCTCCTGTTGAAATACAAGAAAGATGCCTATGAAAAATATGCGGCAAAGGACGAAAGATGGGGAATCTTCTACTATGCGGGCATCCTTTTTGCGGAACCACTTGTGGAAGGGATCAAGCGATGCGGAAAGGACCTTACGAGGGAGCGCCTGGTGAAGGCAATGGAAGGGATCAAGGACTTCAAGGGGATCGGGGGAAAGATCAGCTATGGTCCTTTAGACCTGGCGGAGCCGTACGCCTGCAGGCAGGGTCAGAAGGAAATTTTCATCGTCAAATGTCTGGATGACGGAAAATATGAAAGACTGACTGGTTGGTGGAAAATAAAATAAGGGGAGTTCAATGAGGTGGGCTGAAGCGTGTAAAACGCTTCAGCCCTTCAGACGGTTTTTTTCAAGGCTGAACACACTATGGCATTTTTTCAGGTTGAAGGTTTATCCATGTCGTTCGGGGGTTTAGATGCCCTCACCGATATCCATTTTCAGGTCAGTAAAGGTTCCGTCTTTGCCATTATCGGTCCGAATGGCGCCGGAAAGACAACCCTTTTTAACTGCATCAATGGGATCTATAAGCCCACAAGAGGACGGGTCCTCTTTAAAGACAGGGAGATTCAGGGGAAAAAGCCCGACCGTATCGCCAAGCTGGGTATTGCCAGAACCTTTCAGAATATTGAGCTTTTTTCTCACATGAGCACCATGGAAAACCTCATGGCCGGGCGCCATAATTTCATGAAAACAGGTCTTTTCAGGGGGGCTTTCATGTGGGGGAGACGCTCTTTCGCGGGAAAAGAAGAGGTGTCCCACAGGAAAAAGGTGGAAGAGATCATCGATCTCCTTGACCTTCAGACCGTCAGGAACAAATTTGTGGGCGGCCTGCCGTACGGGATACAGAAACAGGTTGAACTGGGCAGGGCCCTGGCCCTTGAACCGGAATTGCTGCTGCTCGACGAACCGTGCGCCGGGATGAACTCGGAAGAAAAGCAGGACATGATCTTCTGGGTGAAAGATATTCAGGATGAACTTGGCGTAACCATCCTGCTCATTGAACATGACATGAAGATGGTCATGGACATTTCGGACAGGATTCTGGTGATCAACTTCGGCAGATCAATCATTGAGGGTACTCCGGAAGAGGTTCAGCAGAACCCCGAGGTTCTTAAAGCCTATCTGGGAGAGGACGAAGACGTTGACCTCGATGCTTGAAATAAAGAATATTGAGACATTCTACGGACTTATTTATGCCCTGAGAGGGGTTTCCCTCAGCGTGGATGAAGGCACGGTGACGGCCATCCTCGGCAATAACGGCGCCGGTAAATCGACCATTTTGAAGACCGTTATGGGTCTTCTGGATGATCAGCCGGACAAGGGCGCCATTGAGTTCTTAGGAAAGCGAATCGATGGAAAAGATCCGGAAGTGATCGTCAGAATGGGGATATCCTACGTGCCGGAAGGACGTGAGGTTTTCGAAGAGTTAAGCGTGAAAGAGAACCTCCAGATGGGCGCCTACATTCGGAGCGACCGTTCGGGCATAAGAAAAGACATGGACAAGATGTATGACTATTTTCCCGTGCTGAAGCAGCGGGAAGACCAGTGGGCGGGAACACTTTCGGGCGGCGAACAGCAGATGCTGGCCATCGGCAGGGCTTTGATGAATCGACCCAGTCTCCTTTTTTTAGATGAGCCTTCCCTTGGGCTTTCTCCCCTCCTCGTCAAAGAGATTTTCAAGATTGTGACGGCCATTAATGAGGCGGGCGTTACGATCCTGCTGGTGGAACAGAATGCACGAATGGCCCTGAATATTTCTGATATCGGCCTGATTCTGGAGAACGGGCGATTCGTCATGAAGGGGAACTCAGCGGAGTTGATGGAAGATAAAGATGTCAAGGAATTCTATATGGGCATCAAGTCAGAAGAATCCGCCAAGGGTTTTCAAAGGTGGAAAAGGAAGAAACGGTGGAGGTAGATTTTCGCGGAATGGAATACGACTCAATGATGACCCTTGAAACAGCTCCCAGTATGTTCAGGAAAACGGCCACGAAATATGGTGACCGGATCGCCATGCGCAAGAAAGAATATGGCCTCTGGAATGACATCTCGTGGAATGAATATTACCAGACAGTAAAATATATCGGTTCTGCTCTTATCTCCATGGGGCTTGAAAAGGGGGATTGTGTCTCCATTATAGGGGACAACTGCCCTGAATGGGTAACCATTGACCTTGCCGTACAGTCTTGCGGGGCAATCGCAGTCGGGGTTTATTCTACCAACGCCTGGCCCCAGGTGGAGTATGTGATTGAGAATTCCGACTCCAAGTTTTTCTTTGTGGAGAATGAGGAGCAGTTGGATAAGTGGCTTAATTTCAGGGAGAACGTTCCCCGTTTGAAAAAAGTCGTTGTGTGGGATCTCGAAGGTTTACGGCATTTTGAAGATCCATTGGTCATGACCTATGATGAGCTGATGGATCTGGGAAAAGAGATGGTTAAAGACAATCCCGGCCTTTTAGAGGAGCGCATTAACCGGATCGATCTCGAAGATATTGCCGTCCTCATCTATACATCCGGGACAACAGGCCCTCCGAAGGGAGCGATGCTGACCCATAGAAATCTCATGTGGATGGGCAATGCGCTTACCCTGGAAAATCCCATGACCGATGAAGACGAGGTCCTTTCCTTTTTGCCGCTGTGTCACGTCTTCGAACAGCTGTTCTCCGTTATGGGACATATCACCCATGGGTATGTGGTTAATTTTATAGAAAACATGGAGACCGTGAACGATAACATGATCGAGGTGTCTCCGACCGTGGGTTATGCGGTCCCTCGTATATGGGAAAAATACCTGTCCGCAGTGTACATTAAAATGTCGGACGCCACCTGGTTCAAGAAAATGGTATTCGGATTAGCACTCAACGTAGGAAAAAAACGTGCCACCCTGATGATGAATTTCAAGTCCATCCCCGGGCCTATTGAAATGCTGTACAAATTGGCCCATTTTACCGTCTTTCGGAAACTGAAGGAACGGTTAGGGTTTGACAGGATGCGGATTGCCTATTCCGGTGCAGCCCCCATATCCCCTGATGTACTGCATTTCTTTCAGTCCATCGGGGTTAATCTGGTCGAGGGATACGGGCAGACGGAAGGCACAGGCGTTACCTGTGTCTCCAAAGTAGGGAAGGTGAAGTTTGGAACGGTCGGCCCTCCGTTGATGGGAACGGAGATTCGGATCGCTGAGGATGGTGAAATCCTGGTGAAATCTCCCAGCGTGTTCAAGGGATACTACAAAAATCCGAAAGCCACGGAAGAAACGATCAGGGACGGATGGCTCTACTCCGGGGATGTGGGAGAGATCGATGAAGATGGGTATCTCAAGATTACGGACCGGAAAAAGGATATCATCGTGACGGCCGGGGGAAAAAACATTACCCCGCAATTCATAGAAAACAAGCTGAAATTCAGCCCATACATCAACGACGCGGTGGTCATTGGAGACAAGCGGAAGTTTATTTCCAGCCTGATCATGATTGATGAAGACAACGTGGTGAAATTCGCGCAGGATAATAAGGTGCAGTTCTCCACCTATAAGGACTTGACCCAGTGCCCGGAGATCAACAGGCTTATCCAGGAAGAAGTAAACAAGGTCAACGATACGCTGGCCCGCGTGGAGCAGGTCAAGAAGTTTACCATTCTCCCCAAGAAACTCTATGAAGAAGACGGAGAAGTAACGCCCACCATGAAGGTCAAGAGAAATTATGTCAATGAGGCCTTTGGAGATCTGATTGAGGCCATGTATAAAAGGCCCAAGGTGTAAAAGCCGTAGAAACTGTTATCACGAACACGCTTTCCCCTTGTCAGGTACAGATCTTATTTTTCAAAAAAGAACGAATGTGCCGCACCCGAAGTGAGTATGTGCGCCGATATGAAAAATAGATGCCAGGCCGAGATAGGGGCGGACGATTTCGGGGATGGGGGAAAATTCCTGCCTGCCAAACCATCGGCCGGGACGTAGCCCTGATACACGCTGAAAGCTGCCGTGTTTCATCTGGACTCTCGATGCGGCGGCTGTTGCTGCTTCAAATGCCTGCCGGTCTGCTTCGTCCAGGATGTCCCAGAAACGGGTTGATGCGCCCCGTTTTCCTGTTGACAGGCCGTTCATCCGTGCCATGAAGGCGCCAAGAATATCGCGGAGAGATGGAACCTCATCCAGGGTTATTCTGTTGCTGGATTTCCTTTTGTCCTCGACAGTTTCATGGGGAGCCAGATCAAATGGCGTGATCCATTTGAGCAGGCGAAGGGGCCGCCTTGCATTGGAGTGGAAATCCAGCCCTTCAGACCATTGGGAAGGCGTGGGTTTATAGTGGAGATCCAGCCTGCCGTTTTCCACGAAGGGCTCCCAGACGGGGCCCCGGGCTGCAAAAATGGATTGTATGTCAAATTTGCCCCAGAGGGCGTTGGGGGTCTGCCGGGTCCGATCGATGCTGCTGCCGGATTTTTCCAGCGCGGGTAGTATTACTTCCAGAAAATGGGCATGGTCCGCGCTCTCGCCGATGAGTTTCATTTCCAGAAAAATGGGCTCCCCTTCACCGTATGCCTTTTTCCCGGGATAGCAGAAAAGAACCGATTCAATGGGCCACGCGGCATCGGGAACGATTCTCAGCGCCTTTTTTTTTATGGCGCTGATGCCGCCATATGCCTGCCACGGCAACATGGCTTTTTTCCAGGGTCTGGCCTGGACAGTGGGAAGGCTTTCCGCGATCAGGCTTCCAAGAATAAGGGAAAATTCCAGACCGGGGTAAATCGAAAACCAAACCATCGGGGCATTGACCCTGCAAACAATCAGGTAGCGGAGCAGATTAAGGGGTAAAAGGGACATAGTTCATCAGTTCATAAATCAATTCAATTCTGGTTTCAGGCCATTGTTTGAGTTTCCATGCTGTCAGCATATCCTTGGCTTCCTGGTTGAGAAGATTCATCAGTCTTCCCCAGTAAAACTGTTTTTCGGCCTGATCCTTCAGGTGCGTCACCTCCCTGACCATATTCTGTTCATCGGGACGCAGTTGCGAGCGAAATATGGCGGCCATTTCCAGCAGGCTCAAAAAATCAGAGGCTTCAAAAGTCAGCATACCCTGATTTTCACGTCTTTTAGGCATTTTCAATTGTTCAAGAGCTGAAAAAAATTGAACGCGCAATTGGTCCATCGGGAATCTTGAATCCATCTGGATGGCGCGACACAGCGCATCTCCCATGCTCAGGCTGGAGTTTTTTCCAATGGCTGGTAAAAAAAACAGCAGCCCCTTCAGGTTGGATCCGTGATACAGTAAGATTTCACTGAGCCACTTTTTCAAGGTGTAGTTCCTGAGGACCAAGAGAAAACGATGGTCGTCAACCTGATGGAAACAGCGGACCCGTGAAATGGGCGACCCCTGGTTTTTGTCCAGCAGCTTTGGAATCCGGCTCAAGGAACCCCAGACCACCATACACTGGAGTGAGAGATTGCCCATTGATCCGGCTATATTCGCAATATGGTGACAGGTCTTGCAGTAAAATCGGGATGATTGCAGCGCCCTCGGATAGACCCAGCAACGCATGCACGGTCCGCCGGCGCCATAAACGGGCGGCCCGATTTCTCTCCGGTCGGAGAAAAGATCGGGCTTTGATTCCATACAGTCCAGAACCGCGATCAACTCGGCGCCGTTTCGACAGCGGCGAATCCAATCAAACCTGCTCAGCATTCAAAACCTTCCGGAGCGCCGCGTAGTTGGAAAGGACTTTGGGGGTCACCCAGTCGGAGACGGCAAATGGCGTTTGCCAGTCGTCATCCATTGTACCGCCGTAGCGCTTTGTCCAGTCAATGAGAAAACTGGTCGGTTTTATGCTCAGGCCAAGGCTGCCGAAGCCGAGATAACGGGCGCTGCCGATTTTATGGGCAAGCCCTTCTTCAAGGGTGATGCACCAGATCAGTCGTTGCAGTTCTTCTTCCAGCAGGTTCCAGAAACGGATGCTGAACGTGGCCCTGGAGCCGGGCCGAACGGCTCTGAAGTAGGAAGCGTCGGGGCCTTCCGGCTCAAACCCTGTCAATTCTTTCACAATGGGGGCCAACGGGACGTGGGGAAAAATTCGCCAAGTGTTGTCCACGAGGGTTTTCTGAGCGGATGCGTCGGGCGCCTGCTTCCAGGCATTGTTGACGTAATGCCAGTCTCCATAGGGGTAGGGTACTTTGAACCATGATAATTCAGGCTGATTGAAGGTTGCAAATGAGAAGGATGTCCGCCCGGTCAGGGCATTGTTGGGGCCTTTTCCCACCCATCCGAACAGGCTGTCCACCGGGTTCAAACGACTGATGTCTCTGCTATCCACTTTGGAAGAGCTGGCGATGGCGTAGATGTTTCGAACCATCCCCTTGATGCTCTTGCTGGGCAGCGCATAGGCTTTCGCTACGTTTCGATTATCCGGGTCCGGTGGGGAGAAGGAGAAAAAGTCCCAGCCGTTAATGGCCCCTTCCGCATGCATCGTGGTGTGTGAGGGCGCCCCGCTTTCCCGAATATTGATCGGGGTCAGGGCTTCCGCTTCCACGTGCAGCACGCCGCAATAGCCGCCAAAGGCCCGGTGGGATATGAATCCTGAGCGTGCCACGGGAGGCGTTTTGGCTTGATCTTTTGCTGCCGGTGCAATGGGTTGTGTGGGGTTGAGCGCTCGGGCCGCCTCGGCTCCTTTGAGGGTCATTCCCTGCCACGCCCCCTTTGGCGTCAGGGTTGTCTGATCAAAAAGGGCCGATGAAATCTGGTCGGATTGGGATGTGAGCCAGGTCAATTGGACCACATCAGCCTCTATCCAGCCAAAACCGTTGGTCTTCTCGCCGCCGAAAGGAATGTCTCCCCGTCTGAAATCCCGCAACAGGTGATACAGGATCGATATGGCTTCCATGTCTTTTTTTTCAATGTCCTGAATATCCATCTTGAACAGGAATTTGAGATTTTCACCATAAGCAAACAGGTAGTCGTGCTTGGCCGTTTCAACGGGCCGGCCGGTCCTTGGGTCAATCCGAATGCCATCCATGGAGCACCAGGATTTCCTGGAATCGTCCGGATCCACCAAATAGGCGTCGGAAAAGAGGACTCGTCCCCGTTGCCCCTGTTTTCCAAAAAGTACGCTCAGGAGATGATCAGTTTTGGCTGATTCACCCATAAGGGTTTTCATGACCTGGGATGCCCGTTTTCTGAAGGCCCCCTTGATGGTGCTCCCGGGAATGAAAACTTCCCATGAGCCCGCCTCCTGATTGGACGGGGCCCAGGTAAGCATGCGCATGAACATATTGTCGTAAGGTTTTCCATATTTCCGGGAGATCTCCCGATTGGCGCTCCCGCCGGCCCTGAAGTCGATATGATGGGGCAGGGAAAGCTCATGCCGCGTTTGGTCCCGGTAGGTTTCCAGGAACTCAATGAGGTTTTGGTCATTGGTTATACTCTTGTTGAGGTTCGTGGTGTTCAGCATGTGCCGATACTGGACTTTGCTGTGTACGTCCAGGAATTCGCGCCAGGCGGCCGGGCTGACGCCTTCCGGCGGTTGGTCCGGTTTGCCCCACTGGAATTCATTGATTCGTCCGTCAAGGAGCATTATTTTTATTAATGCATGTTCTTCTCTGTTTTCGATTTCCACATCCACCCAGGAATCGCTCTGAATCAGCTTTATCTGCTGGTCAATTTGTTGATAGAAGGGGCCGATAGTGGATTGGCACAAGGGGGTAAGTGCCTGAACCAGGGCTTCCTGGTCCGCGATACTGTCAAAAAGATTCTGAGGAGGAACCTTTTCCAGGCCCAGGCTCCGGGCGATCTCTTCCCATGCCTTGGCATCAAAATCTTTTTTCTCTTCTCTTTTCTTTTCAAGGGCGCCGACCACCCGGTTGGCCATGTTGGCCTTTTTCCCAAGGGCCTCCTTTATTGCGGTAGCGGCTTCGTCCTCTGTGACAAAATTCTGCTCCGAAAGGGGTATCAGTTGGGAAATCAGTTTCTGGGCCAGGCCATGCTTTCCTTTTCCCAGTTTTTCGATAGCGGGGGCCGGAAGGTTCCATGTCTCCACTTCGCCGGACGCGCATTCCATCAACCATATGGCAATGGCCTTGGGCAGGTAGCCTGCAAATTTTTTCTTCCAGTCCTCGGGGTTGAAGATGGGGCCTCCCATAACCTTGTCCAGACGGTCGCGAATGGGGTCCGGCAGGTTTTTGAGGGATTCCAGAAGCTGTCGGCCCTCGATGGCTATAAAGGATGGCGCGTCCGGGTCGATCTTTCCCCAGTTCCACCCTACCAGGATGGGATTCATGGCGTCAAAGGCCATTTCCAGGCGAAGGTGGTTGATCCCTTTGGACAACGGGGGGGCCTTTTTCGGCTCTTCAAAAGGCAGGTCCATTTCCAGGCGAACATTGCCTAACCCC
>BS_KBA_SWE02_21mDRAFT_10000871_pt1 | contig 11355 bp, 10 predicted proteins | sample BalSeasSWE02_21m_FD_9196 | JGI IMG/M metagenome (IMG submission 9196)
TAATGCCATAGATGCTGCCATTGCAGCAAATGCTGTTCTTGGCTTGGTTGAACCTACTGGAAACGGTATGGGTGGCGATTTATTTGCTATTATATGGAGTGCAAGAGATCAAAAATTATATGGCTTAAATGCCAGCGGTCGATCGCCAAAATCCCTTAGTTTAGACTATTTCAAAAAAAACGGATATAAAAGTATTCCGCCTCATGGACCGCTCCCCGTTTCTGTTCCTGGATGTGTAGATGGTTGGTTCGAAATGAACAAAAAATTTGGTAGTTTGGAGATGAAAGAAATTCTTCAACCGGCTATTGATTATGCCAGAAACGGCTTCCCTGTTTCTGAATTAATCGCTTATTATATGGATGGTGGAATCCGGAGTTTGAAAAAATACCCAAATGTTGCCGACGTTTTTATGCCCAATGGCCATGCACCTGCAAAAGGGGAAATTTTCAAAAACCCTGCCTTAGCAAATACTTTTGAAAAACTAGCCAAAGGTGGTCGCGATGAATTCTATAAAGGAAGCATTGCTAAAACCATCGATAAATTCTTTAAAGAACAAGGTGGATTTTTATCTTACGAAGATTTAGCCGCTCACTACTCTGAATGGGTAGAGCCCATCAGTACCAATTATCGCGGTTATGATGTATGGGAACTTCCTCCAAACGGACAAGGTACTGCGGCACTTCAAATCCTAAATATCATGGAAGGTTTTGATGTGAAAGCCATGGGCTTTGGAAGTGCCGAATATATTCATCATTTTACCGAAGCAAAAAAATTAGCCTTCGAAGACAGNGCTAAATTTTATGCCGATCCAGCTTTTAACAAGCTTCCTATTGATCAATTAATTTCTAAAGAATATGCCACAGAACGTCGTGCTCTGATCCAAGAAAGAGCAGCCAGATCTTACGATCCTGGGAAAATTGAAACAGGCAATACCATTTATATGACCGTTGCCGATAAATTCGGAAATATGGTTTCTCTCATCCAAAGTAATTACCGCGGAATGGGATCAGGAATGTGTCCTCCGGGATTGGGTTTTATTCTACAAGACAGAGGCGAAATGTTTAGTTTAGAAGAAGGTCATTTAAATGTCTTTGAACCGGGCAAACGTCCTTTCCATACCATTATTCCGGCCTTTATTACCAAGGATGGAAAGCCTTATATCAGTTTTGGATTAATGGGTGGATCGATGCAACCACAAGGCCACGCACAAATAGTTATTAATCTCATTGATTTTGAGATGAATTTACAGGAGGCCGGGGATGCTCCACGCATGCGTCATGGAGGGGCCAGCCAACCAACCGGTGGTAAAATGACTGATGGCGGAATTCTTTATTTAGAGAGTGGCATTGATTGGGATGAGCTTCAAAAACTAATGAATATGGGTCACAAAATTCAATGGGATTTAGGCGGCTACGGTGGCTATCAGGCCATTAAATGGGATGCCAAAAATGGTGTTTATTATGGGGCTTCCGAATCTCGTAAAGATGGGCAGGCGGCTGGTTATTAAAATATAAAACAATATTATTATTTAAAGCCGTGATTTTCACGGCTTTTTTCTTTTCTACAGAACCCTTCAAAAGAAATGATTCACAAACGAATAAGCAAACAAAGCCTATGGAGAATATCATTTTTTTTCATACTTTTGCAGCCGCTTTAATAAACTTAGAAATATCTTAATTGAATGAATACGAATAAAGTAAAATATCAAGAGTATAAAAAACTCGATTTATCGAGCATCGGAAAAGAAGTTGAAAAGTACTGGGAAGACAATAATATTTTTGATAGAAGCTTAGAAATTCGCGAAGGCAATAAGCCTTTTGTATTTTATGAAGGACCTCCTTCAGCTAACGGTATGCCTGGTATTCACCATGTAATGGCACGTGCGATTAAAGATATTTTTTGTCGTTATAAAACCCTCAAGGGATTTTACGTAAAGCGTAAAGCAGGCTGGGATACCCACGGATTACCTATCGAAATTGCGACTGAAAAAACACTGGGTATCACCAAAGAAGATATTGGTAAAAACATCAGCGTTGAAGATTATAATAAAGCTTGTCGCCACGAGGTGATGAAGCATAAAGATAAATGGGACGACTTAACCAAACGCATGGGCTATTGGGTTAATTTAGATGATCCATATATCACCTTCGATAATAAATACATTGAAACCGTTTGGAACCTTTTACAAAAATTATACAATAAAGGTTTAATTTATAAAGGCTATACTATTCAGCCTTATTCTCCTGCAGCTGGAACCGGATTAAGTTCACACGAATTAAATATGCCTGGTTGCTATCGCGATGTAAAAGACAATACTGTTGTTGCACAATTTAAAGTGGCTAAAGACAAGAAATCTGAGTTTCTATTTAGCGATGTTCATGGTGATCTGTTTTTATTGGCGTGGACAACCACTCCTTGGACTTTGCCTTCAAATACAGCACTGGCAGTGGGTAAAAAAGTAGATTATGTAAAAGTTCAAAGCTTTAACCCTTATACCAATCTGCCTATTACAGTTATTCTTGCGAAAGAATTAGTGGGTAAATATTTCCCTGAGAAAAATGCAGAATTAAAACTGGAAGAATACGAAGCTGGTCAAAAAGCCATTCCGTTCAAAATTGTTGGCGAATGTAAAGGAAAAGATTTAGAAGGCATCCGTTACGAACAATTATTGCCTTATGCTCAACCCGAAGATGGAGATGCATTCAAAGTATTGATTGGCGATTTTGTGACGACTGAAGACGGAACTGGAATTGTTCACCTCGCTCCTAGTTTTGGTGCAGACGATTTTAGAGTGGCCAAAGAAAATGGAATTGGATCATTGACCTTGGTTAATAAGCAAGGAAAATTCACGGAGGAAATGGGCGAGTTTGCAGGTCGTTACGTGAAAAACGAATACGATATAAATTACGATCCAGAGAGTAAACAAAGTGTTGATATCGATATCATCGTTAAACTGAAAAACGAAAACCTCGCTTTTAAAACCGAAAAATACGAACACTCCTATCCGCATTGCTGGAGAACTGATAAACCTATTTTATATTATCCGCTTGATTCTTGGTTCATTAAAACCACGGCTTATAAAGACAGGATGATAGAGCTGAATAAAACCATCAATTGGAAACCCGAATCAACCGGAACAGGTCGTTTTGGAAATTGGTTAGAAAATTTAGTTGACTGGAATCTTTCACGCTCACGTTATTGGGGGGTTGGTTTACCCATCTGGGCAACCGAAGATCGAAGCGAAGAAATTTGTGTGGGATCTGCCAAAGAATTAAAAGAAGAGATTGAAAAAGCAATCGCTGCTGGTTTTATGGACAACAATCCTATGGGCGATTTCAATCCAGAAGATATGTCTGCAGCAAATTATGCCACTTTTGATTTCCATCGTCCATACATCGATGATATTTTCCTCGTTTCAAAAAGCGGTAAAAAAATGTTCCGCGAACCTGATTTGATTGACGTTTGGTTTGATTCTGGAGCCATGCCTTATGCACAATTCCATTTCCCATTTGATAATCTGGAAGAATTTGAAACCAGCTTCCCTGCTGATTTTATTGCNGAAGGAGTNGATCAAACACGTGGATGGTTCTTTACCATGCACGCTATTGCAGTCATGCTTTTTGATTCTGTTTCTTATAAAACCTGCGTTTCAAACGGATTGGTTTTGGATAAAAGTGGAAACAAAATGTCGAAGCGTTTGAACAATGCTGTGGATCCTTTTGAAACCATTGAGACTTACGGTCCCGATGCCTTACGTTGGTATATGATTACCAATGCTCAGCCTTGGGACAATCTTAAATTTAATTTAGATGGTATTGTTGAGGTACAACGTAAATTCTTCGGAACACTTTATAATACATATAATTTCTTTGCTCTTTATGCCAATATTGATGGCTTTAATTATAGCGAAGAAGAGATTCCACATGAGCAACGGCCCGAAATTGATCGCTGGGTTTTATCAGAATTAAATACGCTGATTAAAAATGTGGATGATTTTTATAACGATTACGAACCTACGAAAGCTGGTCGCGCTATTCAGGAATTTGTGGATGAGCATTTAAGTAATTGGTATGTTCGTTTGTCACGACGCAGATTCTGGAAAGGCACCTATAGCGAAGATAAAATTTCGGCTTACCAAACCTTATATCATTGCTTGGAAACCATTGCACAATTGGCTTCTCCTATCGCTCCTTTCTTTATGGATCGCTTGTATAGTGATTTAAACAAAGTAAGTGGTCGCAATAAAATGGAATCAATTCATCTAACAGATTTCAGGCTTTCTGATGAATCAATGATAGATAAAGATTTGGAAGAACGTATGCAATTGGCTCAGAAGATTTCTTCGATGGTTCTTTCCTTGAGGAAGAAAACAAACAATCGCGTTCGTCAACCTTTAAATAAAATAATGATTCCTGTTTTGAATAAGAAATTCATGAAACAGGTACAAGCGATCGAATCATTAATTCTTTCTGAAGTAAATGTAAAAGAGATTGAATATTTGACTGATGATGCTGGCATTTTGGTAAAAAAAATAAAACCTAATTTCAAAACCTTAGGTCCGAAGTATGGTAAAATTATGAAGCAAATTGCTTTAGCTATCAATACTTTTGATCAGGATGAAATTAGTAAAATTGAGGACGAAAGAACCTACACTCTCGACATTGATGGACAGTCCGTTGAAATTTCTTTTGAGGATGTAGAAATTATTACCGATGATATTCCAGGTTGGGTTGTTACCAATATGGATCATCTAACCGTTGCTTTAGACATCACTATTACGGACGAACTGAAGTCGGAAGGGATGGCTCGCGAAATCATTAATCGCATTCAAAACTACCGTAAAGACCAGAATTTTGAGGTCACAGACAGGATCAATTTGACCATCGAAAAAAACACTCAAATTGAACAATCGATAATTGATAATAATTCATATATTTGTTCGGAGACTTTAGCAAATTCACTCATTTTAATTGATACAATTGAAGCGGCTGAGAAAATCGAAGTTGAATTGATTGATAATATTAAAACCCATTTATTAATCACGAAAGCCAATTAAGCTTTTGAAAAATCTTGAAAATACAGGTAAATTTAAAATTTGACAGCCATGGAAAAAAACTTAAGTACAAAAACCAGATACTCTGATGAAGAACTTACCGAATTCAGAGAACTTATTCTTGCGAAACTGGTGAAGGCCGAAAATGATTTACAGTTACTCACTGAAGCCTATACAAACCACAATGACCATGGAACTAATGATACTTCACCAACTTTTAAAGTATTGGAAGAAGGTCATAATGTTTTATCAAAAGAGGAAAATAGTCGACTAGCTGCTCGTCAGCAAAAGTTTATAAATAACTTAGAGAATGCATTAATTCGAATCGAAAACAAAACCTATGGCATTTGTAGGGTCACTGGTAAATTGATTTCGAAAGAACGATTGAGAAGCGTGCCACATGCTACTCTTAGCATGGAAGCAAAACTTAAACAATAAAAATATCATAAATGATTTTGAAAGAGAAGTAATCATTCAGTGCGATTACTTCTTTTTCATTTAAAATTGAAAGATGCTTAAACGATCACTCATAATAATATTTGTAATTTTAATTGTAGATCAGATTTTTAAAATTTGGATAAAAACCAATTTTTATCTTGGGGAAGAAATTCATGTACTTGGCAATTGGTTTATCATTCATTTTACCGAAAACGAAGGCATGGCCTTTGGCTTTAAATTTGCTGGAGATTATGGAAAACTGGCTCTAAGTATTTTCAGAGTAATAGCAATTACTGGAATTGGATATTATTTATGTTTATTGATTAAACGAGAAGAAAATAAATTTTTCATCATCAGTATTGCGATGATTTTTGCCGGAGCTGTTGGAAACATGATTGATTCGGCATTTTATGGGCTAATTTATTCGTCCAGTACATACTATAGCGTAGCAAGTTTCATGCCCGAAGGCGGGGGTTATGCTCCAGTTTTATACGGAAAAGTTGTGGATATGTTATATTTTCCTATCATTGAAGGCAACTATCCAGAATGGCTTCCATTCCTAGGTGGTCAGAACTTCCTCTTTTTCAGACCCGTTTTTAACATTGCAGATTCATCCATTACAATAGGTGTTTTTGTATTGCTTATCTCACAACGAAATACAATTTTTAAAAAAGCTGAAGACACACAAACAACACATTCCGAGGAACTTGAAACAGTTAACGAAAAAAATGACTTTAATCATATTTAAAGAATAAGATACTTTCTTATCTTTGCCCAAAATATTCTAAAAGACCTAAAATGGAGAAAAATAGTGTAGGTAAAATATCCCAAATTATTGGTCCTGTAATTGACGTAACTTTTGATCAGGAAGAAAAATTGCCAAATATATACGATGCCCTTGAAGTGGTTGGTAAAAGCGGTAATACTATCGTTTTAGAAGCTCAGCAAGACATTGGAGAAAATACCATCCGTACTATTGCGATGGACTCGACTGATGGATTAAGACGAGGAATGGAAGTAACAACAACCGGAAGACCAATTTCGATGCCAACTGGTATCCAAATCAATGGTCGCTTATTTAATGTTATTGGTAAGCCTATTGATGGTTTAGGCGACGTTGAATCAGAACCAGCGTATCCTATTCACCGCGATCCTCCAAAATTTGAAAATCTTTCAACTCAAAGCGAAGTTTTATATACTGGTATAAAGGTTATCGATTTAATTGAGCCCTATTCAAAAGGTGGTAAAATTGGTTTGTTTGGTGGTGCAGGCGTTGGTAAAACAGTTGTTATCCAAGAACTTATTAATAATATTGCAAAACAATATTCTGGATTTTCTGTATTTGCAGGAGTCGGTGAACGTACACGTGAAGGAAACGATTTATTGCGTGAGATGATTGAAGCCGGTTTGGTAAAATACGGCGATGCTTTCAAAGAAAGCATGGAAAAAGGTGGCTGGGATTTATCAAAAGTTGACAAAGAAGAATTGAAAAAATCTTTGTTAACCATGGTTTTCGGTCAGATGAACGAACCTCCTGGAGCACGAGCAAGAGTAGCCCTTTCGGGATTGACTGTTGCTGAATACTTCCGTGATGGAGATGAAAAATCTGGGGGTCGCGATATTCTTTTCTTTATCGATAATATTTTCCGTTTTACTCAGGCAGGTTCTGAGGTTTCAGCCTTATTAGGACGGATGCCTTCAGCGGTAGGTTATCAACCAACTTTGGCAACAGAGATGGGTATTATGCAAGAGCGCATTACCTCAACCAAACGTGGATCAATCACTTCGGTTCAGGCGGTTTATGTTCCTGCGGATGACTTAACAGATCCAGCACCAGCAACAACATTTGCTCACTTGGATGCAACGACTGTTCTGAGTCGTAAAATTTCTGAATTAGGAATTTACCCAGCGGTTGATCCTTTGGATTCAACGTCTCGTATTTTGACTCCAGATATCGTTGGTGAAGAACATTATAATACGGCTCAACGCGTAAAAGAAATTCTTCAACGCTATAAAGAATTGATGGATATTATTGCCATCTTAGGTATGGATGAGCTTTCGGAAGAAGACAAAATGGTTGTTCACCGTGCTCGTCGTGTACAACGTTTCTTATCACAACCATTCCACGTAGCTGAGCAATTTACTGGAATTCCTGGTACCATCGTAAGCTTGGAAGACACCATTAAAGGTTTCAATATGATTATGGATGGAGAAGTGGATGAATATCCAGAGGCTGCTTTCAATATGGTTGGAACCATTGAAGAAGCGATTGAAAAAGGTAAAAAATTACTTGCTGAAAGTAAATAAAAATGAATATTGAAATTATAACACCCGATAAAACACTCTTTGAAGGAACTGCTACTTTGGTTCAATTACCAGGTATTGATGGTTCTTTCGAGATTTTAAATAATCACGCTCCTTTGATTTCGGTTCTTGGAAAAGGAAAAATAAAAATTGAAAACGAAGACAAGAAAACCGAATATTTCGAAGTCAATGGGGGCGTCATTGAAGTGTTAAAAAATAAGATTCTGATTCTTGCAGAATAAAAAAAAGCCTTCTGAAATTCAGAAGGCTTTTTTTTATTCTTTACAGCTCTTATCACATATTGGAGGGGTTTTAGTTTTCTTACACATACACCACATTACTTCTTGTTTTTCTTCGAAAGTAACTGCGCAAGGTTTCCCTCCAGATTTTTTATGAGAACCATCGCAAAATGGCTGTGTTGAACTTTTTCCACATGCACACCAGTAATATTCACCGGCTTCCATACTCATCATTTTGGATTGCACATCTTCTTTTTTAGGCTTTTCTGACATAATAAATAATAAATTAATACTAATTTTTAATACACTTTATTTAATTGTGCTTCAGCAGGAATAGATAAATGACATTGTACAAAAAGCCATTTATTGTTAATTTTCTCAAGAACCCCTGTAAAACGAACTCCACTAAAACTTTTAGCTTCTTCATTGAAGATAAAATTATAGTTCATCACTTCGCTAAACCAAGCGGTATTAGCCGTTGCATTTAAACGAATATTTTGCTCGCTAACAACAATGTAAGTATCGGTAAAAGACTCAAACTGATGCTTAATAGCCTCATTGATTTTGTTCCATCCAACTAATTTTTCATCTAAGTTGGTTCCGATCAATACAATGCTTTCGTTTGCAGCCCAAATGTTTTCGATAAGACTAAAATTTTGTTCTTCATTAGCAACAACATATTGGTCTAGTACAGCTTTCACTTGGTCTATTTCTGCTTTTATGTCGATTACCACTTCTCCCTGATCCCTACATGAAGAAAAAATCAAAATAAGGATAATCACTAAAAATAAATTCTTTTTCATAACGATATAATTTATATGAATAATGCAGCTTTCATAAAAATAAGAAAAAATATAGCAAAATCAAATGAAACTAGCAAGTAATTATTTTTAGAACACACCCATTTAATACATCTAGGTTTTTAAATAAATTCATTAAAAACTTCTCTAATTCACTATTTATTCGTAAAATTGCAAACTGTTTACAAATGAGACTAAGTTATAGATGATCAATATATTTAAGCTAGGAGAAAAGACAAAATTAGGGGTGGTTTTACTTGCGTTTTTTTTGTTTTTTGCAGTAAATCTAAGAGCTTCTGAACATCAGGAAGAATCGCAAGAACATGCTAAAAATAAATACAATGCCGGTGAAGCAATCATTGAGCATATTATTGATTCGTATTATTGGCATATATTGGATTGGGGCGAAACTGCTGTAGCCCTTCCTCTTCCTGTTATTCTAATCGATGAAGGCGATTTTTATATTTTTATGTCTTCAAAATTTCATCATGGACACGAAGCTTATAAAGGTTTTGAAATAGCGCATGATGGGCCCAATAAAGGCAAGATTGTTAAAGTTTCTCACGAACATGAAGGTGTACAAGAAAAACCACTGGACTTTTCTATTACTAAAAATGTATTGGCATTATTCATTAGCTTAATCATTTTAGTTTGGGTATTTTTATCTGTAGCTAAAGCGTATAAAATACGCGAAGGACAAGCGCCAAAAGGATTGCAATCTTTCATGGAACCATTGATAATTTTTATACGAGATGATATTGCGAAATCAGCGATTGGCGAAAAAAAATACATGAAATTTTTGCCTTATCTATTAACCATTTTCTTTTTTATCTTCCTCAATAACTTAATGGGTATTATCCCATTTTTTCCAGGTGGAGCAAATGTTACAGGAAATATTGCAGTAACGATGGTATTGGCATTATTTACGTTTATCATTACAACTATTAATGGAAATAAAGCTTATTGGGGTCATATTATTAATGCACCAGGTGTGCCTTGGTGGTTAAAAATTCCAGTTCCTTTAATGCCAGTTGTTGAATTAATAGGTGTATTCACCAAACCATTTGTATTGATGGTTCGTTTGTTTGCAAATATTACTGCTGGACATATCATCATTTTAGGATTCATGAGCCTTATTTTTATATTTGGAAACATGAATGTAGCCATGGGGTATGGAGTTTCTGTAGTCTCTGTATTATTCGCTGTATTTATGGGGATATTGGAATTATTAGTGGCTTTTATTCAGGCCTACGTATTTACGTTACTTTCGGCTATTTATTTTGGAATGGCAACTGAAGAACATCATTAAAAACAATTACTAATTAATAACTAAATAAACAATAAACATGGATTTATTAGCAATTTTATTACAAGTAGCAACTGACTTAGCTCCTATTGCAAAAATGGGTGCTGGTATTGGCGCAGGTATAGCAGCAATTGGTGCTGGTATAGGTATTGGTCAAATTGGCCGTGGCGCTGTTGAGTCTATTGCACGTCAGCCTGAAGCTGTTGGTGACATTCGTTCAAACATGATTGTTGCTGCTGCTCTTATTGAAGGTGTTGCATTCTTTGCTATCGTAATTTGTCTTTTGATTGTATTAGGTGTTGGTGCCTAACAAAAGACTAATCCTTTGCATTTTAGCGGTTGGCTAAAGTGCAAGGGATTTTATTATTCAAAAAAAACAAACGTTATGGAATTAGTAAGTCCCGGTATAGGATTAATATTTTGGATGACTTTGTCATTTGGGATTGTTTTATTTATTCTTGCAAAATTTGCTTGGAAGCCTATTCTTAAATCTTTACACGAGCGTGAAGACACCATTGATCAGGCTTTAAATGAAGCCAATAAAGCGCGTGAAGAAATGAAACAATTGCACTTTGATAATGAAGCCTTATTGAACGAAGCCAAAGAAGAACGTGACGGAATACTTCGCGATGCTCGGAAAATTAAGGAAACAATCATCGAGGATTCAAAAATTAAAGCAAACGAAGAAGCCAATCGTATTGTTGAAAGTGCAAAAGAAAGCATTCAAAATGAGAAGATGGCAGCCATGACTGACTTAAAAAATCAGTTGGCAACTTTATCTATCGAGATTGCAGAGAAAATCTTAAAAGAAGAGCTTTCAGAGGATAAAAAACAAAAAGAATACGTTCAGAAATTAATTGACGACGTAAAATTTAACTAGCTAGATGAAGGAAACCAAAATAGCAAATCGTTACGCCAAAGCTTTATTTGATCTAGCCCTTGAAAAAGAATTGATTGATCAGGTTAAAGTTGATATGGAATTGGTCGTTTCTGTTTGTCAGCAAAATAAAGATTTTAGAATGATGCTTCAAAGCCCGATCATATTTACGGGAAAAAAAGAAGCAATTCTGAGAGAATTATTTGAAAAACAAATCCAACAAATCTCCTATTATTTCTTAATGATTATCACTCGGAAAAAACGAGAAGCATTATTGGAGGCCATTGCTCAACAATTCGTGATCATATTCAAAGAATATAAAAATATCACAATGGCAA
>BS_KBA_SWE02_21mDRAFT_10000872_pt1 | contig 11355 bp, 11 predicted proteins | sample BalSeasSWE02_21m_FD_9196 | JGI IMG/M metagenome (IMG submission 9196)
CTTCATGAATATCTCCTGAATATAAAGATTAAATCTGTTCTCACCGATAAAGAATATAGGAAGTTCCATTTGATGATTAGCGGCAAAATATGTGCATTGGCTGATCGATAAAATAATTCCTGATAATATTTTGTTTGTTCTATCCTTATTATAACGAACCTTAAGCTGAAAAGAACAAGTTATAGGGCTGCGAATAATTTCCTGCTGAAATCAACCGGATCAGACCTTTTAAGCGATGGGTCTGTGGCATTATGGAAGATCATAAAATCACGCAGGCTGGCGGCGATTGACCATTTGCAGGGTATTGATCTGGATACAACCGAGGCTATCCACCAGGTCGAATATGGAATCTGCATCAGGTTTAGACTGAAGGTTGGGGGTGTGTAATTTTTGGGCGTAGAGAGCCAGAGCACGCAGAGACGATTGGCTGAAGATCCTGGTCATTGATCTTTGAAAAGGGAGACGTTGAATGGGTGCAACTCTGCCATCATGATATTCTTTTGGATGGATGGATCGTTCATCATAAAGGCATTTGCCGAGGCTTCGTCCTCAGATCGAAATACTACCAACCCAAAGGTATCATCAAGACATGGACCTGCCAATAGCACCTGTCCAGTTTGTAGACCGGCTTTTAAATAATTATAGTGTTCTTCCATGGCAGTATTCTCTTCGTCTGTCGGATCCTGAAAGAATCCTTCGCGCAATGGATGGATAAGGTAGATAAACTGAGGCATGTTTACTCCGAAAAAGACCCTGACCAGGTTTCGAAACGACGTCCACCACGCTGATCATCTTTGAAAAATGTAACATAAGAAAGAACCTGATAGGAGATGAATTTTTGCTCCCTGGGCTTGAAAACTGCCAGGTCGTAATAGGTGTGCCAGGTGCCGGTATTAAAGTAAATCTGATTGGTTGGATTTTTCTTGATGCCCGGATAAGAATCCAAAGGTACGATCTCGTGGTGATGAGTGTGACCATAGACTATGAACTGTGCGGAGCGATCAAGGAAAGCTGCCTCTTTGAGCGCATTATTGGCGAAAGTGATGTTTCCAGACATAAATTTTTCACGGATCCAGAACACAATATCGTCAATGGTTTTAAACGAAGTGCGCTTGGTAAGCTGCAATAAAAGCTGCATGGCGTCCACGGCATCGAATTTGAAACTCTTATCGGCAGCTCGAACGATATCCAGGTGGAGGAACTCCTCCCCTAATTCGTCCCAGATGCCTTTGATCTTCTTTTGCTCTTTTTGTGGGACATTGTTTTGCCGTAACTGACCACTGATCCAGAGGGGGGTAGCCAGGGTTGGGCGGACATTGAAAAGCTCGTGCAGGCTGTTCACAAGTTCAGGCGAGAGGGTTTCGCCAAGGCGACGTTTCACTTCCACTGGGAAACGGTTGATCATCTCGATGGAAAGAGCGTCCCCCAGGGACGAAGCATTGCGGCCCAATCTGGCATCGTAATTAAAGGGATCGAAAAGATCGCCATGCTGGGCATAGACTTTATAGCGTTCGAATAAGTCATGGATGACTTCGGATTCATGAGCTTCGTGTGGAAATGGAGTGATCGGGTTGGAAAGCCCCATGGCTTTTACGATCTCTGCCCGGATGCTGTCAAATTGCGGACCAGGGAGGTGATAATACCAATCATGGTTGCCGACCATGTAGTGGATGCGGACGGGTACGGGGATGCGTTCATTGGTATCGCCAGCCATACCCCCATGCGGGTCAGCAGGCATGACCTGAATGAGTTTCCCTACAGAAAGATCCCGTAGAATTTTGAGGGAGTCGGCATTGTGCTGCAAAATGGCTTTGGTGATCTCGGATATTTTGGCTGAAAAATCAGGCGATCGATTATCTGTCCAAGGGCGGACAATGCTTTGTTGACCGGGTGATTCGGTAAACCAATGCGTGGAATGAAGTGGATCGAGGATATCTCCCATCAAAAGGATGTCAATACCTTCCAGCGGGCGATATGTACCATCGCTGCGCCAGGATGCGCTGCTGGCAAGTTCATTGATCCGGTCTGCAAATAGTTTAAAAGCGCCTGCTGTGATCGGTGTTCCTGAAGTTCCATCCACCAGGTGTAGATCGCTGACGATAATTAACAAACTGACCTCCCGGGAAAGTGAATATCTATAAAGCAATTATAGCCCGAATTATGCCCTTCTCAGGGAGTTGTGCTAGAATCATGTTGATGAAGGGTAATCAGACACGCATCATTTTTATGGGTTCTCCGGATTTTGCTGTGCCAGCTTTGAGATTGCTGGCAGGAAAATACCCGGTTGTGGGGGTCGTAACCCAGCCTGACAGACCTGCAGGGCGCGGGCGGACATTGGTGGCACCCCCGGTAAAGGTGGCTGCGCTGGAATTAGGATTGCCTGTTCTGCAAACAGAAAAAATCCGTCAAACCGAAGCTTTTCAACAACTTATGAGCTGGAAGCCAGATGTGATCGTCGTGGCAGCTTTTGGGCAGATCCTGCGCCAGGATGTGCTGGACCTGGCTCCTTTTGGCTGCGTGAATATCCATGCATCCCTGCTACCGCGCTGGCGCGGGGCGGCACCCATCCAGGCTTGCATCCTGGCCGGGGACGCAGAAACCGGCATCAGCATCATGAAGCTGGATGCGGGTGTGGATACCGGCCCGGTCCTCAGCCAGAGAAGTATTGCGATCGATCCGGAGGATACTGGTGGCAGCCTATTTGATAAACTGGCAATACTGGGAGGGGAACTGCTGATGGATACCCTACCGGATTATCTCGACGGGATCATCAAGCCACAACCTCAGGATGCGGAGCAATCCACTTATGCCCCCATGCTTAAAAAAGAGGACGGATTGCTGAACCTTTCACAACCTGCTGAAATCCTGGCGAGAAGGGTGCGGGCGTTCAACCCCTGGCCGGGGACTTATTTTTTGATAAAGGAATCGACATTAAAGGTACATGCTGCCCACAGCCAGGCAGGTGAATCCCTGCCGGGCAAACGCAGCATAATAGATGGAAAGCCAGCCATATCCACATCCGATGGAATGCTGGTTTTGGATGAAGTTCAACCTTCAGGCAAGAGGAGTATGCCAGGGAAGGCGTACTTGAGCGGAGCCAGAGACTGGTTGGATTTGTAATTTATTTATATGGAGGTCTGTATGCAAAAATACATTGGAGCCATTGACCAGGGTACCACCAGCACGCGCTTTATTATTTTTGATCATGATGGAAAGATCGTAGCAGTTGACCAGAAGGAACACCGTCAGGTCTATCCAAAACCCGGTTGGGTGGAACATGACCCCCTTGAAATCTGGGAGCGAACCCAGGAAGTTATGCAAGGTGCGTTGGAGAAAAGCGGGCTACAACCCGGTGATCTGGCAGCCATTGGCATTACCAATCAGCGTGAAACAACTGTCGTGTGGGAAAAAGCCAGCGGAAAACCGATCCATAATGCCATTGTCTGGCAGGATACGCGTACAGATGAGATCTGTGCCAAACTGGCAGAAGATGGAGGGCAGAATCGGTTGCGGGCGCGAACCGGATTGCCACTGGCAACCTATTTTTCCGGCCCAAAGATCAAGTGGCTACTGGATAATGTGCCAGGGGCACGTCAAAAAGCTGAAAATGGGGAGCTTTTGTTTGGGAACATTGATACCTGGCTCATCTGGAACCTGACCGGTGTGCATGTCACCGATGTGACCAATGCCTCACGCACTCTGTTGATGGACCTAAAAACGCTGACCTGGGATGATGAAAACTTGAAATTATTGGAGATCCCGGCCAGCTTATTGCCAGAGATCCGGTCTTCATCTGAGATCTATGCAAATGCACGGGGGTTGTTTGCCGGTATCCCGATATCCGGGGACCTGGGCGACCAGCAGGCAGCTTTGTTCGGGCAGGTCTGTTTTAACCCGGGAGAAGCAAAGAATACTTACGGAACAGGCTGCTTTATGCTTTTGAATACAGGCCTTGAGCCGATGATAAGTGCCAACGGATTGTTAACCACCCTGGGCTACAAGATAGGGGATCAGGCGGCTGTTTATGCCTTGGAAGGCTCTGTTGCCATAACCGGTGCACTGGTACAGTGGTTGCGGGATAATTTGAAGATGATCGAGAAATCATCCGACATTGAAAGCCTGGCGCAGGAAGTGGAAGACAGCGGGGGTATTTATTTTGTGCCGGCATTCTCGGGTCTGTTCGCACCCTACTGGCGTAGTGAAGCGCGGGGAGCCATCCTGGGTTTGACGAGATATATCACACGCAACCACATTGCCCGGGCTGCGCTGGAAGCGAGCGCCTACCAAACGCGCGAGGTGCTGGATGCAATGAATCAAGATTCCGGTGTGAAGTTGACCCGGTTGAAGGTGGACGGCGGCATGGTTTATAACGAGCTTCTGATGCAATTCCAGGCGGACATCCTGGATGTGCCGGTCATCCGCCCGAAGGTAGCAGAGACGACGGCGCTGGGTGCGGCTTACGCAGCCGGGTTGGCTGTGGGTTTCTGGAAAAATTTTGATGAATTACGCCAGAACTGGGGCATGGACAAACAGTGGCAACCGGATATGGAGCCCGGGCGAAGGGAAAAACTTTATTCGGGTTGGAAGAAAGCGGTGAGCCGTACGTTCGATTGGGTAGAGTGATCTTATTTTGAAGAGGTAATTGAATGAATAGAACTGAAAAACTTGTTTCGCTTAAAGCACAGGCACCAGATGTGCTCATCGTCGGTGGCGGGATCAATGGCATTGGCACTTTCCGTGACCTGGCGCTGAATGGCGTGAATGTGCTGCTGGTTGATCGTGCTGATTTTTGCTCGGGAGCCTCAGCTGCTTCATCGCACATGGCACATGGCGGCATACGTTACCTCGAAAATGGCGAATTTCGCCTGGTACGTGAGGCTGTGCAGGAACGCAATCGCATGATCGAGAATGCCCCCCACATGGTTCGCCCGCTTCCGACCGTCATCCCAATTTTTAAAGTCTTCTCCGGCTTGTTGAATGCCCCGCTTAAGTTCCTGGGCTGGCTGGAGAAACCATCTGAACGCGGTGCACTGATCATAAAAATCGGGCTGATCTTCTATGACGCCTTCACCCGCGCCCAGAAGACCGTTCCACCCCACCGCTTTAGCGGGAAGAAGAAAGCATTGGCTGAATTTCCGGAGATGAATAGCGATATCAAGTATGTGGCTACTTATTATGACGGGTCGATCCTGTCGCCTGAACGCTTGACGCTTGAACTGTTATTGGAAGGTGAGGCAGAAGGAGCGCATGCAAATGCGCTTAATTATGTCTCGTTGAAAGGTGTGGATGGGAAGATCGTAAAATTGAAGGATGAATTAAGTGGAGATGTATATGAAGTATCTCCACGGCTGATCATCAACGCGGCAGGACCATGGATCGACCTTGCCAATCAAAGGATGGGACTCTCAACCCAATATATCGGCGGCACAAAGGGTTCGCACCTGGTGTTGGATCATCCCGAATTGCACAAGGCTATTGGAGAGAATGAGATCTTTTTTGAAAACAAAGATGGCCGAATTGTGCTGATCTTCCCGCTGCGGGATAAGGTTCTGATCGGCACTTCTGACCTTGCCATTGACGACCCGGATGATGCACTTTGTACACAGTCTGAGATCGATTACTTTTTGGAGATGCTTGAGCGAGTATTCCCGAATATCAAGGTAGATCCGTCGCAGATCATATTCAGGTTTTCAGGTGTACGTCCACTGGCTCATACTCAGGCTAAGAATGCCGGCCAGATCACGCGCGACCATCACATCCAGGAGGATACGCTGGCTGAATTTCCGGTCTATTCGCTGGTGGGAGGCAAATGGACGAGTTACCGGGCCTTCTCTGAACAGGTTACGGATAAAACCCTGACTTTTCTCGGGTTGTCCCGTAAAAAGGGTACTGCCAGTCTGCCGATCGGAGGAGGACGCGATTATCCGCGCGGCAAAAACGAGATACATAAATGGCTGGATGAATTTGAACAATCAACGGGTATAGAGCGCAAGCAAGTTGAGGTTCTGTTCAGACGCTATGGCACACGTGCCAGACAGGTGGGAGCCTTTATGAAGCTGGAAAAGGATGCTCCGATTGTCACCTGGCCTAATTTCTCACGCCGGGAGATCCTGTACCTGGTACAAAATGAGAAGATACTGCACCTGGAAGACCTGTTGTTGCGCCGTACGCTGCTGGCATACCTGGGCGAGTTAAGCGTGCCTTTGATCGAAGAATTGGCCGATGCTGTTGGCGCCGGGCTGAATTGGAATGCAGATCAGAAAAAAGCTGAGGTCAAACGAGCGCTGGCTACTCTGAAAGATCAGCATGGCGTGGAATTCTAAACCCGGACGATCTTGAAAATTAATGCTCCTGGCGGCAGGCGAGGTGAGAGAAGCCGGTCAACTTCAGTCAACCAAACTGAGGGTAGATTCTGGTACAATAATCGTCTTATGAAACCCAATAACCCTGTTTACGAGATCACTTTTTTGCGGCATGGCGAGTCAGTTGGAAATGCAAATGGTTATTTCCAGGGACAGTCTGATTTCCCATTGAACGAGACCGGTCTTGCCCAGGCAAAGGCTCTGGCTGGACGCTGGGTGGATGAACAAATTGAGTTTGACCTGGTCCTGTCAAGCCCGCTATCACGGGCGCGCCAGACAGCTGAGATCGTTGCATCTGCAGTGAAAGCACCGATAGAATTGGATGATTTGTGGATGGAAAGAGATAACGGCAGCCTGGCCGGTTTGAAATTTGATGAAGCCCGTAAAAAGTATCCCCAACCGGATTTTTCGAATATATACCAGCCTTTTGCCGAGACAGGTGAGGGAGATTGGAAACTTTTCCTGCGGGCAGGGCAGGCATTGTATAATTTGCTTAGCCGCCCGCCGGGTCGAATCCTGGTGGTTTCACATGGCGGATTGCTCAACCAGGTCATGTACTCCATCATGGGGATCACTCCCCAGGCGAATTACTCAGGAGCACGCTTTCGTTTCGCAAATACCGGTTTTGCGGCATTTATTTATTTTCCAAATGAGCATCGCTGGCAGGTGGATACCATCAACGATCATTCCCATTGGAAACCCGGCAAGTAATATTTAGAATAGGCGTGTTGGAGCAGGCATATGTGGATAGCTCACATATATACCAACGCCCCTGGTATTTTGAAATATTTTGACAACCATTAATTGGAGGCAATTTAATTGGAAAAAATCTCCGTATTAGCTTTTGGGGCAGGAGCGATCGGCACCTATGTGGGAGGGTCATTGGCACTTTCCGGACACAAAGTTGTCTTTATTGAGCAACCTGCCGTTGTGGAAGAACTTCAAAGACGAGGCATGATCCTGGAATTAAGCCTGGATGAGCGTCGCAATACACAGCAACCATTCAACCTGCCACCTTCCAGGTTTAATATCGTCTCAAGCCTGGAAGAAGCTTTGAAACTGGGACCATTTGATGCCGCAATTTTTGCGTTGAAATCTTTCGATACTGTTTCTGCGTTAGAGTCCATGAAACCATATATTGCGCAGATGCCACCAGTCCTTTGCCTGCAAAATGGTGTTGAAAATGAAATTAGACTGACGGAAGTTCTGGGAGCGGAAAAAGTATTGACTGGAACTCTGACTTCATCGATTGGCAAACTGGGAGCCGGGAATATCATCCTGGAACGGTTGCGTGGCGTTGGCATTGCCATCGGATCTGACCCTGTTTTGGATACACTGGCTGAGCGGCTGGTGGTTGCCATGAATGGTGCTAACCTAAACGCAGGGCTTTTTAAAAATGCGGCCGACATGAAATGGTCCAAGATGTTGACCAATCTGCTGGGGGGAGCCACGGCTGCAATCCTGGATATGACTCCTGCTGAAGTGTTTAGACACCCAGAATTGTATAACCTGGAGATGGGTATGTTCCGTGAAGCCTTAAAAGTAATGACAGCCCAGGATATTCACCCGGTGGATCTGCCCAAGGTTCCAGTACGCCTGCTGGTTTGGGCGACCCGAATCCTGCCAGCATCCGTCATCCGGCCATTAATGGTTAAGTTGGTGGGAGGGGGCAGGGGTGCCAAGATGCCATCCTTCCATATCGACTTGCATTCAGGGCGGGGGAAAATTGAAGTGGATTACTTGAATGGTGCTGTTGTGCGTGCGGGTGAGAGATTGGGTATTCCTACCCCCATCAACCAATTATTAAATACTACTCTGCTGGACCTGGTGCAGGGCAGGCAGCTTATCAGCGAATATTCAAAACAACCGGAGAAATTACTGGCACAGCTATGAAAACGAAAGCAAAAATCGAAAATATCGAGCCGCGGTTGCAGGTGGAAGTTCAACTCCCGGATGGGCAAGTGTTGTCGGGGCCACGCGGGAGCACTGCCGGAGAATTCCTGGAGATGGTGGCAGACAAACTGCCTGCTCCTGCTGTGGCTGCCATTACAAACGGGGAACTACATGAGTTGACTTACCCGATCAAGATCGAATCCAAAATGTCGGCGGTGACGATGGCAGATGCAGACGGGGCGCGCATCTATCGTCGTTCGCTCACTTTCCTGCTGGAAGTGGCTTTTCAAGCACTCTTTCCAGAAGGATGGCTGTTGATCGATCATTCAGTTGCTTCGGGAGGGTATTACTGTCATGTCAAAGGGCGCCCACCTCTTAACCAGGAGGAAATGGATGCACTGGAAAAGAAAATGCGCGTCCTGGTCGAAGAAGACCTGCCTTTTGAGCGTTTGGAATTCCCGCTAGACAAGGCAGTGGCTTACTTTGAAAAACATAATTACCCGGACAAAGTGCGATTGCTGGCGCACCGTCATAAGGATTATGTGACCCTGTATAAATTGGCCGGTCACCTGGATTATCACCATGGCTATATGGTGCCCAGCACTGGATACATGAAATGGTTCAAATTGTTGAGAACGAATGGCGGCTTTACCCTGCGTTTTCCGCAGCGTAGCGATCCAACCCGACTGCTGCCCATGCCAGATTATCCCAAATTACTGACTTCATTTCGGCAATATAGTGAGTGGCTCGAACACCTGGGTATCGATAATGTTGGTGCACTCAATGATGCCATCTGTGCCGGGCGTACCAGGGAAGTGATCCTGGTGTCTGAAGCGCTGCATGAGCAGAATATTGCGTCCATCTCCAGACAGATCGCCGACCAATCGGACCAGATCCGATTGATCCTGATCTCGGGACCATCTTCCTCTGGAAAAACAACTTTTTCAAGGCGCCTGATGGTACAACTGCTGGCGTTGGGGATCTCACCATTTGCATTGGAGTTGGATAATTACTTTGTTGACCGGGATAAAAGCCCAAGAGATGAAAATGGACAGAGCGACTTTGAAGCCCTGGAAACGCTGAACCTGGATCAATTGGCCGAACAATTACAATTACTGGTGGATGGAAAAGAAGTCCAGCTACCGCGATATAACTTTAAGGAAGGGCGACAGGAAGCGGGGGATGTGGTCCAATTGCGCAATGACCAGATCATCATCCTGGAAGGCATCCATGGATTGAACCCGCGCCTTATTCCCACATCTCTTGGAAAGCAGGCTTTTCGAGTTTATGTATCCTGTCTGACCCAGATCAATCTCGATAGACATAACCGTGTTTCGACAACTGATACCCGGTTGGTGCGAAGGATCGTGCGGGACGCCAGTCAACGCGGTTATTCAGCAGCTCAAACCATTCAGCGTTGGGAATCTGTCGGGCGAGGGGAAGGACGCAATATTTTCCCTTACCAGGAAAATGCGGACGTGATGTTCAATTCGGCTCTGGTTTACGAATTATCTGCCATGGTGCGCCTGGCTGAACCATTGCTGCGCCAGGTTCCCTTCGGAAAAAAAGAGTATATTGAGGCCAAGCGTCTGCTGGCTTTTCTGGAATGGTTCGAACCGATCGATACCGACCTTATCCCCGACAATTCGCTCATCCGCGAATTCATTGGCGGCTCCATTCTCAAAGATTTTAAGATCTGGAAAGCGTAAATTGAATTTATTGGAAATAATCTTCATTGCCTTGAGCATGGCCATGGATGCATTTGCCGTGTGCCTGGGAGTGGGAGCTGCCCGACAAAACAATGAACCTCGGGCTACATTTCGATTATCTTTTCACTTCGGGTTTTTTCAATTTCTACTCCCGATCGTAGGCTGGTTTGCCGGCCTGACCGTTGTACGCTATATCGAAGCTTACGACCATTGGGTGGCTTTTCTTCTACTGGCGTTTGTGGGTGGGAGGATGATATGGTCCGGATTTAATGGCGATGAAGAAACCCACAAAAATGACCCATCACGCGGCTGGAATATGGTTCTGCTCTCTGTGGCAGTCAGCATTGATGCGCTGGCCATCGGTTTGAGCCTGGCACTTATTAATGTGGATATCTGGTATCCGGCCGTGGTGATCGGTGTGGTGACCGGACTGATGTCCCTGTTGGGCTTGCGCCTGGGAAACCGGTTGGGCAAAAAATTTGGAAAGCGAATGGAGATGATCGGGGGAGTTGTGCTGATCGTGATCGGGTTGCGCATTGTTCTAGAGCATTTATTTGGTCTTTAAAGAACCGGGGTAGATAACACTTTTTGCTGCGTACCCCTGCGGGGACCTGCAGGAATCCTACCCTACAAGTACCATTTATACTTCCGGAAAAAATTTTGAGAATCAAAAAGATCTTCCGCTTCCAATTGTGAAGGAAGCAGGAAGATCTTTTTTGGTTAGTTTGTCAGAGGTCAGCTGGCTGCTTCGACTTCCATCTCATCTTCGAAATCTTCTACATCAACATTGCCGTAGAACAGATCACGGAGCATATTCAAGCCAACAGAGACACCACGCAAAACCAGGAAATAAACAACACCGGTAAAGGCGTCCATGAAGATCTGGGATACAAAACCAAGCTTCATTGTTAATTCTATGGAGGGCTCCATCAGGCTGGCCCAGTTATTGGTGAGTGAAAAATAGCCGTTAGAAGCTGTCGTGAGGAGCGATACAACCAGAACGATCCAGGCGACGATCGTGGTCCACAATGCGAGACGGGTAATTGCAGCAGGATTATGGAAAAGCAGTGTTTCTTCTTCTTGGTTTGACATGTTTTCTCCTTGAAAAAATTAGTTTTATGATTATAAACCCATAATATGAAGTTTAATAAAACGATTATATGCCATAATTCAGTTTCCGGGTGACCGAATTCGGATAACTATTATGGAATCTACACAATTTGATCATGGGATCAGCCAAAGGATGGCATATCCCAGCAGTGCACCTGCCATGGCACAGGCAGTATTGACAATATCGTTGTTCAACCACTTAAATCCACGCAGAAGGTCTGTAGCAGATCCGCAAGAGTGGATAGGGTGGCGCTCGGTTTCCTTGTTACAGGTGGGGCAGG
>BS_KBA_SWE02_21mDRAFT_10000873_pt1 | contig 11351 bp, 14 predicted proteins | sample BalSeasSWE02_21m_FD_9196 | JGI IMG/M metagenome (IMG submission 9196)
TAACATGCTTAAAATTAATTTGAGATAATAAAAATTTGTAGGTTATATAATCTTGAAAGGATAAATTTTCATTGAACTCAGAGATAATAAGGGCATTACCTTGCCCGGTTAAATTACTTTCTAAATGACTTAATAATTCCTTTTGATTTGAGGTGTGAATGAATACCGTATCACTCCGAATAAATGACACATAAGTTGAATCTAAAGATTGAACTCTTATGTTTATAATTTGATTAGCAAGCGCTTTATTTTTATTAAGATATACATCTGAATCTTCTTGATGATAAACCACATCTGTAAATTCAATAAAACCTAAGTTTTTTATGCCGGTATCATTACAGGTAAAATAGTTTTTAGCATTGTCATTCTTGTGCATTTCTGCATTTCTTTTCTTTTCCTGAAGATAAATTATTTTTGGAACAGCCTGTTTTAATCTAAGTCGTTTATCAACATTAATTAACCAGTTGGTCGTGCTAATTAAATTTTTCCTGTTTAATTCAACACTATCGGCCTTAGACTCGTCATAAAACAAATAAGCAACCGAAACATCGTTAATTTTTGAAATGTCTGCATGTTTTATTTCAGGAAGTTGGACCAATTTGTCTTCTCCACAAGACACTATTAAAAAAAACAGAAGTAAACAATAATAAAGGGGCTTCATTAAGCAATTTTTGGATTTAAGGATTGCACTAATTTGATAGTTTCTATGGCTTCTTTTACATCATGAACACGTAAAATATTGGCGCCTTTTTGTAAGGCGATGGTGTTTAAAGCTGTAGTGCCGTTGAGTGCTTCACTGGCAGAACTTTGTAATGTTTTGTAAATCATTGATTTTCTTGAAACACCAACAAGCAAGGGTGATTCCAGGATATTAAACAGCTCTAATTGGTTTAATAATTCAAAATTCTGTTCTAAGGTTTTTGCAAAACCAAAACCAGGATCTACTATCAGGTCAACTATTCCCAATTGTCTGGCAGCAGCCATCCGTTCAGAAAAGTAAAACAAAATATCTTTCACAAGATGATTGTAAACGGTTTTTTGTTGCATGGTTTGTGGTGTACCTCTCATATGCATCATAATATAAGGAACATGCAGCTCAGCCACGGTTTCTAACATGGTGCCATCCATTTTTCCAGCTGAAATGTCATTTATTAAAGCCGCCCCGTTTTGAATACCTTCTTTTGCAACCCGACTTCTAAAGGTATCAACGGATAGTAAAGCCTCTGGAAATTCTCTTAAAACATTTTTAATTACTGGTAAAATGCGGGTCAGTTCTTCATCTTCACTTACAAAATCGGCTCCCGGTTTTGAACTATAAGCACCAATATCAATAAAAGACGCCCCTTCTAAAAGCATTTGTTCCACATGCTTTAAAACAGCTTTTTCTGAGTGGTGTTTGCCTCCGTCATAAAAGGAATCCGGAGTGCAATTTAAAATCCCCATCACTTTTGGTGAAGATAAATCTATAAGTTGTCCTTTGCAATTAATAGTCATGAATTTACTGCCGTATTGAGGGTGTAAAAATAAAGATTTAGATTAGGAAAAATTCAAAATTAGCCATATAAACTCAAAGTTTATCAATTCATTTTAAAACTTTGAACATTCAACTTTGAACTTTAAACTATTTAATCGAAATTTACACAAAATACAAAGTAATCAATGCAGGATACCTCTAAACAATATGATGCCGTTATTAAAACTTGCAAGAGTTTATTTATTAAAAAAATGACAGATTATGGAAGTGCCTGGCGCATCTTGCGCTTACCTTCGTTAACAGATCAAATTTTTATTAAAGCACAACGCATTAGAAGCTTACAACAAAACGCTGTTAGAAAAGTAGATGAAGGGGAAGTTAGCGAGTTTATTGGAATAATCAATTATTGTATTATGGCCTTAATCCAATTGGAAAAAGGTATTGTGGAGCAACCAGATTTATCAACGGACGAGGCAACTGCATTATACGATGAAAAAGTAGCGATTACTAAAAAACTCATGGAAGATAAAAACCATGATTATGGTGAGGCCTGGCGTGATATGAGAGTGAGTTCTTTAACTGATTTAATTCTTCAAAAATTATTAAGAGTTAAACAAATTGAAGATAATGCAGGGAAAACAATAGTCAGTGAAGGTATTGATGCGAATTATCAGGATATGGTTAATTACGCTGTTTTTGCACTGATTCATTTGAATGAAAAATAATAGACTTTCCTTTAGAGGAAAAAAATCAATAATAATGGCATGAAATATTTAGTAAGCATTTCAAGAATCTTTGTAGGCGTTTTATTTATTATTTCAGGATTAATAAAACTCAATGATCCTTTAGGGTTTTCTTATAAACTGCAGGAATACTTCAGTGTAGAAGTTCTGAACATTCCTTTTTTGGAACCTTATGCCTTAATGATTTCTGTTTTAGTAGTAGTTTTTGAAGTGGTTTTGGGTGTTTTTTTACTGATTGGGTATAAACCTAAATTTACCGTTTGGAGTCTCTTATTAATGATTGTTTTCTTTTCATTTTTAACTTTTTACTCCGCTTATTTTGATAAGGTGAAGGACTGCGGTTGCTTTGGTGATGCTTTAAAGTTAACACCATGGGAAAGTTTCACTAAAGATATTGTTCTTTTATTTTTTATTCTCATTTTATTTATTGGGGTGAAATACATCAACCCTCTTTTTAATAAATTAAACACCACTATTTTAGCCTTACTTAGTTTTATATTNAGTTTTTGGTTTGGGTATCATGTTTTGATGCATTTGCCTTCTAAAGATTTTAGAGCCTATCACATAGGGGCTAACATTCAGGAAGGGATGCGTATTCCGGAGGATGCCGCAAAACCTCTGATTGAGTATTATTGGAAATTTAAGGTCAATGGTGAAGAAAAAGTCATTACTACTAACGGAACTTACCCTAGTGTGGAAGGTGATTTTATTTCTGTGGATACTAAAGTCATTAAAGATGGTTATCAACCGCCCATTGTTGATTTTTCTATAGAATCAGACGATGAAGATTTAACGCAACATTTTTTGTCGGAAGATAAGTTGATTATGATTGTTTCTTATAGCATAGAAAATATAGAGACTGCAGGCGCTGAAAAATTAAAATCATTTTCAGATGAAGCTATTAAAAAGGGTTATACTGTCATTGGTTTGACGGCTTCAGGGGAAGACGCTAAACAAAAAATAAAGGATAAATATAAACTTAATTTCGACTTTTATTTATGCGATGAAAAGGCGCTCAAAACGGTGGTGCGTTCAAATCCGGGAATATTAGCATTAAGCAAAGGAACGATCAAGCAAAAAGTGCATTGGAATGATTTGGAAGATTTAAAATTATAGTGTTAATATAACAACATACACCACTGTTAAACTATCTATTAAATAAAATCGGTTATGCTTTTCTTACCTTATTTGGTGTAGTCACGGTGATATTCTTTTTATTTAATGTATTACCCGGAGATCCTGCTCAGATGATGCTTGGGCAGAATGAAGACAGTAATCAATTAGCCATTGTGAAACAAAAATATGGATTTGATAAACCCATAAGCACCCAATACTTATATTATTTAAACGATTTATCGCCACTGTCATGGCATTCCACTTCTCAAGAGGATTATACTTTTTTGAGAAAGAATAAATACCATGCGCTGAGTTTGTTTACTTTAGGAACGACCACCACCGTTTTTAAATGGCCTTATTTAAGAGAATCCTTTACAAAACAAGGAAAAAATGTCAGTGAGGTTTTAGCAGAAACGCTTCCAAATACCTTTGTACTGGCTGTTTCGGCAATAGTTATTGCATTGATTTTGGGAATCTGTTTAGGGATTCTTTCAGCATTGTATAAGGACCAGTGGATAGACAAAATCATTCAAATATTAAGCACGTTTGGTATGAGTATTCCATCATTTTTCAGTGCCATTTTATTTGCCTGGTTTTTTGGTTATGTATTACATGAATATACCCATTTGCAAATGACGGGAAGCTTGTACGAATTGGATGATTTTGGTGAAGCGATGCATATTCAATGGAAAAACCTACTTCTTCCGGCCGTGGTTTTAGGGATACGTCCTTTNGCAGTGGTCATACAGCTTATGCGAAATTCATTACTGGAAGTTTTTAATCAGGATTATATCCGCACAGCTCGTTCAAAAGGGCTGAGTGAGTTTCAAATAATTAGAAAACATGCCATTAAAAATGCTATGAATCCGGTAGTGACAGCTATTTCGGGTTGGTTCGCCTCCATGTTAGCAGGAGCTGTTTTTGTGGAGTATATTTTTGGATGGAATGGTCTGGGCAAAGAAATAGTTAATGCATTAAATACCTTAGACTTACCTGTTATTATGGGTTCTGTACTCATTATAGCTATACTTTTTATAATTATCAATATTTTTGTTGATATAATTTATGCTTGGTTAGACCCTAAAATAAAATTAGACTAAATTTGCACTTTCAAAAAAACATAAAATTGAAGATGAATAAATTTAAATACCTACTGTTAGTTTGCTTGGCTTTCTTGAGTTGTAAAGGTCAGGAACCAACCTCTTTTTCAGACGCGGCATTAACTGATAGCTTTATAAATTTACAAGGAGAAGAAGTTACTTTTAAGAATGTTTTAGAAGCTTATAAAGGTCAAACCATCGTTATTGATATATGGGCCTCTTGGTGTAAAGATTGCATTGGCGGCATGCCAAAAGTAAAAGTTTTACAGCAAGCACATCAAGAAGTAGTTTATATCTTTTTGTCATTAGATAAAAATCAGGAAGCTTGGAAAAGAGGCATTGAAAAATATGATGTCAATGGTCATCATTATTTTATAAAATCTGGTTGGAAAGGAGATTTTGGTTCTTTTGTTGATCTTGATTGGATTCCACGATATATGGTCATTGATAAAGAAGGAAACATAAAAGTATTTAAAGCTGTTGAAGCAGACGATAAAAAAATAAAAGACAACTTATAATGAGACAACAAATAGTAGCAGGAAACTGGAAAATGAATAATGATTTATCACAAACGGAATCATTAATTTCTGAATTAAAAAAAATCAAAAAAACCTCTAAAGCCGAGGTGATGGTGGCCCCAACGTTTACCAATCTTTTAAAAGCTGTTGAGGCCTTAAAAACTTCAGATATAGAAGTCATTGCGCAGAATATGCATTTTGCAGAAAATGGGGCTTATACTGGAGAGATAAGCGCCAGTATGTTAAAAAGTGTAGGTGTTAGTACAGTCATTTTAGGTCATAGTGAACGCAGAGCCTATTTTAATGAAACTGATGAGATGCTGGCTAAAAAGGTTGATGCTGCATTAGCGAATAAGATGCGTGTTATATTTTGTTTTGGTGAAGAGTTGACAGACAGAAAATCTGGCAATCATGAGCATGTTGTTGAGAACCAGATTAAAAACGCCTTATTCCATTTAGAGGCATCAGCATTCAAACATATTGTACTGGCTTATGAGCCTGTATGGGCTATTGGAACCGGAGAAACGGCAAGCCCAGAACAAGCGCAGGATATGCATGCTTTTATAAGAAAAACATTGAGTAATCAATATGGTAAGGCAGTGGCAGAGACTGTTTCCATCCTTTATGGCGGTAGTGTCAAGCCAAATAATGCAGAAGAAATTTTCTCAAAGCCTGATGTGGATGGTGGCTTAATAGGAGGAGCAGCACTAAATGCATCCGACTTTTTTGCTATTGTAAACGCCTTTTAAAAATATAATTTTTTGGGCGTTACCCAAGGGTCGCGCTATGCACTGTATCTTTTTGGCACTTTTAGTGCCAAAAAGGATGCCGTTGCTATCGCTAACGCAAATTTCAATTAATAAAAATATTCTTAAATCAACTTTTACGGAACACAAATAACATGTCCAACATTATTTACATAGGTTACGAGTTTAAAGTAACGCCATTACAACCTGGAGTAGAAATCCTTATTGCAGAATTGGGTTATGCAGGATTTGAAAGTTTTGTGGAAACTGAAGAAGGTGTAACAGCCTATATTCAAAAGGAAGAGTGGAAAGGAGATATTCTAAATGATATTCAAATTTTAGAATCAGATGAATTTAAAATTACTTATACGTTTGATGATATAGAGCAGGTTAACTGGAATGAAGAATGGGAGAAAAATTTTAGCCCAATAGTTGTTGACCATTTATGCTCGGTACGTGCTCCGTTTCACGAAAAACCAAATACCCAATACGATATTGTGATAGAACCAAAAATGAGTTTTGGTACGGGTCATCATGAAACGACGCACATGATGATTCAACATATTTTAAAAAATGATTTTAAAAATAAATCAGTTTTAGATATGGGATGTGGCACCGGTGTTTTAGCCATTTTAGCCGAAATGAAAGGGGCTTACCCTATTGATGCTGTTGATTTTGATAATTGGTGCTATCTTAACAGTATTGAAAATGTTACGCGTAATAGTTGTAAACATATAACAGTTATTGAGGGTAATGCCAGCGTTTTAACTAACAAAAAATATGACGTTATCATTGCAAATATTAACCGGAATATTTTACTTGAGGATATGGCAGTTTACGCATCCTGTTTAAACAAAAACGGGCTCTTGTTTTTAAGCGGATTTTATAATGATGATATTCCCATGATTCAGCAAGCATGTGAAAAGTATATGTTAAAATTTGAAGAAAAGTTAGAAAGAAATAATTGGGTTTCGTTAAAATTTTTAAATTAGTAAAAAATTCGTCTATGGGTACTAAAGAAAAAACTTCAGAAGACCTTTTAATTAATGAAAAACTGGTTTCTCAGAAAGAAATTGTTTTATACAATGATGATGTCAATACCTTTGATCATGTCATTGAAACACTCATGACGGCCTGTGAACATGCCCCTGAACAAGCAGAGCAATGTGCTTTGATTGTGCATTATAATGGGAAATGTACGGTAAAAACAGGTCCTTACAACGATTTAAAACCACGTTGCTCTATGTTGTTGCAAGCGGGTTTAAATGCTGAAATTATTTAAAAAAATCTGGTAAAATAAATTACTTCTTTTTACAGGTATTAAGTCCAAAAGGTAAATAAAGCGGGCAAAAACTAATAAAACTTGTCAACAAAAATATGAGGGCAAATGCCATTAGCACATATGCTAAAGTGCCTTCAACAACTTTAAAATAGTATAAAGCAGCTATTACTAAAGCAATAACTATTCTTATACCTTTGTCTGTACTTCCCATGTTTTTTTTCATAATATAGAGTTTAATTTATTTTATCGTTGACGGACATACAAAATCTGACATTTGTACACCTGTTTTTTTAAGTTCCTCAAAACCCCCTTCAATATTTACTAAATTAAAGAAACCACGTGCTTTTAAAATAGAGGCCGCAATAACAGAACGGTAACCACCAGCGCAATGAATATAATAGGTTTTATGTTTATCAATAGCATGTAGGTTATCATTGATGAAATCTAAAGGAAAATTTTCAACACCTTTTAAATTTAAATACATGGATTGATGTTCACCAGACTTTCTAACATCCAAAATATTAAGGTTTTGAACATTGGTTTTATGTGTAAATTCTTCCGCAGTAATGGAATCTAAAACATCTACATCTTTACCAGATGCCTTCCAGTTTTCAAAGCCTCCTTTTAAATATCCTAAAGTATTATCATATCCAACACGGGATAAACGTGTCACTGTTTCTTTTTCTTTTCCTTTTGGAGTTACCAATAGGATGGGTTGTTTTAAATCTGGTATTAAGGCGCCAACCCAAGGCGCAAAGGCACCGTGTATACCAATAAATATAGAATTAGGTATATGTCCGGCTATAAATTCATGTTCCGGCCTTACGTCTAGTACAAGCGCACTTTCATGATTCGCGATAGCTTCAAATTCATCAATTTCTAATGNAATATTTCCTTTTTTTAAGACCATTTCGAAGGGGTCATAACCAGATTTATTCANCATGGCATTTTTTGCAAAATATTGTGGTGGAGGTGGCATACCATCCAACACTTCTTTTACAAATTCCACTTCAGACATATCAGCCCTAAGCGCATAATTGCTTTGCTTTTGTTCTCCAAGAATACCAACCGTTTCTTTGCTTAAATTCTTTCCACAGGCAGAACCTGCTCCATGGGCTGGATACACAATCACATCATCTGCCAGAGGCATTATTTTATCGCGTAATGAGTGAAATAACATGCCGGCTAAATCTTCTTTTGTTAAATCAGATTTTATAGCTAGATCAGGTCTTCCAACATCACCTAAAAACAAGGTGTCACCAGAAAAAATAGCATGATTTTTGCCATTTTCATCAATTAATAAAAAGGTTGAAGATTCTAAGGTGTGTCCGGGTGTATGTAAAACCTTTATGGTGATATTTCCCAGTTTAAATGTTTCGTTATCCTTTGCAATATGGGCACTATAATCTGTTTCGGCACCTGGACCAAATACAATAGTTGCGCCCGTTTTTTTGGCTAAATCTACATGACCAGAAACAAAATCTGCATGAAAATGTGTTTCAAAAATATATTTAATTTTTGCATTTTCTTTAGTCGCTTTATCAACATATTGTTGCGTTTCTCTCAAAGGGTCAATAATAGCAACTTCTCCGTTTGATTCAATATAATAAGCTCCTTGAGCTAAACATCCAGTATATATCTGTTCAATTTTCATTCAGTAAATTTTAATATGCAAAAATAAAAAATAGTCTTAGTTCTTATGTGATAATTGTGACATTTACTTATTTATTTCTTTATATAGAATATAAAATGCCATTGCTAAAGTAAACCATCCAAAGCCTTTTTTTAATTTTTTGCCACTAATATATTTTGAAAAATAGACACCAATCAAAATTCCGATAATAGTGAAAGCAGAAAACGTTAATAAGAAAAACCATTCTATTTGAATTGTTTGAATGTCACCCGTAAAGCCTATTAAAGAGTTTATGGTTACAATAATTAGAGAGGTGCCAACCGCCTTTTTCATTGGAAGGTTTGCCCAAAGAACCAANGCTGGAACATATAAAAAACCACCGCCGGCACCTATAAAGCCGGTAATAGTGCCTATGACTAGCCCTTGGATAAATGTCATATAATACGGCTGCTTAAAATTCAATAATTCTTTTTCTTCGTTCTTTGTTCTAATCATTGAAATAGAAGCCAACAACATCACAATGGAGAAAAAAGTCATGATGGCCATGTCTTTTGTAATTGGTAATTCTCCTATATTAAAAAATGTTTCTGGAAGATTTGGAACTATGTATCTTCTTGACAAATAAACGGCCATGAATGATGGAAAAGAAAAGGCTAATCCAATTTTTATATCGGCCAACCCCTTTCTTATTTTTTGTACCGCTCCAACTAATGATGAGGACCCCACAACAAATAAGGAATATGCCGTTGCAATTACAGGATTATAGCCTAGAATATATACAAGTATTGGTACTGTTAAAATGGAGCCACCGCCACCTACCANACCNAAAACCAGTCCGACAACAAGCGCTCCTAAATAGCCAAAAACCTGTAAGGTATCCATAATTAATGTGGCAGTTTATTTTTTAATGCGCCATAGATTAATGTTCCCAGTAAGGCAGCCAAAATTACAATAACCATACTGTAAACCCCGGCTCCAACTAAAATATACATAGGTCCCGGACAAGCACCAACAAGTGCCCAGCCTAATCCAAAGATACCACCTCCAACTATATATCTGATAAAACCACTCTCTTTTTTTGGAACATTAATTTCAAGACCTANTAGGTTTTTAAAATGTTGTTTTTTTGAAATTTGTAAAAAGATTACGCCTGTAGCGATAGCCGTACCTATAATGCCATACATGTGGAATGACTGAAAACGGAACATTTCATAAATGCGGTACCAGGAAACAGCCTCAGATTTAAATAAAACAATTCCAAAAAATATGCCTGTAAATAAAAATTTAAAATATTTCATAATTTAAAATATGTAGGGTAAAATAAAATTAGTCATTATTAAGCCCCCTATAAAAAACCCAATCACAGCTATTAAAGAAGGTTTTTGCAGACTACTTAATCCTGTAATAGCATGACCAGAGGTGCAGCCACCAGCATAGCGTGTGCCAAATCCAATTAAAATACCTCCTATTATTAAAATAAGCAATCCATATGGAGAAGAAATAGCATCAAAACCAAAGAGTTCATTCGGTACAATACTCTTTCCAGGGTTATTAAAACCAAGCGCATTTAATTCGTTAATAGTTTTTAAATTAAGTTTTGTGTCNGTTTCTACAGATAAATAATTTTTAGCAATAAAACCACCGATTAGTGCACCAAGAATCACAATTAAGTTCCATTTTTTTTCCGTCCAATCAGATTTAAAGAAATCTATAAATCTTCCAGCACCCGCCATAGAGCACATGGTTGCCAAGTTTGATGACATAGCGAAGGTTTTTCCAAAATAAAGTAGCATGGCCATAACCAATGCAATTAATGGACCTGATATATACCATGGCCAGGGGTTTAAAATATATTCCATGAATGTAATTTGTGATTTAAATTGTGGTTAATTTTATTGAATAAATAGGTTAAAACTGAATGACTTCAATCTTGTTTCTACTTAATTTAATTTTATTTTCATTTTCCAATTGCTTCAAAATTCTTGAAATGACTACCCGTGAGGTATTTAAATCATCAGCAACATCATTATGTTTAATTTCTAAACTGGTGGAAGCACTTAGTTTCACTTTGTCAATTAAATATTTAAAGACCCGCTCATCCATTTTCATAAATGCTAAGGTGTCAATGGTTTCCAGCATTTCATTGAACCTGATCTGATAAGCATCTAAAATAAAATTGCGCCAACTAGCATTTGTATGAAACCAATCATGGATTTTAATGACCGGTATCATAATTAAACTTGAGTCGCTTTCAGCAACCGCTCTGATATTACTTTTAGAAGTTTTTAAACAACAGGTCAATGACATGGCACAGGTATCACCCGCTTCAAGAAAGTAAAGTAATAATTCATTACCATGATCATCTTCACGCAAAATTTTTATATTTCCCGCTAATAATAAAGGAATATAATTAAGAGGTTGATTAATATCTATAATAATATCGTCCTTTTTAAATTCTTTATAAATACCTGTTTCAAATATTTCATTTAAAAGCTTTTCATCAAGTATTTGATTGAATTTTTGTTGTAATAATTTATTTGTCATGCCCAAAAGTAATCATTTTTCAAAATTGAAATAAATAGTTTGGCTGTAATTTAATAAAAATACTATATTTGCAGCCACAAAAACGGCCTCGTGGCGCAACTGAATAGCGCACTTGATTACGGCTCAAGAGGTTACTGGTTTGAATCCAGTCGAGGTCACTACTGATAATAAGGCTTTCAAGAAATTGAAGGTCTT
>BS_KBA_SWE02_21mDRAFT_10000874_pt1 | contig 11338 bp, 5 predicted proteins | sample BalSeasSWE02_21m_FD_9196 | JGI IMG/M metagenome (IMG submission 9196)
CATCCCGGCCCTGCTTTCTGCCTGATAACTGTTAAAGAAAGCGCCCTGTTGCTTGAGGTTGTCAGTGGCCGTTTCCAGCAAGCGCGTCATCAACTGACTGACTTCAGAACGCCACCCGTAATCCAACAGCCCTGAACCAATAAATTGGTTCCAGGGAAATTGCACTTCGTTGTCTTCTTCAAGCACAGCTTTGTTGGCATCAAATTTGCGGGTTGAGAAACCAGCCTTATGCCAGAAGCTTTTCTCGTTGAACAATTTTGACCTAACCAGGGAAGTTGTTTTGATATCATCGGGTATGCCAGCCCAGAGAGGCAGGAAACCAGTCTGGTCTTCCTGCATGTAATCCAGACTGCGAACAATCAGCCTGTCTGAAGGCTGCAGACCTGTCACTTCGATCTCTTCCAAGGAGGTATAAACCTGACGGCTGGCAGCAACAGCAAGCTCCATATTCCAGCGAAAATCCTTACGTTCCAGATGTTCGACAACTGACCCGGATGAAGATCGTCCCTGGACGTGTACACTCAAAATGCGAGTTGTCCGGTTTGCTGCCCATACCTGGATCAGGATGCGCACAGGTAGTTTAAATACACTCTTCACTTTGTAACTACCCGAGCCTTTGCGGGTCACTACCGGCCTGCCTTTCAAGGTGAGATGTGTATCCCGGTCTCGATACTGATAAAATTCGTTTTTCTTATTCCAGCAGGCAGCCACATATGTCTTCAAAAGCCCTGCCCTTGGATTGAACACTTCCACTTCACCGGGAAGGTCCAATTCGTTTGCGATAGACGCAAGGTTTTGATATTCACGCCAAAGATAGGCTGCCAATGCCGGGCTCTCAAAGAAGCGGATGTCCGCCCCCTGATCGTCCTTGCTCAAGCTATTGAAGGCAGGGTTGTCTTCGAAACCGGTTTGCAGTGGGTGACCCCATTCCGGGAAACCATCCTGATCGTGGTCGTAAGCCGGATCGAACCAGTGCTTGTAGAAAGCCAATAATTTTGGAAAGACTTCCAGTAGGAAATTTTTATCTCGGGTCTGTCGATAGGAATTCCAGGCCAATTCCGCCAGGAGGGGCGCTGCCAGCCAGCGGCTGCGTTGACCAGCCAGTCCAGGGCGGCAGTCCACAAAGCCTTTCCTATCCTGTGTTGACAGGAAATTTCGAACCAATCCGGCTGCCAGATCGGGTGAACCCGGAAGAAGACTGGTAATGTAAATTGCATCATGGACGGATTGCCCATCCCACTGAGCTCCATAATCACGGCCATCACCGCGTGAGGAATAGCCGTGGTCTGGCTGCCTTGCCAACACAAAAGAAGGGTGTGAAAGGTGATCGCCAGCCCGGAAGAAAAAGCGCAAGGCCGTGTTCTGACTGAAAGCAAGGCTGGCATCCCAATCCGGGTTGCCTGTCTCAATATCCACAGTCTGGGCTGCATTGACCAGCCTGATGCGAGCCAGTTCGGCATCCCAGGGACGGGCAGCCGTGAGACGGGCCAGGTCAAAAGAAGCCTGCGCCTCGGGCAAAGCGGCCTGCACCCAGGTAAACTTACGGGAGGCAAGAGGCGCCAGGCTGATATCCAATTGCAAAGAAGAATAGGGGCCTGAACCACGCAGCGGACCGCCTGTTAAAAACACTACGGGTTCGAGATCAGATGTCCTTCCAGAAAGCACATAAACCGATTGTAATTGGATGGGCGACAGAGTTTGCCCATCCATTGGCGTCATGGTGGCGTTTACATCAAATTGCAACTCAAGGGAATTTGTGGTCAGGTTGCGAAAGGTCAACCGGCTGGCAAGAGTCTGCGATGAGGGTACCCAGTATTCAATACGGGCATCCAGCCCCTGGAAAGGTGAGCAGATAAATTCCAGATAATTGGGATAGAATTGTGTCAAAATTGGGGGAGAAAAAAATAATTGCGGGTTTACTACTTTTTTGCCGCCCAGCGAAAAGCCTGGAAAGATGCGCATGTTGCGCGCCCGCAAACCGAAAGTGGTGCGGACAGCCATAACGGCAGATTCACCAGTGCCTGGTTCCATTTCCCAGGTGTGGTCATTGATATAATCAGGTTCGCAGAAGCGAAAATCAGCGGATAACACCAGTGTGCGCGGGTCACCCGCTTTGAGAGACCAGGATCGCATGCCTTTATTGTACGGTTAGTTTGGCAGTTGGTCAAAGGTTTTATGCTAAAATCCATATAATGAATGGTATTCTTATTACATAGGCTTTTCCACGACCAGCCAAAGGAGTTTTAATGTCTCTACTGCCTGCCAAACGCGGTATGTTTTTTGAAGAATTTCAACCCGGCCAGCACGTCTCCACACCAGGGCGTACCATCACCGAAAGTGATATTGTGAGCTTTGCTGGGTTATCCGGCGATTATAATCTTATCCACACGGATGCGGAGTACAGTCGCACTTCGCCTTTTGGACAGCGCGTGGCGCATGGTTTGCTGTGTGTCTCGATCGCATCCGGGCTGGCAACACGCAGCGGCATTATGGAAGGCACTGTTATGGCTTTCCGTGAGATCAACAACTGGAAGTTCATAAAACCAGTTTTCATTGGTGACACAATTCATGTAGAGATGGATGTAAACGAAACCAAAGCCTTTCCCCGCCTGGGTGGGGGTGCCGTATTCATCAACCTGCAGATCAACAACCAATCCAACGAGGTTGTGATGAAAGGCACCTGGACGGTACTGATCATGTCAAAACCGGCCTGATAATAGCAAAACAGGAACAAGGAAGCGATGGAAACACAAGAACCAGAAGACCCACTTGAGCGCTTTAACCGCTTGATCAAATCGGAAGCTGAAACCCGGATAGATATCCCGGTTGAAAAACCGGCCACTCAGGCTATACCATCCACCACTCCGGATGAACCCGGCACAGAGGTCACTTCGTCCGCGCCAGCCACTCCCGGCACATCCCCGCGACCAGCATACCGGCCGGCATTGGATGAAAACAATATGCCGCTGCCGCGCCGGGTCGATGAGATCGACCTGAACGCCACGCGTGTTTCCCCATCAGCTTTCAACCCCCCCTCCAGACCAGTCCTCACCCAACCATCAACACCGATAAAAGGTGGAGGCAAAACACCAAAGAAGAACTGGAGGAACAATATGGGTTGTTTCCTGCGCACTTTTATCATCCTAGTCTTTGTTGTTGTGGCGATCGGCCTGCTGTTGTCTGCCCTGGCGATCTACCAGTATTTCACAGTAGCTGCCACCCTGCCAAGCGTGGATGACCTGAAAACACACGCTTCCCAATTTGAAACCACTCGCATCCTGGACCGCAATGGCAATTTGTTATATGAGATCCTGGATCCCAATGCCGGCAGACGGACCTACATTCCCTTGGACAAAATTTCACCCTACGTGGTGGCCGCCACCATTGCCACTGAAGACAAGGGGTTCTACTCGCATCCCGGGTTTGATGTGTTCGCGATCATACGCGCTTACTGGCAAAATGCCACCAGCGGGGAAACCATCTCAGGCGCTTCCACCATTACCCAGCAGGTGGCACGCGCCTTACTGATGACCGCCGATGATCGCGAGCAACAGACCTATGCGCGCAAGATGCGCGAGGCTATCCTGGCAGCTGAGATCACGCGGCGTTATTCCAAAGACGATATCCTGGAACTGTATCTAAATGAGTTCAACTACGCCAACCTGGCCTATGGGATCGAAGCTGCAGCAGAAACTTATTTTAACAAATCGGCTGAAAACCTGAACCTGGCCGAATCATCCTTCCTGGCAGGTCTACCGCAAGCGCCTTCGGTTTATGATATTTTTACAAACCGTGAAGGCACCCTGCAAAGACAGCAGCAAGTCCTGATCCTGATGTACACGCTAAGCCAGGAAACCAACTGCATCTATGTTAGCAACAGCGTGCAAAAGATATGCGTGGGAGTAACTGAAGCGGCCATGGCAGCCTCGGATATGGACAAATATCCTTTCGCTCCATCCTATATAAATATGCGCTACCCGCATTGGGTGCAATTTGTGCGCAGCCAGCTTGAATTGCAGTATGACCCGCAGACCATCTACCGCTCAGGGTTCACCGTGACCACCACGCTTGACCCCGGTTTGCAGGATCAGGCCCAGCAAATGATCAGCAACCAGGTCGCCAGCCTGGCTGACCAGCACGTCACCAACGGTGCGCTGGTCAGCATCCGCCCTTCCACGGGCGAGATATTGACGATGATCGGGTCGGCGGATTTTTATAACGCAAGTATTTCAGGCCAGGTAAATATGGCAACAAGCCAGACCCGTCAGCCCGGATCCTCCATCAAACCCATCACGTATTTGGCAGCCTTTGAAAAAGGCTGGACTCCTTCCACATTGATCTGGGATGTGCCTTCTGAGTTTCCTCCTTCTGGAAATGTTGACGACCCGCGTGAGCCTTACATACCTGTCAATTACGATGGAAAATTTCATGGCCCGGTGACCGTGCGAACCGCCCTGTCCAACTCTTTCAATGTGCCGGCAGTAAAAGCGCTTCAATTCGTCGGCATTTATGACGACCCGACCACACCCGAATCGGAAGGTATGATCGGCATGGCCACCAAGTTGGGATTGACAACGCTGACTCGCAATGATTACGGCTTATCGTTGACGTTGGGAGGCGGTGAAGTCAGTCTACTGGAAATGACTGGCGCTTTCTCCGTGTTTGCCAATCGAGGCAATCGGATACCCCCGGTGGCAATTCTCAAGATCGTTGATTTCAACGGAGATGTGGTCTATGAATACGAACCCCCGGCCGGTGAGCAGGTCATACGCGCCGAGCATGCTTATTTGATCTCATCCATTCTCTCTGATAATGAAGCCCGGGCACCCATGTTCGGCAGCAACTCGATCCTGGCGCTGCCCTTCCAGGTGGCTGCCAAAACAGGAACCTCCAACGACTTCCGGGATAACTGGACACTGGGATATACCCCGGATGTTGCCGTGGGTGTGTGGGTAGGCAATGCAGACTATACACCCATGCAGAACACAACCGGGCTTTCCGGGGCAGCGCCTATTTGGGCACAGTTCATGCAGACCGCCATTCAACAGCTGACCGGAGGTAATCCAACACCGTTCTTGCGACCCAACGGAATTGTGGATACGGTCATCTGCACCACTTCGGGAACCGAACCATCACCCTACTGCCCCAACCAGCGCAGCGAAGTATTTGCAAGTGACCAGCCACCTCTGCCTGCCAACCAGGATCTCTGGCAGAATCTTGAAATTGATACCTGGACGGGTTTGCGATTTTCTGATGAATGCAAAGACTCTGTTGCCAGGCACCTATCTTTGAATGTTCCCGATGAGTGGGCCAGAAAATGGATCCTGGGTAATCCCCAAGGTCAGGAGTGGGCCAGGGAATTGGGCTTTACAGATACGATCTATTTCTCGCCAGACCGGGCCTGCAAGGCAGAAGACTCCCATCCTCAAATGGCGCTCGTCAGCCCGAAAGAGAACGACATCATCTCGACCAGCCCGCTGGAGATGTTCGTTGTAGCCAATGCGACCTCCAATTTCAGATCTTTCCGGATGGAATACGGCAAGGGACGCAACCCCACCGAGTGGTTCGTGCTGGTACCTGAAACTAAAGATCCTGCCAACTCAGACAAAAGCGTTGTTACCTGGGATATGTCAGATATCCAATCGGAATGGGTCACCATTCGCCTGTTCCTGACCAGCACCGATGGGCATCACGCTGAAAAACTACTGCGTTTGCAATTAAACCTGCCGACTCCCACACCGACCCCGACCGCCACCGCCACCATGACGCCCAGCCCAACCAGCACGCCGACAGCAACAGCCACGTCCACGGTGACCCCAACTGCTTCCAAAACACCAACGCCAACCGAAACATCCACGCAGATTTTTGCACCAACTACGCCCTGATAAGCTCCAGGGATTAATGACATAAAAAAGGCCTGGCAGGTTTACAAAACCTGCCAGGCCTTTTTATTAAGGCAATTAGCCCGTTACAATATGGAAAAATTTAATCTTAAGGGAACCCTAATCAGGTCGTGATGATTTGCCAGGGTGGCGCAAGAATGGCATCTGTAATTGTTCCCGGCTGGTATTAATATTCTACAATTATTGGTTCAATACACCTGAATTTCATGTTTATTATCAGGAACAAAGATTTATCGGGTCTGATCTGCTTTCTGCCACCAGGCAAATGTGGCAGTAACCCCGATGAAAAAAACGATCAAGACCATCAGATAGCTATGCATAGCAAGCGGTTCTGTCTGTGATCCAGTAAAGTCGCTGAGCAATGCGGGTACAGCCCAAGGAAACCAATCTCCCCAACCCATTACAACAGCGATCTGTGCAAGTGCCATTGTCAGAAAAGCCCAACCGAGAGGTGGTAGATAGCCACGGCCTGCAGTCGCGATCAACGCCACCACCGGCATCAAGATGATGGTCAGGAAAGAGATCAGCAGCAAAGACAAAAAGGATGTCCACACCAGGGAGGGAGACCACCCTGGTATATTAACTGCTGCGCCAATACCGAGCGATACAACGAAGATAAAGATAGTGAGGCTCATCAGCCAAAATAGAATCAGTACGAACTTGGCGCTGACGATAGCCCTGCGTGAGGTTGGTAAAGCCAGCAGGTCTTTGGCTGTGTGATCTGAAAATTCACGCCCGAAAACCCAGGCTGTAATAATTGCAAACAGGATCGAACCTGCGATCCCCGTCCCCATTTTCAGCATTCCCAAAAAGGACGGCCAATCGGCTACGCCTCCGACCAATTGAGCCTTCACGCTTATAATGCCTAGCTCTTTCGCTTTTTCAGGATCTTTCAAAATGATCATGAATAATCCGCTGACCAAGGGCAGAATAAGAAAACCCAAGGTAGTAAATAATGGCACTTTGGAGCGGCGAGCTTTGAGAATCTCTGCCCATAACGCAGATAGAAAAGAATTCATGCCTATTCTCCCGTTAAACGCAGGAAATAATCTTCCAGATCCTCATGTTCAACAGCCAGTCTTGTTGGGGGATTTCCTGCGTTGACAAGAATGGTAGCCACCATATCCGGCGAGCTGATGGCGTTTGTATCAATTAAATAAAGTGTGTTTTCTCCAGTTTTAACTGTAAAACCTGCCTGTAGAAGTACGTGTTGAGCAGCATCAAGATCATGCGCTTTGATCTCCAAGCGTAATGACCGCAATTCTTCGAGTTTCTCTGTGTTCAGTTCTTCGAGAATTCGCCCCTGGTGAATGATACCGATGCGAGTTGCCAGGCGGTCCACTTCCGTGAGGATGTGACTCGACATGAAAACGGTGACACCTTTTTCGCGGGCAAGGCTCGCCAGAAGATCGCGAATCTCGACCACACCCGCAGGATCCAGTCCGTTGGCAGGCTCGTCGAGAAGAAGCAGGTCGGGTTCGTGCAGTAAGGCGCGTGCCAACCCAAGACGCTGAAGATTTCCAGTTGAAAGTACACCTGCTTTTCGATCTGCATAAGGAAGAATGCCAAGTTGTTCGATCACCCGGGATACAGCCTTTTGATCTGATATCCCTTGCAAGCGTCTGGCGATCTCCAGGTTTTCCCTTACCGTCAATTCCGGGTAGGCAGAGGGTGATTCCACCATGTGACCGACACGCTGCCAGGGTCCTATTCCATTGGGTCCGACAGTCTGCCCCAATACTTTGATCGAGCCTGAACTTGGACGGACCATGCCCAACAAGGCACGGATGGTTGTGGTCTTGCCAGCACCGTTCAGACCCAGAAAACCGTAAATTTCTCCAGGCTTCACACGTAAATTGACCGAGTCAACAGCTTGAACCTGGCCAAAAGATTTTGATAATCCATTCGTTTCGATTGCAAAATTCATTTTCTTCCCTAAATGATTGCAGGATTAATTAAAGGTTTGTAACCTTTCTCTTTAACATCCTAACGCATTGGCTTGCTGCCATTTTATCTGAAACCAGCTTTCAATATAGCGCTTGTTCACATCCTAATAAATTTGAGGATCTCGATCTTATTCGTCAACAGGAACACTGTTTTTCTATGATATTCTAGCCCGATAGAGGGCTAGATCTGCCCGGCGCAGAAGCTTTTCAAAATGGAGATCGTATGCTGGTTTATGGATTGCAGAGATGTTGTTTGCCGCCACTGAGAAAACATGCACGCTTCCGCTAAAGATCGGGAGATAACTCGTCGCTCCGCTCATCAGTATGGCAAGTATTGTCTGGCGGACGAAGGAAATTTACGGCGAAGGCAGCGGACGCCAGGCGGGGTCAAAATCTGCGCCGGGGTCAATGGTAATGCGGTGGCGCTCGCCGCTGATCAGATCGAGCACATAGATATCGAAATTTGTGGCATCGGCAACTTCAAAGACCAGCCAATGCCCATCTGCAGAATAGTCGACATCATTGACATAGTTGCCATTACCAAACATAGTTGCCAGACCGGCTTTGCTGTCGCTATAAAGATATGTCATGAGCGAGTTGGTTGTAGATAATTTTTTGGCCTGGCTGAACAGGATCGTGACACCATCTGGAGACCAGGCTGGCAGCGTATCCCACTTATTCGGGTCGCTGAGTACCAGGCGCCTGGCACCTGTGCCCACGTCTGTCATAACCCAGATCTCCCAGGCATCAAACCTCTTGATTGAATAAACAATTTCAGACGCAATTGGATTCCAGGCGGGCTGTCGGGCAGGTTGGTCGGAATCCGTTTGAGTGAGACGCTCGACCGACCCGCTGTTCAAGTTGAGTAGATAAACTTGGGCATACCCATCCCGCAGCGAAGTAAAGGCAATACGGGCGCCATCCGGTGACCAGGCGGGATCAAAATCGCCTCCAGCTTCCCACGACAGGGGAGTAAGTCCGGTACCATCCAGATCGATGGTGTAGAGACGAGCCCCCGGATAATTGTCCGCCTTTTCTTTACAAGGAGATATAAAGATCAGCTTACTGCCATCAGGTGACCAGTCGGGCTGGCAGGCACCTTCGTCCAGGCTGGTTATCTGAGTCGGGTTGTCGGCATCCAGTGCAGATACATATATCTGCGGAATACCAGAACGATTGGAGGCAAACGCGATCTGTCCATCGCCTCCGCCAATTGCGGTGCTGATGGGCGTGGGTGTTTGGCTGGGTGTCAGGCTAATGATTGCCGTGGGGGTATGCGCTGGTGTTCGAGTAGCCTGAGATGTGGGGGTCGGGCTGGGAGAAGGGGAGGGTAAGAGCGGCAGGCTGACCGAACTGGTCTGCTCTGCATATGTAGTTGCAAGTACGGCTGGTGTTGGCGTGAAACGCAGGTCTGTAATGATGCGGGAGAGAGGGTCCCCAAAATAAGGTAAAGCCACTACCGCGCCCAACACAAGTAACAATAGGAATGATATTAAGATCCAGAATCCTGTTCCCTGGTTTTTTTTGCGGTTTGGTTGGGAATCAGACGGAGATGGAGGTTGAGAATCCAGTTTTAAAGCGTTTGTAACAGGCTTGTCGGGCGGTTCTTTAATATCATCGCTGCCATCAAAAACAGGCGGCGGGTCGATCAGAATATCACCATTCAAATGCAGTGTTTTTGAATTGGAGGATAATAATGCCTTCCGGAAATCATCCGCAGTCTGGTAACGATCATCGGTTTTAATGGACATGGCTTTTTCGATGACACTGGCCAGGCGGCGCGAGACTTTTGAGTTGCGTTTGCGCAGCGGGGTTAATGCAACATTGTCCATGGCACGTGCCAATCCATCTTCGGGAATGACACCCGTAAGCGAGGCGTAGAGCGTGGCTCCCAATGAGTAGATATCTGTACGCGGATCTGTGCGGGCTGTGCCGTACTGCTCGGGAGGCGAATATCCCGGTGTCATGGCACGCGCACCAGTGGTGGTAGCCTGGGTACCTTTCAGTATCTTTGCCAGCCCGAAATCGACCAGAAAGATATGACCATCCGGGGTGATCTTGACATTGCCCGGTTTCAGATCACGGTGCAATATGGATGGTTTGCGGGAGTGCAAGTGTGAGAGGGCATCACAGACCGCCACCCCGATCAGGATGGCATCTTCTTCTGAAATGGAACCCAGTCGTTCCATGCGCTGACGCAGATCTTCGCCTTCAATGTAATCCATGACCAGGTATTGCCCCTGATCGCCAATCACAAAATGGTCGGTGACACGCGTCAGGTTGGCGTGGCGCAGGTTGGCGAGGATGACTGCCTCCAGGCGGAACTGGCGGGCGTATTCGTCGGTGGTGAACAGGTTTTCCTTGACAGCAACCTCAACCCCCAGGTTTTCATCAACGGCGCGATAGACCGAACCCATGCCACCCTGACCAAGAATTTCGATAATCCGGTATCTATTATGTAAAAGGGTACCGCGTTCAAGCGCCATAATGTCTTAATTCCATCATTCTTTAATATTGAAAAACTGGGGGCGAGATGGGCAGGTTGACCCAGCCATTCTCGCCCCCAAACAATTCTGAATTTCAAAATCTTTAACATTATAACAGAGCAATAAGAATTAGAAATAAGGCAGAGTTAACGAATTTATTAGTCCCAGGGAGGGAAACCTGAGGCGGGTAGTGATGCCGGATCAAAATTTTTATTAAAAAGTGCAACCTAAAAGTGATCGGTAAGAAAAGCCAAATAAAAATAGAGAAATATTATCTTGACTTGCTTATGATCTGACCAAATTGCCTCTTGACAATTAGAACAAGTGTTCTATAATAGTGATAAGATATTCCTTAATCAAAAACTTCTCAAATAAACGAATTGATGAGTTGCGAAAGAAAGCGAATCCACCTTTCACTCCCATCCGGTCATCCAAAAAAATATTGAGAGGCTGCAATTCAATTCATATGGAGGTTGCCATGAATGCTCGTTCCACATTCCGTTCCTTTTCCGGTATCAATAGCTTTTCCATGCGGCGCGGAGCCATTTTCGGTTTCATATTGGTAGGCGCATTGCTGGCTTTTGAGGCCTTCAATTATTCCACTACCGATTTTGCCCTGACCGATCTGCTGGGCACGAATCTGCGTTTCATGGGTTTGCGCTGGGCTACAATCCTTTCGCTGGCATTCTGCGGCATTGATTTTGCCGGGATCGCACGCCTGTTCACTCCTGAGCAGGGCCGCGATGAGCCAGCGGAGGTCTGGTACCTGTTTGGCGCATGGCTACTGGCGGCAGCCATGAACGCGGCGCTGACCTGGTGGGGGGTGTCGGTGGCAGTACGCAATCATCAGTCACTGGGCAGCGGCGTGATCGGCATAGAGACCATGTACACTGTTGTGCCAATTTTTGTAGCTACGATGGTATGGTTGATCCGTGTCCTGATCATCGGAACCTTTTCGATGGCTGGTGATCGTCTGTTCAGCCTGGCCGAAGGAAAACCTGCC
>BS_KBA_SWE02_21mDRAFT_10000875_pt1 | contig 11327 bp, 12 predicted proteins | sample BalSeasSWE02_21m_FD_9196 | JGI IMG/M metagenome (IMG submission 9196)
TTGAAAAATATACTGTGTATAAATATCAGGGTCTAAATTACCATTTAAAACAGTGAATTTAACTATATCGTTTGTTGAAATAAATAATCCTTGTGCCATATCTTATTAATTTGTATATCCCATTTTATCCCAATACGCTTGTGTGTATCCTTTTGTAGGCATATCACTTGGTTTCATTGCTACTTCTTTTTCGTTTCTGATTCTATAACCATATTTTTCAGCAGTTGCAATACTTAATGGTTTTGCATTTGGATTTGTAGGGTCAATTTTAGTTTCAAAACTTGCATAAGTTCTACGTAACCATTTATGGTTGCATCTTGCTCCGCCCTTGTATAACCAGATAGAATAGGTATCAGAACCTTTTGGACCGAATCCTGAATTTACAACTTGAGTTTCCATTGCAACAATATCTTCTTTACGATATACTTTATTAGCATTTACCATTTTATTGCAAAATTGTCTTTCACCTGTTAAATCACCACTATAAACATATCTTGTAACGAATTGAACACCATCAATAACTTTATCTTGTTCAGGACTTTTAACGTTTGGTTTTGCAGTTCCTGTAGAAGTAATAAATTGCCACATTTTAGATAATGTGCTTTTCTTTTTATTATTTAAAGTATTAATTTCTAAATCTAATTCATCTTCAGTTTCATAATCTACTTCAGTTTCATCAATTAAAAACCATTCATCACCCAAAGTTTCACCTTTTTCAATTAACAAATCAGCGTTACTATCTGAACTCATTTTAACACCAGTTTCTTCTTCAGTTGTTTCTGCGTTCATTCCTGATACATCTACAAATTCTAAAGGCTGTATAGTTTTAAAATATAACTTTAATGATATTTTATTAATAGCTAAAATTTCGTCTAAGGCATCAGTTATTTCTAATTGATATGGTTTTATTACTATGTTGTCAAATAATAGCGTAGCAGTTTTTATTTCGTCTGCATTGTTACCTAAACCACCACCTGTTTCACGTATTCCTAATAACATTGGTGAAGTAACTCTATGACCTACAATTAATTTTTCAAAACATTCTTTACTTAAATATTCATAATGTGCAGGAGCATCATTTAAAGGTAAATCTTCAACTGTAGTTTTACTTTCAGCATTAGCATTAAAAGCAATGATAACTTTTTCACCTCTTGCACCTGTTAATTTACCAAGTACATCACGTTTCATTTTATCACGCATTTCTTCAGTAGGAATACCGTTGTTGAAATTGATAACTTTAGTACCGCTAAAACCGTTTTGACAATCATTAATCTGATAATCTGCTATATTTTCTTCAAGCAAAGCATAAGGCAAAGAACCCGAATAATCTATCGGACTATAATAGTCAAATCCACTAACGTATGGGTGTAAAATATAAAGTTCAACTTCATTACCATTACCAAAACCAAAAGCAGGAATGCGTTTTAATTCTTCACTTGGTTTCTTTTTAGTCCAATCAGGGTGATAATACCAATTTTCAATTTGTCCTTTATCATTACATTTTTCTGCTCTTAATGTATGCATAGGAAAATGAAGCACTTGCTTTACTTGTTTCTTTTCCATTACAACCTGCATAGCAGCCATTCCTAAAAGTTTTCTTTCTAAAGCTATTTTCTTTAAATCAGAATCCTTTATAATAGATTTCATCTGTGCATATTCATTTGGCTTTTTATTAGAATCTAAAGCATCTAATCCTTTACCATAAATCATATTAGAAACACCTGTAATAATAGCACCATTTGTAGAACTATATAAATACCTATCAATTAAATATTGAAAGTAATTATTATCAGCACCATATTCAATATAGTTATTTTTCTTGTTTTCTTGTATTGTAGGGCTTGTATAAGCACTTAAATTTACAATTGATATATTACTCATATATTTTAAATTCGTTTGTTGTAACGTTCTCTATGTATTGATTCTCATTAACTGTATAATTATCTTTGTTTTGATTTGTACAAAAGATTTTGTCTCTATAAATTAAAGAATTCTCACTACTAAATTGTGTCATATCTGCAGTTAATATATTATTATCAGATGTTTTAATTCCATTGTCAGCAGTGAAAGGTAAAGCAGTACTTAAAATAGTTAAATTATAAAAAGTATTTTCTTTTAAATCTAAAGCTAAATCACATTTTAAATAATATCCATCAACTACAAATGTAGGATTTAATGTAACTGAAATATTAGTTGTTTCGTTTCTTAAAATAAGAGTATCTGCCGAGTAAAATCTCGGTATGAATTTTATAGTTTGTGATTCTATTTGCTCTTTTAAAATTATCATATAATATTTTTAATTATAATAAATATAAATAAGAATTGTTTTAAAACAAAAAAGGCATACTAATTAAAGTACACCTTTTTATAAAAAAAACAAATAATAATATTATGCTACAGTACCTACAACAATAAATTCTAATCCAATAGAATCTATATCGTTATTAAGGATAAAATTAGCAGCAATAAATTCAGTTCCTAAAAATTCTAATTTATAACCAGACATATCACTCATTGATGCACCTGTAGAAATTGTAGAAGTAGTTAATTCCATACCTTTTTCTTTTCCAGCTAAAAATATGTTACCGTTGTTATCTTCTACAAATATTCTTGGTCTACCATAACTTAAAATTTTAAGTTGTTTGTGGTCGGCAATAGACAACTTCTTTAAATGTAAAGTTAATTTCTGCTCTACAAAAGATGAACCATTTTCTCTTGATGAAGTAACTGTTTGTTCAAAAGTTGATGCACCTTTTAATTCGTATTTATATACTGAAGCATCAGTATCATTTGCCACATTTTGTATTACATCATTGCTATCAATAGTTATAACTTCATTACTAAGATAATTCATAAAATAAACACTCCTTATCCCGCCAATAACATTCTTACATTGTTCCGCTCTTCCCAAAGTTATATCACAAGGCATAGTCTACTTTTTTAAAATTAATATTATGCTACAGTACCCTCAACGATAGAAGCTAAAACTGCACTAACTAATGTACCAGCAGTTGGTACTATGAAATTTGCTGCTAAAGGTTCCATACCTTGAAGTTCAATTTTATAACCACTCATATCTCCCATTGCAGCACCTGTTGAAATAGTTGCAGTTACTAAATCCATTCCTTTTGTTAAACCTGCCATAAAGAAAAATCCGTTGTTATCTTCAATGATAACTTGTGGTCTTCCGTAAGAAAGTAATTTCAATTGTTTGTGGTCAGCAACAGATAATTTTTTCAAACTTAAACTTAATTTTTGGTCTACAAATGTAGTTCCATTTTCTCTTGAACTTGTTACAGTTTGTTCAAAAGTTGAAGTTCCCTTCAATTCATATTTATAACCTACAGGTGTACCACCTAAAGCAGTTATAACATCTTCTTGTCCTGCAGTTGCAGAATAAGTAACAGTTGTTGCATCACCCCAATTGATAAAATAAGCGGCTCTTAAACCACCTACAGAATCTTTACAAGGTTCAATGCGTCCTAATGAAATATCACAAGCCATTGATTTATATTTTTAAAGTTAATAAAAAAGGGTAGATAATATTACCTACCCTTTATTTTATAATTATGCTGCAGGTGTGTAAAGAACGATTTCAGTACTGATTCCGTATTGAACACCAGCTGTAAATCTCATTACAACTCTTACATTTTCTGAACCGTCAATATCAGCAAGGTCAATTAATTTAACTTCATTGTGGTCAGCTAATAAACCTGTTCCAAAATATAAGTTAGATTTTTGAGCAGCCATCATATAATCGTTAGCCAATCCGTTTGCAACAAAGATTTTAACACCATCAAAAGATAATGAACCGTTGTTGAACCATTGTGTACCTTGTGCGTTTGTACCGTTAGCACCTAATCCACTTGCACCAAATCCACCAAGAGCACGAACATAATCACGAGCTACAGATTGTGAAATATAAAGATACAAATCTTCTTTTCCGTAAAGTGAAGCAGGGATAGCATCAACAAGTTTACCAAGTTCAGCAATTACGTTAGCAGCAGTAATTCCACCTGAAACAGGAGAAGCTACATCGATAACTCCAGCATCAGCAGTAGCCAATGTTACAAGTCCATCAAATTCACCTGCAGTAGCATTAGCACCTTTCCAGATATTGTTTTCCATTTTCTCTGCAACTTTAGCAACAACGTGTGCTAAAATAAAATCAGCAAAAGCAGGTGGCAAGTTATCAAATGCAGAATATCCCATTTGAACTGCTTCCCAATCAGATTTAAACGTTTTTTTACAAAATTCAAGATTTACTTGGAATTCCTCAGGTTGCAAAATTCTTTCAGTTAAAGTAACTGTAGAAGTTGCAGTAAAATCACAAGAAGCATTAGCTACGATTGAATCAGTAGCAATTTTTTTGATAACCTCTTTGTATTTTACATTTGGTTTAACTTCGATTCCACCATTTGCAATAGTAGAACCTGAAAGTAATGCAGCAGAAATGTATTTTCCGCTAAATTCTCCACTATAAGTGGTAGTCACATTTGTTGTAGTCGCCATAATTTATTTAATTAAAAAGTTTTGCCATAACTATATCTTGTGTAGTCATTTGGCGATTAGTTGATATTTTATTTAGTTTAACTTCATTTTTAACTTCAGGTGAATGTGTTAATGGTTCAACAACAACTTCTGAACTTAATTCTTCTTTAACAACTTCTTTTACTGATTTTAATTCAGCAATTTCAGTTCTTAGTTTTTCAATTTCAGCAAAGAACATTTCTTTAGAAACTGATTCAACAATTCTTTTAGGAGTTGCAGCTGTTTCAGCTTGTGCTTCAACTTCAACTTCTACTTCTGCTTCAGGTGCTTCTTCTTCTTCAACTGCAGGTTCTTTAATTTCAGCAATAATACCTTCAACGGCTACTACTAAAATCATTCCATCTTCAAGTTCGTATTCACCTACTGGCATTGCAATACGTTCTTCACCGTTTACTATAAAAACAGCTTGTTCAGGTTCAAAAGCATCTGCTTCGATTACTGTAATACCATCTTTAAGTTTCATTTGGGCGAGTTTTATCTCCATTCCCAAAAGCGTTTTAATTTCGTTAATCACATTCATATTTATAAGTATTTATAGTTTAAATTAATATTATTTATATTTGTTATAAATTACGAACTTACATTAGTTATAGTTCTTGTGTTATCGGTGTTAGTTGTTACAACAACTTGTTGATTTGTTAAACTTCCTATTCCTTGTTCTGATAACTCACCGTTACAACATTTTGAACTGTATGTTCCGTCTTTACATACGCAACCTCTTTTACCACCTTTAGGTGAACTTGTTTTTTGTCCCATAATTTTATTTATTAATTTCAGCATTATTTATAATTGATTTTATTTTATCTAATAATTCTTGTTCTTTTGCAATTTCTAAACTCATTTCTAATTTGTCCGAGAAATATCCTTCGATGCTGAAGCCTTTAACTTTACCTGTTTTAACAAAGTCATTCCATATAGCTTCATTGTTTACTTTCATAGATACCATCCAAGTACCTACGGGTGCATTTAAACCATACTTTTTAGATTTATCCATATCTACATCTTCAACAATCCAAGATTCAACTACAGTCAAATCCTTTAGTTTCTTTTCGTGTTCTAATGTAGCGTTGTTTTGATTGCTATTCATTAAGAATAATTCACTTGCTTTGCGTACTGTATCTTCTGAAAAGAAAATATAATATTCATCATTTCCATTTCTTCTGTAAATGTTTTTATTTGGTATTAATGCAGCACCCATTAAAATCTTTTTTTCATCATCTACTTTTGCAAGTTCTAAATGTTCGCTTAATGCAATAAAGTTAGATTCTATTGCAGGAAATTCAACAATTGAAACCGCATCTATACCACTTAACTTTTCGTTTTCGTCTATTATTAATTCTACTATTCGCATCTTATATTTTTTTAATTATAATTAATTTAATTTTTATTTGTTTTAATTATCCTATACTTGCTGATTGTACTATATTTCTATCTAAGCCTTGTTGTGTTGTTACATCATTTGCTACTACATAAGCCTTAATAGGCTGTTGTTGTTGTGAACCTATTGTTTGTGCTAATTGATTTGTTGACGAAGCACCTACTACGTTGAATGCAGGAGCAGTAGGACCAGAACCCATTCCGCCACCACTTGGAGCAGAACCACCGCCACCACCACTTGGAGTTTTAACTGCTAATATAGATTGTACATTTTTCAATCCACCTGCTATTGCTAAACCTGCAGAAATATAAGGATATGCTGGACCTATAATTGATATTGGATTTAATTGTGCATTTTTAAATGCTGATTGTGCTGCTGAATAAGTGTCAATAGTTGCAGATGCTACTGCTGCTACTTTTCCTGCTGCAGTATTTTTACCAACTAAATCTGATATTTGACCTAACATTGCAGAACCTCTTTGTAAATTTTGAATTTTTGAATCAGCTAATTTTTTATCTATTGCTTCTTGAGCATCAGCGTTTGCCTTTGCATCAGCGGTTGCTTTATCCGCATCAGTTTTTGTTGCAGTTGCTAAACGTAATTTATGTTCTGCATCTAACTTCTCGATTAAAGTATCTTTTTCAAGTTTAGTACTTGCTAAGTTTTTAATTTCTAAGACCTTTCTATTATAATCTAATTCTTCTTTTTTAACAGCCGTATCTGCTAAACGATTTGCTTTTTCATCATCATATCTTTTATTTAAATCAGCTATTGATTTGTTATGGTCATCAATTGATTTTTGTTCTTCTTTGTTTACTTCGGCATTAAATTTCTTTCTGTCTTCTGCGGTTAATAATAAATCGGCTTTTATTAAATCTCGCCTTTGTTGAAAATTTAATCCTTCCTCTTTTAATTTTTCTGTTAATGCGGTTTTGTCGGCTTCGTATGCTTCTTTTGCTTTTGTTTTTTTTCCTTCGTTAATAGTTTTTATCGCTGCAGCGGCTTCCTTTTCGTCTGAGACTTTTTGATTTAATAATGTTTTTTCTTGCTTATTAATTGCCCTTCTATCTCTTGCACTTTGCTCTTGTAAAGAAAATAATGCAGCCTCAGCGTCTTGCTCTTTTTTCTTGTTCTCCCTACTTGTATCTGACAAAGCATTTAAAGCTTTTATTGCTTCAAATTTTTTCCTTGCATTTGCTAATTCTTGCTCAGTCTGTTTTCCTTCAGTTGTTTTAATTAAATCTAAAGCCTTTTTCTTTTGTGCGTAACTTGCATTTTCATCAGTCAATAATTCTTTTGATATTGCTAAGTCCCTATTAACTTTTGCTCTCGAAACACTTAGTGCGTTTAAAGAGTCTTCGACTTGTTGCAAATCTTTTGTGGCATTGGCTGCTTTTTTAAATTCACTTGCGACCTCATCCCCGAAACCGCTAACAGCTTTTTTTCCTTCTTCTAAAGCACCTTTAAAATCACCGCTAAAAAACTTAACAATAGCATTCCCAACGTTTAAAATCCTATCACGAACCACATCAACAACTGAACTCAACCCAGCCATAACTTGACTTAATTGGTCCGCTCCATCTTTTGTGGAAGTGAACGCTTTGAATAATAAAGTCACCGCCCCAACAATAGCCACAATAACAGCCCCTAACGGATTGCTAACAATGAGCCACATTTTAGTAATTAAAGTATTTGCTCCCTTAGATGCATTTCCAAAAGCGGGACTTAATTGCCCCAAGCTGTCACCCAATGAACTTATTGAGCCATTTGATTTGGATATATCAGAAACACTTTGACCCGCTTTTTTTGCTTCTGTGCTTGTTTCTTTTAATCCTGTTTTTAATTTACTAATTCCATTATTAGCACCTTCTAAACTTGTTTTTATTTGTAATTCTACTACTTTTATTTCAGCCATCTTAATTGTCTTTTAATTTGTGTTTTAAATTCCTTTATAGTAGTAATACGTTTATACTTACCTTTCGCTATTTCTATTACTTCGCTTTGTCCGTAATGTTCGTGCAATGCTAATAATTCTAAAATGTGTTTTATCATAATGTACGTAAATCGGTTAATAATTCAAATGATGCTTCACCAGTTGTTAAATCCGTTGTAAATGAATTTATAATATATCTTTTATCTCTTATTATAACCCTATTGTTAAGTTTTAAAGACGTTAAAACCGAAATAGGTAGTATAGCACTAACTTTGATTAATCGTGCTCTATAATTAAAAATATTGCTTATGTAGTTTGAGTAATAAGTTTGGTATAAACTATTAACTACAACTTCATTTGTTAATGTACTTTGTTGGTCAGGAAAATTCAATGAATAAGTAATTCCACCCGTTAATAATTCTTGTCCAAAAGCTTTGTAACTTGTGTGTGCTGTTCCGTTTCCACTTAACGCATTTGAAAAATAAAAAGTTGTACCCGTTAAACTTGTTAATATTTCAGGATTATAATCATATAAAATTATCGGCTTTGGAATGTACTTTGTTATTCCATCACTTTTTAAAGCATAACCAACTTGAAGTTTATCTTTTAAGTTATTAAAATTTAAATCCTCAAACGGTAATTTAATAGAATATTCTTCGCCATCATTATTTGTAGGAAATAATAAATTTCCATAATCAATTCCATTATTTGAAAGAAAACCTACATTAACTAATGACTCAGATTTTTCATATAAGAAGTTAATTTTTTTATAAGTTTTTACCCTTGTTAAATTTGTCACATCTGATTTTATATATTTTGTCAAATCAATAATATCTCCTAAATTATAATAACTTTCTAAAGTGTCGATTGTATAATTTATTCCATCACTTGAAAAACAAGTAAGATTAAACATTTTTAAAACACCAGCAAAAAAGTCCTCAATTTTAATTTCTGGGAAATATGAATTAATAGGCAATTTCGCCGCAGGTGTTGTTTGATTTGTTGTTTTAGTTGCTGTATCTGTAATGACTGCATATATTGGATAATATGGAAAGTCTGGCTCGTATCCTTCGAGAAATGTAGTCTCTAAAATTAATTCAGCGTCAAATGTTATAGAAGCATTTGCCACAATACTAATACTATATGTATCAAAAGTATTAAACCCAGTATTTTGATTTATATAAGAACCAGCCAAGCCAGTAAGTACCGGAGACGTTACGGAAACAAAAGATTGAGATATTAATTCAACTCCATTTTTATAAAGTATAATATCGTAAGGTAAACCCGCAACTGTAGCTGTAACACTAATCGAGATACTTTGGTTTATAAATTCAATATATTCAGAACCTTTTGCGGTATAAGTTGATTGCCAAGTTTCATTTGATAAATTTATATTGTAATAATTTGCAGGTGTTGTTTTTACATCCCAAGTTATTAAATTTGAAGAGCTTTTAAAAACAAATGTTTCTGCATTTTTTAAATATAAGTAAGCATTTATAAATCTTGCGTCTGTTAAAAAAGTACTTGGATTTTCAGTAGTTCCTTGTAAATTAACATTAAACTCATCTTCAATTATATTGAAAACTGTTTTTAATCTTACCGCTGGAAATAGCTCGTTGTATCTAATTGGGTATAATGTATTGCTTATATTATTTGTAGGGTCAATTGCACTATCATAATTCCAATATCTATTTGACGAAATTAACGGAAACATTACATCGGCACTCGTTGCAGTTGAAACTACTTTTTCTTTTACAATATCAGCCGTATATAAAATGTCATAATCTGCCGTTGGTAAATCCTTTAAAAATTTACCCGCAAATTTGTCTTTTAAGTTTCCTAAGTTACCAATAAAAGTAATTGAATAGCTTTGTACATTATTTTCTTTTATATCGCAGCTTTCTAATTGTATCTTACCACTTCTAAAAGGTATCGTGTCCAATTCGATATATGCGTCAGCTTTTACTAACGTACTAAATTGAGTATCCAAAGAATTTTCATACCAATGTTTAAATATCTTATTATTGTTTTTAGTAGCTGGAACTGTAAATGTTTGGCTAAAATCAGTATATGTTTTTCCTATATCATTTATGTTTTGAATAGAACTTGTAACGCTTATTTTTTCGTCAGCAAATAATTCTACCCTATCATATTCTAATGTAAATAAGTTCTTTATGTATATTCCTACTGTTATCATACAACGTCATTTATTAAATCAAAAGCATATTCAAAATCAATTTCAAAGTTTATCATTTTATCTTTTAATTGTGTTTTAAAAGTATGTGATTGTGTTTTAACTTTTACAGGTTTATTATCCAATAATACAGTTTCACTTAATAACAAATCAGTTATTAACTCATTGTAATTTTCATCTACCCAACCCGTGTTTAATTTAACAGTTTGTGTTCCGTTTATATTAAAAACTTTGCTTTGCCCTTTATATACATTGTAATCAATTGCATCAGGAAGTAAATTATATTCTGAACCTTTTACGTTTATAGCATTTGTCTGAGCCTTGAAAAAAATTATATCTTTCCAACCTCCGTATCTATTAATAAATGAGCATCTAACAGGTGTATATTTACATTCTTCTATTGGATATGTGTAAAATATATTTACTGTTGGGCTTCCACTTATAGGAGTTAAAGTAATTGTAACTTTGCAACCATTAACAAAATTACCGTCAAATATTACAGTTGTAACTGGCACCTTTAAATTATCACTTACAGCTACACCAGACGCAATATTTTGAGTAAAAGTATAAGCTGTGCCATCTATCCTTTCCCATTTGATAGTTAAAACATCAGTTGATAATTTATCATACAAAAAGTTTAAATACTCCATTTTTAAATCAGCATAAGAATCTTTATAATAATAATTATTAATATTTGGATTTGCTAAAAGAAGAATTTTAGTATTACTTGGGTTTTGATTCCCATCTGAATAGTTTGTAAATCCATTTACACCTATATAATCAACATCGGTTAAAAGTGTATATGTACTTCCTACTAATTTATATCTTTTTACTTTAAAAACCACCCATTCATTAAAAGCCTCAGTTCCAGCCAATGGATTATTAACATTGTTTGGTTTTATATTGTCTATATATTCTTTGACATAATTCGAAACATTATAAACAGTACTTAATTGTGTTGTACTTGGATTTAATTTCGATAGTGTATAGGTTGGACCTGCAGGATATGGACCCGAAGCAGGATAAATATATAATTCAATTTTGCTACCTATTGCACCCGCCTCACTTACTTCAATTATAAACGGGCTTCTTACTTTTACTACTTTCATACTATATGGTATTTTGTATCAATTAATTCTTCGTCAATATATATTTCTTCTTTGCAATCCCACAAAATTACGTACTCACTTGAGTCAATTGTATTTTCGCTTTTAATTGTAAAAGTTTCAATTGTATCTTCTCCTTTATAAATTTTTACTATGTTCATTTTA
>BS_KBA_SWE02_21mDRAFT_10000876_pt1 | contig 11327 bp, 15 predicted proteins | sample BalSeasSWE02_21m_FD_9196 | JGI IMG/M metagenome (IMG submission 9196)
TATCGATTGCCCGCTTTAAACCAGCCAACTGCCTTTAGATATGCCGGTGAATCCACTTTTGCGGGTTGGCGAGAACATGTTAGAAAATCTAACCTCTTATAATACTAACCAACCCCATATTTATATCGAACTGCTGGTAACCAATCCGAAGGGTATCGTCTATAGTGCCACAGAAATTTTAGACACAGGTGCCCCCTACACTGAATTTTCCGACGATTTTTTAGTGTATGGTGGATTTCTTGAAACTAAAAACGGCTAAGGTCAAGACCGTTTTTATCTTCGTTAAAGGCAATTTGACGTTGACGGGACTTTTATTTTAGACGGAAAGACCTTACAATGTCTGAATCAGAATTTTCAAAAATTAAGAATTGACAGAATAAAACCATAACCATTCTGCTAATTCTAAAATTCGGTAAATTCTGATTCTGATAATCAATCAATTCATCAATAATTAAGGAGAAACAACATGAAACAACATGATAAAGGGGCGGTAAAGCGATACCGTCAAGTTTGGTTATGGCTGGTGCTGTGGGTGGTGTTTTTGCCTTATGTGCAGGCTGAGGGGATTATTACTACCATTGCAGGGAATGGTACAGCAGGTTTTAGTGGTGATGGTGGACCAGCCGTTAATGCCCAACTCAGTATTCCGCGAGACATATTTATTGACAGTCATGGTAATCTCTATATCGCTGATATGACTAATCATCGTATCCGCAAGATAGATACCGCTGGCATTAGGGGATTACAATAAATAAATTATCCAAATTATGTTAGAATGTATAGTCATCTTAATAACCATAATTATAACCATGAAACTAACCGATTCCCTCAAACCGCTTTTTATTGATACGGCGGCGGAATTAACGGGTGCCGCCCGTCGTTTATTGATGGCCAAAGTCGTTAAACAACTAGGTTCTGGTGGCCAATCGCCAGCCGAACAAGAACTGGGCTGGAATCGTGGCACTCTCCGGAAAGGACTCCATGAGCTAGAAAGTGGCGTGACGTGCCTTGATAACTACTTGGCACGCGGACGAAAACCGGGTGAGACATCTCTGCCGATGTTGTTAGAAGACCTCCAAGCCGTGGTTAATGGTCAAAGTCAAACGGACCCAAAGTTCAAAAGTACTCGTTTGTACGTCAGGCTCAGTGTTCGCGAAATTCGGTGTCAACTAATTAAACCGAGAGGTTATCTTGACTATGAATTACCCAGTGACGAAACGCTCCGCCAAAACTTAATCAGTTAGGCTACCATCAATGTCGGGTGAAGAAAACGAAGCCTCAAAAAAAATTCCCGAAACCAATGCCATTTTTGAGCCATGGCAAATAATTAATCAAGAAGCCGATGCCAACCCAGACACGTTACGAATTTCCATCGAGGCGAAAGCTACCGTCAAACTTGGACCTTTTGACCGTGGTGGCTGGTGGCAAAACGCGGGTGTGTACGACCGCTGGTGACCATGATTTGGCGACTCAAACCGTCACCCCTTATGGTATTTTTATCCCACCAACGGACGAATGATTTATGTACTTTGTCTCTGCTAAATTAACTAGCGATTGCATGGTTGATATTCTTCCGGATTGGTGGCAAACCTTCCGACCCCGTATGCCTCAGATTCAAACCTTAGTGATAAACCAAGATAATGGTCCTGAGAATAACTCTTCTCGGACCCAATTTATGAAACGTCTAGTCGAGTTTGCTGAATTTAACCAACTCCAGGTACCATTGGCTTATTATCCTCCCTATCATAGCAAATACCACCCCATTGAAAGAGTCTGGGCCGTGTTGGAGCATCATTGGAACGGATAAATTCGTCTTGACCCTAACCGAGATTGTTGATAAAGTAGTCATTAATCCACGTAAGTTAACCCATTATGCGTTAGACCCGCAGTCGCCAAAGGGTAAGCACAAAGCCATCGTGTTTGAACAGTTGGGGTTTACTAAAGCCAACTATACCGAGTTGCTTGAACAACTCCAAACGAAATCTTTGACCACCGAAGCGATTTCTTATGGTGAAGATGAGTATGGAACACGCTATACGATAGAGAACCGGCTGGGTCAACCAGCTATAGTCACTACCGGGTGGTTGGTGCCGAAACATACCAGGGAAGCCCATTTAGTCACGTTGTATGTAAAAAAAAGGAGGTAACCGGTGATGGCCGAATTGGGTGATGTCGTCGAACTGATAGTGAACCTCCCCAACCAACCGCTACGGGCTGGTGTTCAAGGGACTATTGTTCACTGTCATGGAGAGTCTGCTTATGAAGTGGAATTTATCAATGAGGAGGGAGAAACACTCGACTGGTTGGCCGTCAAACCAGCACAATTCATAGTCGTTTGGCAAGCCAAGACCCAGGAATGGGTGCCGCTGGCGGAACAAACGGCCGCGTTAGTGGGCCAGTTAACCCCCGAAATTGCTAAAGAAGTGTTGGATTTTGCCCGTTTTTTGGTAGGGCGGTATCCACCGTTAGTAACCACTTGACCTTGACTCAGGTCAGTTTCTCAAACTGTTTTCTGGGTTTGGCGAGATGAAGAGATTCAACGTTTGAAAATAGATGGCTAGAATAGAGGTTTAAAAACAGGTCAAACCCCAAGGCTGACCCCCTAACCAGCAGTCAACGGCAACCTTTGCCAACACCACAGAATGAATCCAATCACTCATTCTGTTAATTCCAAAATTCGGTAAATTCTGATTCAGACAAACACATTAAGGAGTTACCAACATGACCAGTTCAACGGTCAACCCACACGCCTCTGGTAGTGGAAGCACTTTACGGGCGCAAGTCCAGCAGATAACTTGGCGAGAGTCTCTGGCCCGTTGGATAATGGCAGGATTACAATCGCGGTGGACCCTCAAACACGCGGGCAAAGGGATGTGGTCTTTGCTGTTGCTGTTAGTGGGATGGGGAATAATAATGCCTGTCGTGGCAGCGGACTTGAGAGATGGATTAATTCTCTACCTCCCCTGTTGGTTTATGGAAATAACAAGCCGTGTAGTTATTTTTGATGAAAAGCAATATAAATCATATTATTTTTAGATATAAATAACCAAATAATCAGAGGCATGACTAATTGACGGTGATAAAATTATTGACTGCATATTGATTTTAGTTTATATTGTCACTATAATTAATTGGTATGTTACGGGTAACGATAAACCGTGTTGCTTATGCTACTTGTCAAGAGAGTACGAATGTAAGAATCAGTAGTTAAAGTTGCACATTGTGCTAATCTGGAAGTAGCAAAATTAAGCAAATTTTTTCTTTAAGGGGGGCGTAGAAAGACATGTCTAACTCGGTAGAATCTCGGGAAGAAATCATAAAGCGTGCATTCCGTTATTATCGGAGGTGTTAGCTAGTAATTTGAAGTTGCATAGTGTACCAACCTGGGATATGATAACTTTTAACCTTTAATCAGTAAAATAATGTCTAAAATGTCTAAACTATATAAAGAATGTCAGGATTGTAAGGAATGTAAAAATGCCGCACTAGCTAGGCTGATGGATGCGATTGCCCTGTTAAATGCAGGCAGATACATGGGAACACTCTATATGGTAGGCTACGTCATAGAAATAGGTGTAAAATCTGAACTTTTTAGGCTTGCTGAGACAAAAATATCTTTTGATATGGGTAAAGAGATATTGGATTATCTGAGTGATGTTGCATTGACAAAGCCAAAAACTGAAACAGTAAAAAAACAGAGAAGACAACAGTTGGAACAATTGTTGGAAAAAATATTTCGTTCTTCAAAGGGACCTATTGTAAGCAAAACACTAAAGGCGTTCCTTTCCGATGCCAATTTGCCAGAGGAATTTTCGAAAATCCCTGCTTCGTGGGTTATTATTTATAATGAGTACCCTAGGAATCCCAAGAAGAAGCCTAAGAGTCCTAATACTGATGCGCTTCCAAAGTCAAAATCTCATAATATAGAAGATTTTCTTGATGAATTATTAGGCTGGAAAAAGCTCTTCAAGGAAACTCCACCCGGTAACAATCAAGATTTTGATTTAAAACGATATAAGTTCGACTTTGATTGGGATACAAAGCTACGCTATTCGTGGTTTGACAATGACCAAATCCCGGCACAGAACATAGTAAAGAAAGCAGTAGAAACTTCTATACATTTCCTAAAAGATGTATTAGGACTGGAGAACGAAGTGAACGAACTGATGAAGAAACCTATCAGTAATAAAGACTAAACCAAATTTGTGGATTATTCAACATCTTTTGATGGGAAGTTTCTGGTAGCGAATAGAAACCTACTAATCAAGATTAAACGAGGTAACAAATGTCGACGTTAGAATTAGAAGATTTAAAAGAAGATTTAAAAAAGCAAATAATGGCCTCCTTGCGAGAAGAAAGTATTATAGGGAAGGAAGCAACTAACAACCGTGAACTAACCGTTGTGAACGATGTAGCCGGTGAACTTCGCAAGTTGGTTAATGATTTCTTGCAACCTCCTCCTGAATTTAAGCCTGGAGAGGTGGTCAGGTGGAAACCGGGGTTAAAAAACAAAAAATACCCGAAGGAAGATCAAATTGCGATGGTTATCCAACAATTGGAAAAGCCTGTCATAGAAAGTGAACGCGATTCAGGGAGTCCATATTTCAATGAACCATTGGATTTGGTGCTAGGTGTGTTAGATGACGATGGTGATTTGATGGTTTTCCATTATGATAAACGGCGCTTTGAACTGGCTACCTAATGGTGTCGTAACTTCACCATCGTAGTAATCATTGCCACTTTTCGTGATGATGCCAGTCAAGTAACGAAGATAGGGGGGTGACAGTTGTTGTCCCCCAACTGCCCTCATACCAAAGAAAGGATAGACAACCCATAAAGATATTTGCCTACCCCATCTACCTATAAACAAACAGAAATTTTTTGACTCTCCGTCAACCACAGTTTGTCTGAGCCAAACCAATATAATTTGTTTATCTTCAATCCTGATGAATTTGTGACTCCAGACACGAGAACAGCGTTAGTGATATGCCACTTGGACGACCTTTCCTTAGAAGGACTCCAACAAGTGCCACTCACCTTAACCACCAGTTTGCAAGACGCGGGCTTACTCCTGCTCACCCTGCAAGCCAAGTTAAGTTCCAATGAGTACGCCACAACCACCGTCCGCGAACGCACCAAAGTCTTCGTCCCACCAGAAATCCAAGTGGACCTGGCTTTAGTGATAGACACCACCAACAGTATGCAAGGTGAAATTGACGGTGTGAAAGCAGCCGTGAAGAACTTCATGGCCACGACTGACCCCAACACCGCCCCGTTAGTGGCCCTCATCACCTTCAAAGACGAAGTGTCGGTAAAAGCCTTCACCAGAGACCTGAACGTGCTGACTGAAAGTCATTGACTCCCTCAAAGCTGAAGGTGGCAGCACTTGCCCCGAAGCCTCCGTGGAAGCCTTGGCCTTTACGGTCGTCCATGTCAAACAGGGTGGCCAAATCTGGGTTCACTACCGATGCCTCCCCCTATCCTGACGCGGATATTGACGGTCTCACCAAACTGTTACAAGACCATGAGACGGTCTTAAATGCGACGATAACGGGCGATNGTTCGATGGTGGACCGTGTGAATGATGCGCAGCGGGAAGACGTGGTGAATCAGTAAAATGTGAATGAGATTTGAATGAGATTAGACAATTTTTGAAAAGTTGTCAAAAATTAACCAAAGTAGCCATGGTGGTGGCCATCGAGAGTCAAATCGAACGTTTAACCGGTCTGAGAAAATGGTTTATCAAAATTGCGGGGACGACGGAGGCTTAAAATGGACAATTTATTTATTGTAACACCCTAACTTAATGGCATTGACCGTCGAGCGTGGGGACGAGGAAACCAGATTTGGCAAATCTTTCGATTCATTTTAAAAATAACTGATAAACCGGATTATGAGTTTCTTCCCAATACACATAGCCCAATTTCTTTAAAAACTCTTGAAACTCTTGAGTTTGAATAGACCGCACTTGGATTCCCACCAATACTCGTCCATACGCAGCACCATGATTGCGGTAGTGAAATAAACTGATGTTCCAACGTGGTCCCATCCGGGTTAAAAAATGTAGTAACGCGCCTGGTCGTTCCGGAAATTCAAACCGGTAAATTTGTTCATCAATCATCGTTGACGCATGTCCTCCCACTAGGTGACGAATATGCGTTTTGGCCATTTCATTCTCGGTTAAATCCAGTACCGAATATCCATTTTCACGCAATTTTGCAATCACTTGAGTACGTTCACCAATGCCTCCTCCCAAACGAATGCCAGCAAAGACCTGAGCCGCGGTCGAATCATGGTAGCGATAATTAAATTCAGTGATAACATGTTGACCAATGATGTGGCAAAAGCGGCGAAAACTGCCTGGTTGTTCCGGTATCGTCACCGCAATCAAAACCTCTCGTTGCTCACCAATGTCAGTGCGCTCAGTCACATAACCTAAGCGGTCAAAACTCATGTTGGCACCGCTGGCAATGGTGACTAAATGTTGGTTTTGGCATTGTCGTTTAATCACATATTGTTTTAAACCGGCTAAAGCTAAAGCTCCTGCAGGCTCCATAATCGTGCGGGTATCCTCAAAAATGTCTTTAATCGCGGCACAAATTTCATCGGTACTGACTAATAACACGTCATCCACATACTCACGCGCAATGGCAAAGGGTAGTTGACCGACTTGGCGCACCGCAACGCCATCGGCAAAAATTCCTACTTGTGCCAATTGTACTCGTTGCTGGGCTTGCAAGGCCGCATACATCGTCGGCGCATCTTCTGGCTCGACCCCAATGATTTGAATTTCCGGACGTAAATATTTGACATAAGCCGCAATTCCAGCAATCAAACCACCACCGCCGACCGGCACAAAAATGGCAGTTAACTCACCCGTGTGCTGTTGTAAAATTTCCATGCCAATGGTACCTTGACCGGCTATCACCTCCTCATCATCATAAGGATGAATATAAATTCGGCCTTGTGATTCAGCCAATTGATGGGCGCGGAGGCTGGCATCATCATAAGTGGTACCGTGTAAAATCACTTCCGCCCCACGATTTCGAACTGCGGTGACTTTAATTTCCGGCGTGGTTTTGGGCATGACAATGGTGGCATGAATACTTAATTTCGTAGCCGCTAAGGCGACACCTTGCGCATGGTTACCCGCCGACGCGGCAATGACTCCCTGGGCTAATAAACTGGCTGGTAAATGTACCATTTTATTGTAAGCACCACGAAGTTTGAACGAAAACACTGGCTGCATGTCTTCTCGTTTTAACCAAATATGATTATTTAAACGGCGTGACAAGGTAGCGGCGTAATCTAATCTGGTTTTCTCCGCGACTTCATAAACTCGCGCTTGTAAGATTTTTTTTAGGTAATTATTTAATAATTGGTCTGAATTTGACATAGAGCATTAAGAAAGTTAAACTCACAAATCCCTCACCCCCGCCCCCTCTCCCAGAGGGAGAGGGGCGAAAGAACATACGAAAAAATTTCTGCTTCAGTACTTACTTACCACCGGTTAATTGAAATGTTTAAGCAACAACTGCGATCCCTATTTTTAGCTAAACGTACACAACTGAAGGCTGCGGAATTAGAGCAGTGTAGTCGTGCCATCAGTGATAATTTTTTTCAATATTTTTCGTTGCCAAATATTCATAGTTTACACCTTTACTTACCGATTAAAAAACGTAATGAAATTAACACCTGGCCGATTATTCATCACCTTTGGCAACATTACCCGGACTTGACTGTGGTCACTTCCAAAATTGAATTATCGCAGAATACTATGCGTTGCTATCGTTTGACCCCAAAGACCATTTTATTAGAAAATCGGTGGCAAGTGCCGGAACCGGTCAATAGTAGTGAATTTCCTGAGGCGCAGTTGGATATGGTATTATTGCCATTGTTATGTTTTGACCGACAGGGGCATCGGGTCGGTTATGGTAAAGGTTATTATGATAAATTTTTAGTCAAGTGTAAACCAGAAATTATCAAAGTCGGTTTATCGTTATTTATGCCGGTAGAAACGATTGCTGATGTCTATGAGGGAGATGTGAAGTTAAATTTTGGTGTGACACCGCAAGAAATATTTTCTTTTGGGGCGAATTAAGTAATTTGGGGTACGGAATTTATTTCATTTTCTGGAGAAGTCTCGCCAGGACTGGTTGTTTCCTCGTGTTGATTAAGGAGCGGTGTGGTTGGGGAGGGAGGAGGTTCCAGATTAAAATTCTGGTTTAGTTCTAATAAAGTCGGTAACTCCTCCAAACTTTTTAAACCGAAATAATCCAAAAAGGTGCGAGTGGTGCCATATAACGCCGGATGACCCGGCGTTTCACGATGAGCTAATATTCTGATCCAATTGTAATCTTGTAATTTCTTCAAAATCTCGGTACTCACGCTAATTCCCCGAATCGATTCAACCTCCTGGCGAGTAATCGGTTGACGGTAGGCAATAATGGCTAAAGTTTCTAACAAGGCCCGAGAATAGCGCGGTGGCCGCTCGGTAAATAGCAGTTTCAACCACGGGGCTAAACTGGTTTTAGTTTGAAACCGAAAACCACTGGCCGTTTCTATCAATTCTATCCCACGCTCAGGATGCAGACACTCTTGTTGCAATTCCAGCAAAGCAGCTCGCACCGTGGCGCGAGAAGGAGGCTCGGTGGTTTCTACCCAGAGTTTTGAAAAATCATCCAGGCTTAAAGGATGGTCAGTAGCTAATAGTGCGGCCTCAATAATGGCTTTTAAAGGAAATTCTGGGGTCATAATATTTCTACCCGAATCAGTTGAATTAGGTCAAACGGTTGCGCTTGCTCCACTCGAATCAGAGACTCTTTGACTAACTCCAAAATGGCTAAAAAGGTTACCACGACACCCGCTCGTCCTTCTTCTACCGTAAATAAACAATTAAAATTGATGGTAGGAGCAGTTTGCAAACTGACTAAAATTAATCCCATCCTTTCTCGTACTGACAACGGTTCCAGTACCACTCGATGCGCGGTAAAAAATTTGACTCGAGCCGTGATGTCACGCAGGGTCTGTAGTAAAACTGGCCAAGGAATATTGGGTACCTGTATGTCTTTAGGTAACTGGGGGACGGCAGCCATGGTTAAAAATCTATCGCGTCCGCAGCGCGGTAAAGCGTCTAACTCTTGAGCGGCTTGTTTGTAACGGGCATAATCTTGCAATTGCTTGACTAATTTGAGACGTGGATCGCTCCCAGCCTCTTCGCTGTCAGCATTGACGATGCTTGCTGGAGTAGGCAATAGTAATCGTGATTTGATTTCTATTAACATGGCGGCCATCAGTAAATATTCAACAGCCAGGTCTAAATGCAAAGTTTTCATTAATTCTACATAGTGTAAATATTGCCGAGTAATTTCGAGCATGGGAATATTAAGAATATCAAAATGATGTCGTTGAATGAGATACAAGAGGAGGTCTAAGGGACCTTCAAAATTATCTAAACTGATTTGCAATGCTTCGGGTGGAATATATAAATCAGTGGGTAAACTTTCAAGGCGGGTACCTTGCACAATCGCTGTCGTTTCAGTATGTTCAGTAGTCATATCTAGCTTAGTTTAGATTTGGGTTTAGATTTGACAACTTTTTGAAAGTTGTCAAATCTTTTTAACAATTTCACAATGCCTGCTTTGGCCAAATTACTTCTAACGTATCTGGATTGAGCACTTCCATTTGCAATGATTGGCCCGTGACATAGAATAAGACTAGGGCATTCTGATTAGAAAATTTTTGCACCGACGCACTCCAGGGCATTAATTCTTGTCCCGAATAGGGAGCTCCAGCGGCGCCGTTGGTAATTTGGTACAATGGACGAAATTCAGGACGGTTTCTAATATCCTCATGCTCCCAACCATCAGGATATAGCGGCGTGTCTTTGGTGATTTTGAGAATATTAAAATTATGCTCGTCACCGACTAACATCGCTACCACTTTGGAATGTTGCATCAGAATTTGGAGAAATTTATCACGTTGCTCAATAATCCCGCGAATAATCAAATTATCACCTTCCGCACTGAATTTTACCACCGCCCGCGGTGCGTTGTTACCATGGTACCACATAGTGTCTTGAACATGATTACCATTGGGTAAAACGGGTGCGTGTTGGGTGACAAAAATGAAATCCAAGGCCGGATTTTTTTCTAATTGGTTTAAGGTGGTTTCTAACCAGGCCAATTGCTGATCCATGAGATAGCCATGCAGATTGCCACCGGTAAAGGGTGATTCTTCTAAGGTGGGTGAATACCAGTAGTCGGTATTGAGGACCACCATGGCGATGTTGTCATAGAGATAGTAAAAGACATTTTCGGCGTAACTGGGGAAATCTTGGAGCGCAGGGTTGGGGTCATAAGGGGTATCATCTTCGCTCACGGGGCCGTTGGTCGGATTAACAAATTGATTGGCAAAAAGGGCTTCGGCGGAGGCGGTGGCATAAGGAAAAGCGTCGACGGAAATGCCATATTTGCCGCGGCCGGTGAAGATGTGCAAGAGGGAGTCGTGATTGCCCATGGTGGTGAGAATCGGTAAATAATGGGCAAACGGTTCCATTACTCGTTTCCAATTGCGAAACTGGAGTCGAGTGCGGTCGGCGCTGTTTGAATATCCTCTAATTAAATCACCGCTGAATTGGAGAAAGGCAGCGTTTTTAAGCCGGGCTAAGGCGGCAATTTTTTTCAAAATGTAGGCGTTGATGCCTTCCATTTGTTGCTCGCCGCCGCCAGATTTGCCTTGTCGAGAGTCACTGGCATAAGCAAATACCATGGGTTGGCGGCTGCCAGGTAAGGGGGCCGTGGTCACGGTATAACTTTCGGTGTAACTAGAATTACCCTGGCCGGTCGTTACGGTATACATGTATTCCGTGGCTGGTGATAAGTGGGTCAGGGTCATTTCATGGTGGGTGGCCGGAGTGTCTGTCATCACTACTTGGACTCGACAAGGGTAGTTAGATTGAGGACGAATGGAGACGGTAGCAACGGTGGGTTGGAGAGTATCGAAGGAGATACGTAAGCTATGGTCAAATTGACCGTCGGCGGCAAAGTGTACAAAAGGGCCTTCGACAATGGACGCCGGATTGACTTGAATCGGACAGTTGCCGGTAAAACCAATTTTGCCGTCATACAGTAACAAACCATCGGCTTGCTCGACTCGATAGCCTAATACGCCACGACCTTGAGTGGTCCAAGCTACGATGTCGTAAACGCCGCTGAGTTTGTCACACAAGGGGACTTGTGCTTCACCATCGCGGATGGGGACTGTGGTATCATAAAATATGGTTTGTGGATAACGACCATCGGTGAATTTGATGAGGCCATAATGTA
>BS_KBA_SWE02_21mDRAFT_10000877_pt1 | contig 11324 bp, 9 predicted proteins | sample BalSeasSWE02_21m_FD_9196 | JGI IMG/M metagenome (IMG submission 9196)
TCAACAAATCTATTCCCGGGTCCGGTAAACTGGGTCCACCACAAACCTCTCCCGGGTAGTGTTCCCACTTATGAGCGAGCCGCTGACTAACGCCTCATTCCCCTTGCTCGCGCCCGAACTGCAGCGTGCCAGGGAAGCCCTGGCTCCCATGTTGTCGCCGCAGCTGGCGCAGCTGAGGGGTGACCCGGTGTTGGGGCCCCAGCTGGACAAGACGCTTGTCTGCAGTCCGTTTTTTGTGGACTCCTGCCGCAGCCATCCTGAGCTGTTAACCCAGTTGATCGAATCGCAAGGTTTTACCCGCCCCATGCAGCGAGTGGTGTTGGCGCAGGAGCTTGAGGAACTGTTGGGCAAGGCGCCGGATGAGGCTGGTGCCATGACGGCACTGCGTGGCGTTCGGCGCCGGGAATGGATGCGCATTGCCTGGAGGGAAATCAATGCCGTCACGGACGTGATGGAGAGCCTGGCCGAGCTTACCGACGCGGCGGATATTTTGATCCGCAGCGCAATGGACTTCGCCAGTCGTAGTTTGCAGACCCGGCATGGCTGGCCCCGTAACGACCAGGGCGAATTGCAGCAGATGGTCATATTGGGGATGGGCAAACTGGGTGGAGGCGAGCTGAATTTTTCTTCGGATATCGACCTTGTATTCCTGTATTCCGAAGCCGGCGAGACCGACGGGCAGCGCAGCCTGAGCAACGAGGCCTATTTCACACGCCTGGGCCAGGCGCTGATTCGCTTGCTGGATCAAAAGACTTCCGACGGGTTTGTGTTTCGTGTGGACATGCGATTGCGCCCCTTCGGTGACAGTGGTCCCCTGGTGTGCACTGAAGCCGCTTTTGAGAACTATCTGCAGCAACACGGGCGGGACTGGGAGCGTTATGCCTATGTGAAGGCCCGCGCGCTTACCGGCCAGGATGAAGGTGAGATGTTGCGCAAACATGTGCTGCGACCCTTCGTATTTCGCAAGTACCTGGACTATGGAGTATTTGAGTCACTACGCAGCATGAAGGGCATGATTGAGCGCGAGGTCGAGCGCAGGGAGTTGCAGAGTAATGTGAAGCTGGGCTCGGGGGGTATTCGGGAAATCGAATTTGTCGCCCAGGTGTTCCAGTTGCTCAGGGGAGGCAGCGTGCCAGCGCTGCAGGAAAGATCACTGGTAAAGGTGCTGACCCGCCTGGTTGAATTGGGAATGCTCAAGCAGACACTGGGCGAGGGCTTACTGGGTTCCTACCGCTTTTTGCGCAGGTTGGAAAATCTGCTGCAAGCCAGGGCTGACGAGCAGACTCACGACCTTCCGGTGAGTGATATAGAACGCGCTCGACTTGCGTATGGCCTGGGTTGCAAGGACTGGAATGACCTGGCCGGGCAAATTCAGACTCATCGTGCATTTGTGCAGACCTGTTTCGAAACTGTGGTGCTGGGTGGCGATGCACGTGTTGAGGAATCGACCAGCGAGCCCCTGGATGGTCTCTGGGACGGGACTCTTGGGGGGCGGGCGGCAAGCGAGCTGCTCGGTTCCATGGGTTTGCAATCTACTGAAGAAATTCTGCATATCCTGACCGGGTTGCGCGAGGGAAGCCTGTACAAGCGGCTGGATGAGACCGGTCGCCAGCGCCTGGATACTCTTGTGCCCAGGGTGTTGCGAGCGGTGAGCGCACTGGGGAACCCGGCGGAGGCGCTTGCCCGGGTGGCCGGCGTGCTGCAGTCGGTGGGTCGGCGCTCGGCCTATTTTGCCTTGCTGAACGAAAATCCTGGGGCCCTGGAACGACTGGCATGGGTCTGTGGCCGCAGTGACATGCTGGCCCGGCAAGTGGCGGAACATCCGTTACTGCTGGATGAATTGCTGGATCCCAGGATTTTTGAGACGCCACCGGATCGGGCCCAGATGGAACTGGATCTGGCTCAGCGTTTTGCGGGCCAGGACAGTGATGACGAGGAGGCGCAGGCGGAGGCCTTGCGGCAATTTCAGCGGGCAGCCGTGTTTCGCATCGCGTTGGCGGACCTTGGCGGGGTCCTGCCATTGATGAAAATCAGCGATCGCCTGACCGAACTGGCCGAAATGATATTGGCGCGCGCCCTGTCACTGGCATGGCAACAGATGTGTGAGCGCTATGGCCAGCCGGGATTCACCGAAGACGGTGAGCGCAAGGAAGCAGGTTTTGCGGTAGTGGGTTACGGCAAGCTGGGTGGTCTGGAACTGGGTTATGGCTCGGATCTGGACCTGGTGTTTCTGCATGACTCCCGAGCGGAGGCCCAGATCACCGATGGCGCCCGCAGTATATCCAATGACGTGTTTTTCTCGCGCCTGGCGACACGCCTGGTAAACCTTATCAGCATGCTCACTACCTCGGGGGTCTTGTACGAGGTGGATATGCGTTTGCGGCCCAGCGGCAACGCTGGTCTGCTGGTTGGCAGCCTCACGGCGTTCGAGCGCTACCAGGTTCAGGAGGCCTGGACGTGGGAACACCAGGCGCTGCTGCGTTCCCGGGCAGTGGCGGGGACCGACAAGGTGAGTGCCGAATTCGAAGCGGTGAGAAGACGGGTGCTGACCGAGCATGTTCGACGCGAAAGCCTTTGCCAGGAGGTTGCCGATATGCGTGCCCGCATGCGGACCGAGCTATCAGCCGGTTCCGACGAGATCCTGGATCTAAAGCAGGATCCAGGGTGTATTGCTGATATTGAGTTCCTGGTCCAGTACCTGGTGCTGGCCAATGCCTGGCGCTTTCCGGCACTGCTCACCTACTCGGATAATATCCGGCAGCTGGAAGGCCTGGTCACAGCAGGGGTGATTGGCGAGGCAGATGCACTCGGGCTCAAGCAGGCCTATCTTTCGTTCCGGGGCGCCTTGCACGAAGCCAGCCTGGCGGGAAAAAAAGGACTGGTGGACGCTGGTTTGTTTCGAGCCGAGCGCGAGTTGGTTCAGCGTTGCTGGCAGCAATTTATAGTGGCTGCATAGGCGGGTGCGTCTACTCTGCCTTATAATGGCGCAGCAAAAGCGCTGCTGTGCGCTCCGAATTTATGTCTAGAGAAATAACATGATCCACCCAGGTGAAATCGACGGCACCCCGTTGCAACCGAACGCCCGGGATCACTATGAGGTTGGCGAGGCCGACCTGCCCCTGAGTTGTCCGATGTCTGGCATGAGCCTTTGGAATTCCCATCCGAGAGTATTTCTTCCGGTGGAACAAACAGGCCAGGCCATGTGCCCCTATTGTGGCGCTTCGTTTACTCTGGCCAGGCGAGGGGCGACCTGATCCCGGTTTCATCAGATGACTAACAGCCCCGGGAGCCTTATGGAGACTCTGATCCAGTCATGAACTCGTATCTTGCGACTAAAAACTCCAGCTTCTGTGTTGCCAATCTTTGCGAGCCAGCTCACGTGCGCCTGATTGGGGCTGAATCTGAATTTTTTCGCCAGCAATCCAAGTCGTCCGGACTCAATCAGAGGCTCCCTGAATCATGGCCCTAAGCGACATTACCCCAGTCATTATTGCCCATAATGCCGAGGCTACCATTGCGCTTGCGCTGGACAGTCTTGCGGACTTCCCCAGCGTCGTTGTGTATGAAAATGGTTCAAGCGATCAAACGGTAGAAATTTGCCAGGGGTATAACAATGTTCACCTGGTGCGTGGCGGATTCATTGGCTTCGGTCCCACCAAGAATCATGCGGTCGGGCTAGCCGAAACGCAGTGGGTGCTCTCGCTGGACTCCGACGAAGTCCTGACTCCCATGCTGCTGCGCAGCCTTGATGGCGCAGACTTGTCAGACCAGAACGTGGTGTACGAGTTGGACCGGCACAATTTCTTCAAAGGTCGGTGGGTGCGTCATGGGGGATGGGGGAATGACTGGCTGGTCAGGCTCTTCCATCGCGGTGCGCATCGGTTTAGCGATGCGCAGGTGCATGAACGGGTGGTTCCTGGCCAGGGCACGCGGGTTATCCGTTTGCGCGGCGCCATTAATCACTCCGCCATCACCGAAATCAGTCAGTTCCTGATAAAGACCGACAAGTATAGCGAGTTGCGCAGGGGGGAAGGCAGGCGTAATTACCCCGCCGTAATTATCTTGCTCAAGACCTTATGGTCGTTTTTCCATACCTACATCATTCGCCTGGGTTTCCTGGATGGTTGGCGCGGGTTGGTGATTGCCGTTTCCAATTCCAATGGTACGTTTTACAGTTATATCAAGGTTCATGCTGACCGTGCACTGGAACGTGAGCGCCGTGGCGGTGCCTAGATGATCAAGGCTGCAACTTTGCCGGCCCTGGATGTACCGCTGGTTTGTCACATAAACCTGGCCCGGGGTTTCAGAGGTGGCGAACGGCAGACCGAGTTACTTGTCCGGGAACTGGCCGCACGCGGTTGGACTCAAAGACTGGTGCTCAGTCACGGAGCGATCCTGGCAAAGCGGCTTGCAGGTGTTCCCGGCCTGGAGATGCGATTCTGTTCCGGATTACTGTCAGCTGCGATAAAAATTGGCAGGCCCGACCTGGTACACGTACACCAGGGCAGGGCGGTCTACCCCGCGTATTTGAGAAAAGTGCTCTCCGGGATTCCTTACCTGGTGACTCGCCGGATACCCAATCCCCTGGGGGGAGGCTGGTTGACGCGGCGCGCCTACACGGGTGCCGGCAAGCTGGTCGCTATTTCCAGGGCGGTGGCGCAATCCATGGTCGATGTACTTTCGCTGCCGGGAGAGAGCATGGAAGTAATCGCGGATGCCTTCGAATCCCTGCCTGCAAACCTCGCCACCGCGCAACAGCTGCGCGAGCAGTGGGGAGGTCAGTTCATTGTCGGCAATGTGGGGGCGCTGGACCATGCACATAAGGGGCAGGGAGATCTGATCAGAGTTGCCAGGGAACTCGCCGCCAGCCATCCCGCAATTCATTTCGTTTTTGTCGGTTCGGGCAGGGACGAAGAGAAATTCAGGCAGCAAGCAGCGGGGCTGGGGAACGTGCATTTTGCCGGATTCCAGGAGCATGTCGGAGACTACCTTCAGGCGTTTGATCTGTTCGCGTTTCCCTCCCTGAAGGAGGGCCTGGGCTCGGTATTGCTGGACGTGATGGACTATGGTCTGGCTGTGGTGGCCAGTGATGTGGGAGGGATTCCCGAGGTCGTGGTGAACGGCGAGACAGGGATTCTGGTGCCGGCCTCTAGTCCAGCGCAGCTGCGCCAGGGCATCCTGAGTCTGTATGAGAATGCAGACTTGCGCCTGGCCATGGGCTTGGCCGGAAAGAAGCGCAGCAGTGAGTTTGCCGCCGAGATCATGGCCGAAAGGTACATCCCTATCTATGAGGAAGTCCGGGCCTGAATGGCATGCGGGTGTCTGGCGTGGTTGCCAGACCAGTCGGGGTGCCGGATGAGATATCATTACAGGTCGGGATCGCAGGACCCAGGCCGTTGACCCAGGTGGGATGCATGGCGGTCCCTGAAGTTCGCTGAACCGGTATCAAGAGAGGCTGATCAAGTGATTGTAGTGACTGGTGGCGCCGGGTTCATAGGTAGCAACCTGGTGAAAGAACTGAACCGCCGCGGGCATCGGGATATCCTGGTCGTGGACGAGCTCAGCGATGGACACAAATTCGTCAATCTGGCCGATTGTCAGATTGACGATTACCTGGATAGGGACGATTACCTTGATCGGGTCATAAGCGGCGAAATGCCTGCTCCTGCAGTGTTGTTCCACCAGGGCGCTTGTTCCACTACCACCGAGTGGGACGGCCGATACATGATGGCCAATAATTTTGAATACTCCCGGCAATTGTTGCATTACTGCCAGGAGCGCTCTGTACCGTTTATCTACGCCTCGTCCGCTTCGGTATATGGCGCCGGCCCGGTTTTCTCGGAAGGTCTGGAGAACGAGCAGGCACTGAACGTCTACGGATATTCAAAGTTCCTGTTTGATCAATATGTGCGTCGACGTGCAGACACTTTTTCAAGCCAGGTGGTAGGGCTGCGTTATTTCAATGTGTACGGACCCCGTGAGCAGCACAAGGGCAGCATGGCCAGCGTCGCCTTCCACTTTAATAACCAGATTCGTGATAGCGGTGAACTGAGATTGTTCGAAGGGTGTGACGGTTATGCCGATGGCGAGCAACGTCGGGATTTTGTCTACGTAGGCGACGCGGTGAAGGTAAACCTCTGGATGTGGGAGCATCCCGGGGTCGGCGGTGTGTTCAATTGCGGCAGCGGCAGGAGCCAGAGTTTTAATGAGATGGCCCAGGCAGTTATCAACTGGCACGGCAAGGGAGAAATTCATTACGTTCCCTTCCCCGAGCATCTGAAGAATGCCTACCAGAGCTTTACCGAAGCCGACATGTCCCAGCTCAGAGCGGCGGGCTACGATCAGCCGTTTCTCAGCGTGGAGCAAGGCGTGAAGGCCTACCTTGATGAATTAGCGAAAGCCTAGCGCGGGTCTATCCCGACCTGGGCAGAAACGGAGTACCGGGCTTGAGCAGTGCGGAACGCATACTGGTGGTGGGACCGTCCTGGGTGGGTGACATGGTCATGGCCCAGTCGCTGTTCATCAGCCTCAAGCAGCGCTGGCCGGGTTGCAGTATTGACGTGCTGGCACCCGGGTGGTCGGGTCCGGTGTTGGCCCGTATGCCGCAAGTCAGGAGCGCTATCGAGATGCCCCTGGGGCACGGCCAGTTTGCCTGGTCGTTGAGGCGCCGACTGGGTCGCTCGCTGGCCGGACAGGATTACAGCCGGGCCATTGTATTGCCACGTTCGTTCAAGTCTGCGCTGGTGCCCTTTCACGCGGGTATACCGGTGCGCACAGGCTATCTTGGCGAGTTGCGCTACGGCCTGCTCAACGACATCCGTTCCCTGGATAAAGACGTTCTGACCCAGACCGTGCAGCGATTTGTAGCGCTGGGGTGGCCAGGCGATGCGCAACAACCCCCGCCGACCCCGGCGCCGGCATTACGGGTGAACCCGGATCAGCAGGGTGTCCTGATGCAGCAATTCAAACTGGCCGGACCCTCGGTGGCGCTGCTGCCTGGTGCCGAGTACGGACCGGCCAAGTGTTGGCCACTGGAGTATTTTGCCGAGGCCGCACGGCTTCTCGGGCAGCGCGGCTACCAGGTCTGGGTAATGGGGTCGAAAAAAGATGCTGCGGCCGGAGAGATAATAGCCGCAGGCTCCGGCGGTGGGGCGGTGAACCTGTGCGGCAAGACCCGTCTGGAGGATGCCATCGATTTGCTGGCTGCCAGCGTAGCGGTGATTGCCAATGATTCGGGATTAATGCACGTGGCCGCGGCCGTGGATACGCGGGTGATCGCAATTTATGGATCTACCACGCCGGATTTCACGCCGCCGCTGACCGACAATGCCAAGGTGCACTACCTGCGCCTGGATTGCAGTCCCTGTTTCAAACGGGTGTGTCCCCTGGGTCACCTGAATTGCCTGAAGAACCTGGATGTGGCGAGGGTGATTGCCGAGCTGCCGGGTGTGGCCTAGTCAGTGCCGGTCTGGCTGTCCCCGGGATGATTGCACCAATTCTGGTCTGACCACAGGTCCAGGCAAAAGCTGATGCCCACGAAACGTGTGGCCTCGACAGCCACGATCAGCAAGACCAGTGTCGCCAGGCCAAGCAGCGTGGCCTGTATCCACTTGCGCCAGGTGGACAGGGTTTGAGCTCTTTCCTTCCCGGCACGCCTGGCCCGAAATCGCCAGATCAGCAGGCCAAGCAGCAGAGCCAGTGCGAGCAAGAATTGCAGAGGGTGGTCCAGCATGCTGGTCTAGCGCCGATTCTTGTGAGGGTTGACCTTGTAGAGCGATTCCATACCTTCGTGTTCGGGTTTGAACCTCCGGTGCACCCACAGGTATTGGTCCGGTACTCGTCGTATCCAGGATTCGATCAGGTCGTTTATCCGCTGGGTATCCGCCTGGGTGTCATCGCTCGGGAAGTTCTCCAGCGCGGGGAGCAGCTTTACCAGATACCCGTCAGTGCCAGGCAGACGCTGGGACAAAAAAGGCACCACCGCGGCACCGGTCATCCTGGTCATGCGCGAGGTGGCCGTATTGGTGGAGCAGGCAATACCGAAAAAGTCAGCGACGGTGCTCATTTTGCCCCGGAATGCCTGGTCGGGCGCATACCAGACGGCCTTGCCCCGTTTCAGCACCCGGACCATTTCTCGTACGTCCTGCTTCACGATTTGGGGGGCACTGCGCTCTCTGCCGCGACGCATGATTTCCTGGAACAGCGGGTTGCGATGGCGCCGGTACATGGCGAATATATCGGGTCCGCCCAAGCAGAGCATGCGCCCGGTCAGTTCCAGGGTGGTGAAGTGGCCGGTAAGCAGGATCACGCCCTTGCCCTTGGCCAGGGCTCGTTCAAGGTGCTCAAGGCCTTCTACTCGTCCCATGTTCTGGACTCGCCGGTCGCTGGCCCACCAGCTCCATGTGGTTTCTATTACCGACATGCCAAGCGAGGCGAAAATGTCCTTTACCATCTGTTCGCGTAGTTGCGATTCGAGCTTCGGGTAAATCAGCTCAATGTTGCGTTCGGCCACGTAGCGGCGCTTGGGCAGCACCCGGTACATGACCCAGCCAAGACCCCTGCCAAGTCTCATGGCCAGCGCGGTCGGCAGCAGGCTGAACAGGCGCATCAGACCCAGGCCCAGCCAGAGCAGCCAGTATCTGGGTCCCAGGAAATGATGCAAAGGCGTGCGACTATTGCTCAAAGACGAATCTCCATGAAAGAAGCATTCTATCTTTTTCCGACCGCGGAGCCGAGTCATTGCCTGGTGATGGGCTCATGGGCAAGTGTCAGGGGGCTGCTGTGATAACATCGCGCAAGATTTCCATGGGAAATAAAACGGGGAAGTAAAACGCTATGACCCTTAGCATTCCGGAATTTCGCCAGGCCCGGGTATTGGTAGTTGGCGATGTCATGCTTGATCGTTACTGGTTTGGACCCACGAGCAGGATTTCTCCCGAGGCTCCGGTGCCGGTTGTCCGGGTAAGTGAGCGCGAGGATCGACCGGGAGGCGCTGCCAACGTGGCCGTAAACCTTGCCAGCGTGGGCGTGCAAACCACCTTGGTCGGCCTGGTGGGGGAGGATGAAGCGGCCATTGAGCTTGCCGGGTTGCTGCAAGCCAGGAATATACGCTGCGTGTTTGAGACCGTGGCGGGTTCGCCCACGATTACCAAATTGAGGGTGCTTAGTCGCAACCAGCAGTTGATTCGCCTGGATTTCGAGGAACGTTACACCGGTAAGGGCGCCGAGGCCCTGACCCGGCGGGTGGTGGACCTGCTTGACCAGATCGACCTGGTCATTTGTTCGGACTACGGCAAGGGCGCACTGAACAATATCCCGGATATTCTCGAGGCCTGCCGCGAGCGTGGCGTGCCGGTGCTTGTGGATCCCAAGGGCAGCGATTTTGGTCGTTATGCCGGGGCTCTGGCGATTACCCCGAACCTGTCTGAATTTGAAGCCGTGGTTGGCGCATGTCCCGATGATGAGACGCTGGTTCGTGAAGCCGCGGGCTTGATTTCCCGTCTGGGTCTTGAGCACATCGTGGTCACCCGCAGCGAACGAGGTATGTCGGTAGTCTCAGCCAACAATAGTTCGCATCACCTGCCGGCCGAGGCTCGCGAGGTGTTCGACGTGACCGGGGCCGGGGATACCGTCATCGCCATGCTGGGCGCGGGCATGGCCGCAGGACTGACCATGGCCGACGCAGCCCGTCTGGCGAACCTGGCCGCCGGAATTGTCGTGCGCAAGATCGGTGTGGCCACAGTGACCGTTTCTGAGCTGCGCCTGGCGTTGCACCAGCACGGAAAAGGGGGGCGGGCAATACCCGGACGAGAGCAATTAATGCTGTTCGTGCGCGAGGCGCAGGCTCGCGGTGAGCGGGTGGTCATGACTAACGGCTGTTTCGATATTTTGCACCGGGGGCACGTGGCCTACCTGGAAGAGGCCAAGGCCCTGGGTAACCGCCTGGTGGTGGCGGTCAATGACGATGCGTCCGTGGGTAAGCTCAAGGGTGCGGGCCGGCCGGTGAACAATCTCGATGACCGCATGGCAGTCCTGGGTGGCTTGGCGGCCGTGGACTGGGTCGTGCCATTCAGCGAGGATACTCCCGAGGCATTGATCCGTGATGTGTTGCCGGATGTGCTGGTGAAGGGGGGTGATTACCTGCCCGAGCAAATCGCTGGCGCCCGCTGTGTGCTGGACAATGGCGGTGAGGTGAAAGTCCTGTCATTCCTGGAGGGCCGGTCAACGTCCTCGATCATTGACGCCATACGCAAGTCGTGAACGCTGATCTGAAGGCCGGTCTGCTACGCTCCTGCTACGTCATACTGTCCTACCTGCTGGTGCCCGTGGTATTCGCGTTCCTGATAAAAAAGGGCTTTTCAAATCGCGGATACTGGCAGCGACTGGAGGAGCGCCTTGGGGCCGGTCAGGCCCGGTCTGATACACCCAGCATCTGGGTGCACGCAGTGTCGGTTGGCGAGGTGCAGGCTGCGGCGCCGCTGATATGGCTCCTGATGGAGCTCAAGCCAGGCGTGCCCGTGATCATTACGACGATGACCCCCACGGGCGCAGACCGGGCACGTGCGCTGTTTGGCGATACGGTCATGCACAGTTTCGTGCCTTACGACCTGCCCGGTGCGGTGAAGAGATTTTTTGACCGCTTTGATCCTCGCCTGGCAATAATCATGGAGACGGAGATCTGGCCGAACCTTTACCATGAATGTGGTCGTCGCGGAATTCCGCTGGTAATGGCCAACGCCCGGGTTTCCGCCCGTTCAGTGAAAAAATACCGCCTCCTGGTCGAGTTATTTCGCCAGACACTGTCCCATGGGATCGTGATAGCCGCTCAAAGCAAGCAGGACGCAAATCGCTTTCTGTCCATAGGCTCCAATCCACTGCGAACCCACGTGGTAGGGAACATCAAATTTGGTTTTGAGTTACCTGCCGGTGTGGAGGAGCAGGGCAAGGCTTACCGCAAGGCCCACGCGCCAGATCGACCTGTCTGGCTGGCAGCAAGCACCCACGAGGGTGAGGAAGAATTGGTGCTTGAGGCGCACCGCCGGTTGCTGGAGCGTAACCCGGGGACCTTGTTGATACTGGTGCCCAGGCATCCGGAGCGGTTCGACGGGGTGGCGGCCATGCTGGAGAAGGCCGGTTTTGAAAGCCGTCGCCGAAGCCTGGGTGAGGCCCCAGGAGCGAAAACCGAAGTACTGCTGGTGGACACCCTGGGGGAGTTGATGATGTTCTACGCGGCCTCGGATGTGGCCTTCGTGGGCGGTAGCCTGGTGCCCGTCGGTGGCCACAATCTGCTTGAGCCCGCCTTCCTGGGTGTGCCGGTAGTTGTC
>BS_KBA_SWE02_21mDRAFT_10000878_pt1 | contig 11314 bp, 7 predicted proteins | sample BalSeasSWE02_21m_FD_9196 | JGI IMG/M metagenome (IMG submission 9196)
TTTTCTTTTGAAACTTCATTTATCAATCTTCCCATAAATCTTTTAATTGAAAAGATTGTATGCTTTGGATTGGTGATTGCCTGTCTTTTTGCTGGTTGCCCAACTAATCTTTCACCCGATTTTGCGAAAGCAACAACTGAAGGTGTCGTTCTACCACCTTCAGAATTTGGAATTACTACAGGATCGTTACCTTCCATAACCGCAACACAAGAGTTTGTTGTACCCAGATCAATTCCTATTATTTTACCCATTATATATTCTCCTTAATTTATATTTTTGTATAAATCTTATTTTATGAGTATTTCATAAATACAACCATAGTGCCAAGAAACGATTTTTTTTAAATCATTATAAATAAAGGACTTAAGAATTGTGTTTATTTTCCAGCAAAAATAGTCCAGAATAATATCTGTCACTATGTCACTTACTAGAAGCATATCGGCACGCAGACTGACAATTTGATTAAAAAATCATATTTTTATACTCATCATTTGGAGTTACTTTGTTTATTATAGAAAATTTTGATTTAAAACTAAATACCGAGTATATCGGTCGAACTTTTGTTTATGCAGATGAATTATCATCTACAAATACATTCCTAATGGATAAACAAAATGGTTATAACCAAAACGGAACGGTTGTACTTGCGGAAAAACAGACTAGTGGAAAAGGAAGAAAAGATCGCGTATGGTATAGTGCTCCTGATTCCAATCTTACATTTTCTATCCTCTTAACTAAGGATAAGTTTTTAACTAATAATTCAAGCCTAATTAACTTTGCAGCTTCACTTGCAGTTGCCTTTTCGATTGAAAATTTATATCAGCTTAAAACCGAACTTAAATGGCCAAATGATGTTTTGCTGGATGGCAAAAAAACATCAGGTATTTTAATCGAATCAACATCACAAGGTAATAAGATTGAAAGATTTGTGGTTGGAATTGGGATAAATGTAAATCAACCTTCTTTTCAGGGTACTTTTAATTATCCGCCAACATCAATAAGAAATGAACTTGGTAGAAATGTGGAAAGAGAAAAACTTTTGGCGGAAATACTTAATAATTTTGAGTTACTTTTAGAGAAGATAAAGAAGAATAAAGCAGAAGTTATTAGTGATTGGAAAGCAAAGTGTAAAATGATTGGAGAAAAAATTTCAATTGTAGAAAATGAATCAGAAAAATTTGGAATTTTTTATGATATCGATGATGAAGGATTTTTACTTTTAAAAACCAGAGATGGTATTGAGAAAATTCACTTTGGAGATGTTAGTCTCGGTTAAAATTTTTAAATACTCTGATTTTTTAAGACAATAATTCTAAGACTCTTATTAAATTATTTCTAAGTTCTTTTCGATGCGAGATAAAATCCACAAAACCGTGCTCTACTAAAAATTCAGATCGTTGAAATCCCTCAGGTAAATCTTTTCCAATAGTTTGTTTGATTACTCGAGGTCCTGCAAAACCGATTAGTGCTTTTGGTTCCGCTATATTTATATCACCCAACATCGCATAACTTGCTGTAGTGCCGCCTGTTGTTGGATCTGTAAGAATTGAAATATATGGTATCTTTCCCTCTGCAAGCCGTGCTAAACGAGCGCTGGTTTTTGCCATTTGCATAAGTGAATAAGCGCCTTCCATCATTCTTGCACCACCGCTGGATGAAATTACAATAAGAGGAATTTTACTTTTATAAGCCTTGTCTGCAGCTCTTGCAATTTTTTCACCCACTACTGAACCCATTGACCCGCCAATAAATTGAAAATCCATACACGCAAAAGCTACTTCCCTGCCGTCAATTTTTCCGGTTCCTGTTCTTACTGCATCGTTTAGTTCTAACTTTTTAATTGAGGATGAAATTCTATCGGTATATTTTTTAGTATCGGTAAATTCAAGAGGGTCTGCAGAACGCATTTTTTTATCCATCTCTTTAAATGAATTTTTATCAAAAAGAAATGAGATGTAATCTAAGCTTGAAATACGAAAATGATGATCACATTTAAGACACGTCCATAGATTTATTTCAAGCTGTTTTTTATGAATTATTTCACCGCAAGAAGGACATTTATCCCACAATCCTGCAGGTAATTCTTTTTGCTGAGTACTATCAGCAATATTTTGTTTTGATCTTTTAAACCAAGGCATAATTAATTTTTCTGCACATCTGCATAAATTGTTATTACTTTGTTAGGTTCTTTGGTATCATTAGAAACAATAGTAATTGATTTACTATTTCTCCCTTGTCGGCTTTTAGTATCAAAATCAACCTTAATTGATCCAACTTCGCCCGGCTTTATTGTACTGTTACTAACTACCGCAGCGGTACATCCGCAAGATGTTTTAACATCTTTAATTATAAGTGATTCAGTCCCCTTATTTTGAAACTTAAAAGTGTATTCTACTTTTTTACCTTCGGTTACTTTTCCAAAATCGTGTTGTGTTTCAGGTAAATAAATTATTGCACCAACTTTATTTTCAACAGTTTTATTAACAACTATATTACATTTAAATGTTAGAGAGATACTTGGTTTTTCAGGATCATTTGTTTTAACGGTCACAGTCTTATTCTGAGGCCCTTTTCTACCTTTTGAATTAAAGGAAACAATAAGATCCGTCGATTCACCGGGTTTCAGTTCTTTTTTATCAGGATTTGCTGCAGTACAACCACAAGAAGCTTTTACATCTAATATCTTTAATACATCCCCTCCGTTATTAGAAATAACATAAATATGTTTAACAACTTCACCTTCATTGATATTTCCAAAATCATGATCAAGTTGCTGGACTGCAACTTTCGGTCCGAGCATTTGGGGTATAATAGAAATTGAACTTATAATAAGAAGTACTACAATATTTTTAAACACTTTTTTTCTCCTTAACAATAAAATTTTTTATATAGTTTGGCTCAAGAAAATCTATATCAGTTAATAGTTTATCAATTGCAAAAGTAACAGCCCACTTTGCTACAAATTCCGGATCTGGAGCAGAAATATTTTTAAAATTAATGTTTTTCTCAGAACTAAAATTGAATGCATTTCCGTAAACCAAAACATCCTTAGGAATTGAATTAAGTTCTAAAATAGGTACAATTTTTAACTCTTCCTTAAATATATAATTATTACCTCTAATTTGAAACTTTGCAAAGTAAAGTTCATCTCTACCAACTTTATTTGAAATAATAAATGTGGATTTATCTGGTAATATGCTTGAAATCTGAAAAGCCAGAGCTTCAAAAGTTGGAACCGGTAAAATTGGAATTGACAACGCTTGGGCTATCCCTTTAGCGGCAGACATACCTATTCTTAACCCTGTAAAAGATCCTGGTCCGTTTGACACAGCAATCGCTTTCAATTCATTTTGAGTGATTGATGCCATAGCGAGAACTGAATTGATTACTTCAAACAATTTTTCTGCGTGTGAGTGTTTTAGAATTAACTTTGAAGAAAAAAACTTTTCCTCATTAAAATAAACGCAGGCACCACAAACAGAATTTGAAGTTTCTATAGCGAGTAAAGGATAAATATTATTCATATTCTATAAAATTAAATTCTCTTTCATTCTCTTTAATATAGCTAATACTAATTTCAATTCTTTTCTTTGGAAGAACTTCCGGAAATAAATTTCCCCATTCAATAAATATTATTGACTGTTCATCATTAAAATAATCTTCAATTCCTATATTGTTCATCATTAAAATAATCTTCAATTCCTATATTATGTAATTCATTTTCTTTATTTATCCTATAAAAATCAAAATGATAAAATGTTTTATCCCCAGAATATTCATTGACAATTGCGAAAGTAGGACTGCTCGTATTGGTTACATTAAACTTTTGTAGAATCTGTTTAATAAAAAAAGTTTTACCGGCACCAAGATCACCATTTAGAATAATTATCATTCCGATTTTTAATTTAACGGCAAATTCATTCGCAATTAAAATAGTATCATCTTCCGATTTACTTTTACGTAAATAGTTAAAAGACATCTTTACTTCGGTTCCATTGTAATAACGGGCAGAATCATTTCTTCCATAGATATGCCGCCATGCTGAAAAGTATCCTTGTAATGAGTCAAAAATTTATGATAATCGGTTGGATAGACAAAATAATAATCTTCTTTAGCTATTATATAATTGATTGTAACTCCTCGTTTAGGAAGTTTATAATCACTTGAGTTCTTAACATAAACTGCATGTTTTTCATCAACTTTTAAATTTCTTCCGTACTTAAACCTTAAATTAGTTGATGCTTCCCTATCACCAAGAACTTTAGCACCACGCAGTGACCTAATACTTCCATGATCAGTAGTTATAACAATTTTTACATTCTTCATTTTTGAAAGAGTTGTGAAAATATTTAATAATGAAGAGTGAGTAAACCAACTATTAGTCAATGATCTGTAAGCTGATTCATCAGGTGCAATTTCCTTCAGGATATCAGAATCAGACCTGCCGTGAGCAATCATATCTAAAAAATTTACAACAACTGCTGTAAGATGTGTATTTTGATACGAATGTATGTTCTGTTCAAAGTTTCTGCCAACCTCAGGATCAATAATTTTTATGTACTTAAGATCATTCCGTAGTTTAATTCTTTTTCTATCAATTAAATGCTGCAGTAGCTCTTTTTCAAATTTATTCATGCTGCTTTCATCATCGTTACCTGATGTCCAAAAGTTTGGATAATTTTTTTCAATATCCGATGGATATAATCCGGCAAACAATGAATTTCTTGCATAAGGTGTTGCTGTAGGCAGAATAGAATAATAATAGTCCTTTTCTATATTAAATAAATCTGAAAGATGTTTTTCCATTACCAACCACTGATCAAGACGCAGACAATCAAGAACAAAATAAAAAATTGATTTACCTTCATCACGGAGATGATTAAGAACATATTTTTCAGTTATCTGAGGAGATAAATTTGGAGCATCTGATTTCTCATTATCATTAAGCCAGGATCTGTAATTTCTTTCAACAAATTTAGAAAATTCTTTATTCGCTTCTTTAAATTGATCATTAAGCGATTGTTCTAAACCAATTTCACGATGTTTATCAAGTTCAATAGACCAGTTAACTAATTTTTGATAAACACTAATCCATTCATTAAAATCAAGACCAGAACTTAATGCCTGTGTAATCTGGTTAAAATCCTGCAAGTAATCTTTTGCAGCGTATTGTCCGGATATTTTTTTACCTTCAAGAATTTTTTTGCAAACAAGAAGTACCTGGCTAGGGTTAACAGGCTTAGTAAGATAATCAGAAATCTTTCCGCCAATTGCTTCATTCATTAGCGATTCTTCTTCAGATTTTGTGATCATCACTACAGGAATAGAGGTATTAATATTTTTTATTTGTGCAAGTGTTTCAAGTCCACCCATTCCTGCCATCATTTCATCTAGAAAAATTATATCGTAAACTTTTTCTTTTACGGAGGTAATAGCATCTTCACCATTTGTAACAGTATCAACCTCATAGCCTTTTTCAGAAAGGAAAATAATATGAGATCTAAGTAGTTCAATTTCGTCATCGACCCAAAGAATTTTTTTTCTATCCATTTTTGCATAACCTTTTTTGTTAGTTCATATAAACGTAAGAATAATATTTACACTCAATCAATACTAAAAATTAATTGATTGAGATATTAACATCTAAACCTGCTTCATTTGCTGTTGTTGGCGGAATTCTCGAAGCACCTTCAGGTTCCACCGTAGATCTTTTATAGAAAACGGACAAAGTAACTTTTGCACTAATTGTATATTTAATACGAGGTTCTATCGTTACTCTTGTAGTTCCATCCTGGGGTGTTCCTTCTTCTGTATACGCTCTCATATCATACCTTATTGCAGCACTTCTGGTACTTGAATAAGCTAGACTGAATTCAATATCATTTTTTAGTGACAGACCAAAAAGCGGTAGTTCAAAACCAGATTTAGAGAATTGTAAAGTAAATCCGATATCCTTAGAAAAATTCTCAGTGATGTTACTGGTTGTAAGTCCAAGATCAAAAGAAGTTCTTGTAGAATATTTAAGATTACCTGAAAAGTTACCACCCCATAATTGACCAAATGTAAGATTCAATCCTAGTAAAGGAGCGAAACCATACTCAATTTTTTGGATCTGAATTTCCTCAGTCCCTTCACGATTAAGTTTCCATCCTTCAGTATATGTGGATGAGTAAGAGTGATCTAATGATATTCTATCAGCCAGAGATTTTAGCAAAGGTAATCTTTCTAATCCATCCCATGTAATTCTCCAGTTTGCACGTGGAATATAATTAGCGAAATCTTGTAGAAATGGTATTTTTGCAAGCCAGGGAAAAGTTTCAAATCCTTCTATGAACGCTTGTGATAATTTTGCATTGGGATCCTGAGGATTATAAAGTTCTGCAACTTGATTGATACCGCTATTGAAGACTGAAAAAAACAATACAGGGGGAATTGTTAAGAATGAACGATTTAGAGTTCCGGTTGAATTTACGTTTGTGACAAAAATGGTCCCATCGTCATTAACATTTATAGTAGAATTTTTATTTACAGACCAGCCGCTTTTCCAGTTGAGATCAATTTTTGCACCTTCCCAAAGAGGTCTGGAAGTTTTAAAATCCAGACTATTCTTTTGCGAAGAAACATCACTTAGGTTTGTATTTCCTGAAACCGCTCGTGGTCCGGCATCACTGCTTAAACCGAGCATAAAACTTCTTGGTGGCCCAGCATTCAAGTTATATGAAAATCCCCAAAAATTGCTTAAACCGGTTCCAGATGCTTTTAATCCAGACTTGGAAAGAGTATTATCATTATTAAAGTTAAATGAAATCATATCATAATCAAAGAATACATACTTAAATGCAGCAACAAGAAAACTAACACCCCGTGAAACAATTGATGGTTTCCTGGATTCAATTAATAATGAATCCAGAATTTGGGAAGAATCAACCAGGGCAATAGGATTACCTAATGAATCAAGTTGTGAAATTCTTGGTTCTTGTTTTAGCCGAATATCTTTTCCAACTAAATTATTAGGCGGTTTATCTATATTTACATCATCTTTAAAGAATGGATCGAATAGTGATTTCCACCTCATCGTTAAGCCAATAGTGGCTTTATTACTGAATCCAGCACTTCTACCAACGATCTCCTGACGGAAATCATAATTCCACTGATAGCTTACTCCATAGGATGCGGTTAAAGTAAAATATTTGTTTATATCAAAAAGTGAGGGGAGTTTTGGTGCAGTTCTAATATCGAAATTTTGCTGATAACGGTTATCTTCTCCGAAAAAAGCACCATTAAAAATATCATTCCATATTTCACCTTCAGGTCTTGGTGTGGCTGCTGAATCACCATAAGTTAATAGATACGCAAGTGATGAATTTATATTTACTGCATAACTTGTTGTAAGATTTAAGAATCCACCTTCCGTAAGCTTCCATGTAAAATTAAATCCACGTGAAGTTGTAAAATCTCTTGATGAAACCTCGTTTGATGGTGAATTATTTCTTGCACGTGTAATATTTGTTAAGGAATTTCGTTTTGCAGCTAATGTTAAATTAAAATTTTGCGGAGTAAAATATATTTTAGTTCCACTGTAATCTCTTAATAATGCAAAAACAAAACCAATAATAGGAATATCAATTGGATTAAAGTAATTATTCGGGCTTAAAGATAATCCATAATTTAAATTCGCATTCCATATCCAGCTTGCATTTGAAAAAACTGTTGGGCTGCGGCTAAAAGCTTTGTTGTAGTTAAAACCCATAGTGATAGAATTAAAAGTGTCCCTAATCAACCACCACTTTGTAGGAATTTTTAACTTAATATTTGATGCTGACCATGAATCTGAAACTGAATAGGTTTCTGTTTCTTCCTTTAGCAGTTCGGGTGATTTTACCAATCCTGTTGTGTCGTTATCAAATAGCACTTTCTGATTCTCAATAGCTTTATCAACTTTAACATCGCTGCCGGGTAGGTATAATGGTTTACCAGTGCTTTCGGTATGGGAATAATTTAATCTTAAATTGCTTTCTGGAAGATTTAGTGGAATTAATTTTAAAAGATTTACATCAGTTGATACCGACCAATTACGTTGTTCAACTCTGCTTCCAAATCTATCAGCAAGTCTATGGAAATATGGATTTTTTTCGCTTAAATTAAATGAAACGGTTGCAAAATCTGCAAGTTTAACAGAAGAAGAAATACTATAAGCCCAGCCGGGGGAATCATCAGCTTCAATAACTCTTAATTCATTTATCCAAACTTCGCCGGAAAGTGCTCCTGGATTAAAATTATCATTTAAGTTAAGCACTCCCACCGATAAAAATTTAACAGTGGTTAACGTAGGATTACCTTTTATTACATAGAAGTGTCCGGGTGGTGCACCTGCTACTGGCTGCCGGAATGGAATTGTTACATCGTCACCGCGCGATTGTTTTAAAGCTGTAAGATCTTCAAAACTAATTGTTATTTCGTCCCAGCCATTACTCCCTGGAGTCGGATTATAACGAACCGGTTGTCTGTATTCATAATAGTTATTTGTGTCGCCGCCAAACCTAAAATAAACTTCTGAGGAATATTGATATTTTCCACCTAAAGTATCGACATAAGAAATAGAACTAGAACCCAAAGTACCATCTTTATCTTCTTCACCATGAATAAACAGTTTCATCTGTTTATAATTAAAAACATCTAATGGTCTGAATAAATATTTTACTACTTCACGCTTATCCCCATCTTCCAAATTCTTTAAGATCAGCGAAAGAGACTGTTCATTCCTTAATATATCTTCATCTGGTCTTGTTCTATCTCTTTCCTGAAATACCCCGGGAGGACTTGTATAATCTAAATTTTCTTCAAGACTAACTACAGAAATAGAAAGCACTGAATCTGTTCTTTCAATTGAATCCGGAAGATTTTTTTGCCACTGACTTCCAACCAGATTAAACTCAGTAATTCGGAAGTGAACCATACTATCCACGCCCTGCGTAAACATTCTAATAGTTTCAACATCCGAAAAACTTGGAGCACCAATAGTAGATGAAAATTCCTTTAATGGGATTCTGAATAAATACCATTTTATAGGAATAGAAGGATTTAAACCTCCACCGGCAATAAACGGGTTTGTTGCTGCACTTGTATCCAGGGGTATTTCATATCTAAAGTAACTATTATTTAAATCTAGATTTCCATTCCTGTTTAAATCTTCTGTATCCGGTAGTCTGCCAATATCGGTAAGAATAGCGTTTCCCTGAGTACCATTTATATTATAGTAATCATAAGGGTAAGGACGACTGCCTCTAAGAAAAAAGAAATTATCGCCACTTGGATCAAGACCTCGGTTAGGATAAAGTGCTCGTTCTTGCTCGTCCGTATACACATCAAGACCCACATCTTCTTTACCTTCAGTGTCAATTGCATCATTACGATCAAGGTCTTCCGTATCCAATTTATTATTTGGAATTACATCTTCACTAACTTTTCCAAGATCGATGTATATTTTTGCATCCGCTGGAGCATTTAATACTTGTGCCCAAAACTCCACATATCCAATATTTTCTTCAATCAGATCATTAGCAGTAGATGAAAGAATTTTTTGGATACCACCCCACGAACGATTTCTTTCCTGAAGTTGTGGATCCCAGTTGAAGGAACCTGCTGTATCAGGAAGAAAAACATAATCCATAACAGATATCTGCTGGTCAGCTCTGGCAACTTGTTTTTTATCACCATATATTTGTTCAACGGTTACAGTTGCGGGAGTTTCAGTAAACCAAAAAGATTTTCCTTTGTGAACCATTCTTTCTTGCTTTGTTAAACCGGGATTAAATAGCAGAGAATCAGGTGGACTTAAGTCCTTCCAACCAGTGTATGAGACTCCAATCGGGATAGTTTTTTTTGCACCTTCAAAATCATCAATATAGGCAATGCTCTTTCCACCATCAGATACTATCGTACTCTTCTTTGTATTAGGGTCAGGATTGATGTAAGCATATTCTGCAGATAAATTAAATGTTGACATCTCGCGTGTTGAAAAAACATTATCCAACAATTTTGTAACTATCGGGAGTTCTGCATTAGTTGTAAAATCTAATCCATAAATACTGTTACTTAAAGGTTCTTCACCGATTCTAACTTTATCACTTAATGTTTGTTGATTTAGATTTAAGATTGAGAAACCAAGTTTTGTCTTTTTTGAAAATTCATAAATACCTCTTGCTCCCATTAGTGTTTTAGAGGCAAGCTGAAAAAGATCATTTTGTTCATAAGTTATTCTAAGATCCGCACCGGGTACAAGTGCAGCATCATTTCTAATAGTTAACTGCCCAATATTATAATCAACTACATAATCACTCCCTGCACTCAGCTCCCTGCCATTCAATAAGACTTTAACAGAATTTTCTACAACATTAAATCCAAGTTGATAAAGTGAAGAAGAACTTCCTTTACTTTTACCTACTAGTATCCATTTATCCTTAATTTTTTTGTTAGCGGCAAAAGTTTTAGTTGTATCGTAAACTTCATCAAAATTATAGGTTTCATATTCTGCGGCTAAACTTGGTGGTAAGTCATCGCTAAAAGGTTCAAGATTAGGAAAGATTACTTCACCTGTTTCGGGCAGTATTGTTATACCCGGTCTATAATCAAAAATATTATCTGATGGAGGCTGAGAACTTGCATTTAAAAGATCAAGTCCAAAAGCATTCAAAAATCTTGTAGTCCCAACTTCACTGGCAGGTTCTTGTCCTTCAATTTCTCTTCTTATATCAAATTCAAATCCTTCCGGTTTAATATTTCTTGGACCCAAAGGATAAATGTTTTTTAGCATCAAGCTCCAGGCTATTTTGTATGCAGGTTGCAAATTTCTGGGTTTAATCATCTTTAGAATCAATCTACTTGAATCGGTATCACCAGGGACTAAAAATTCTCCATAAATTAAATCATCACTTGTACTACCTACACCTTGTTCCTGCCTATAAGCTACTGCAATAATATCCTGTACATTTATGGCAGTCTTAAATGTAATATATCCAGTTTCCGCGTGGAGAATATAATCAACATCAGGTGTCAATAGTTGAAATCTTCCTGCATCTATCTTACCTGGCACTGTATTGGAAAGAGTGTCACGTAAACTTTCATTGTATGCTTGCCCAACACTCACAGGAGGAAGATCAATATAAACATTTGCATCTCGCTCTTTAGATTTATCTGTTGTAATCTGGTTAAGAGATTTCCAAACTTGTATATCTGTAACTAATAAATCAGACCTAACCTGAGGAGTAGGGTTTCCGTAATAATTAAAAAATACTTTACCAGTTTTGGAAGCATA
>BS_KBA_SWE02_21mDRAFT_10000879_pt1 | contig 11314 bp, 5 predicted proteins | sample BalSeasSWE02_21m_FD_9196 | JGI IMG/M metagenome (IMG submission 9196)
AAATAAGCGGGCGGCACATGTATCGGCGGAATGTAGTAAGTATTTGGTTCTAATCCAAATTGCGGGTATAATGGTTTAGCGATTTTGGCGACATGCACCAGGTAATCTAACGGATTGTCTTCTCGCATTTTATCTGGTGGCGAGATGAATCCTTGTAAGCGAATCTTGCCAATGCAAGTGATAGTGCATTGCGTTTGACGACCATTTTCGATAGCCGGGTAGCAACCGATACATTTTTCCGACACTCGCGTCAGCGGATTGTAAAATGCCTTCTTGTACGGACAACCACGGACGCATTCCTGATAGCCACGACAACGAGTTTGGTCCAGTAAGACGATGCCATCTTCGGGACGTTTGTAAACCACTTGCCGTGGGCACGCGTCTAAGCACGCTGGATAGGTGCAGTGATTGCAGATCCGAGGGAGATAAAACATCCACTGCGTATGAGTGTCGGTGAAATGTCCGCCTTGGCCTAATTGTCCAAACGAATCATCTTCGCCCATATTGGGATGCGCATAATCCATTTCATTGGGCAAATAACCTAACACTCGTTCCCCGGCCGGAGCCGCTTCGAACAGCGTTTTACCTTGATAAATCGCGCCCTCGATATTTTGTACGCCGTGTTTTTCTAAAATGTTGACATCCCAGCCCAACGGGTAAAAGCCGTAGGGTTTGCTTTCCACGTTGTTCCAAAACATGTACTCTTGGCCTCGTCCCGGAGTCCAAGTAGTCTTGCAGGCGACGGTGCAAGTTTGACATGAAATACATTTGTTGGTGTCTAAAATCATGCCAAATTGCCGTTGTGGTCTCACACCTTCGTACAGGTATTCCATGTCCCGTCCAAGTTGCCAATTATATACTTTAGCCATAATATATTCTCCTGAAAATTTGCTTTATACTTTGGTGAGACCCACGAAGCCGCCTTGCAAATATGCTTTGAAGGCTTCACTTTCACTGGTCGGACGTAAACCCAACGTGACTGGTCGCCAGAGACCTTTACCACCGATACCACCGTCTTCGGCTTTGGTGAATTTGGCCAGGGCTTCGCGTGGGGCTCCGGTAACGCAGTGAACATCGACGTTAAACCCTTTAGTCACCTCATTGGTCCAGGACTTGCGACTGATCATGGTGTGAGTTTGATGGGTCGGTTTCAACCAAGACCGAGTCAGACTTTGGTGACCGCCGTAACGGAATAAGGATTGATAATTAGTTTCGGCATTTTTCGCGATGCCATCTTCACGAGATTCATGGGCTTTAACGGTGCCTGGGGTAGCCATATAGCCATTGAACCACATGCGAGTAATACCGGGAGGAGTCCCTGGGTAGTAACGGGCTCGCGCCATACAACGAGCTACTTTGTATTCTTCTTTTCGCGCCGGATCATTCCAACCGCGGAAGGGTAAATCATTGGGATCTCCATCAATCCAGATATAATCGCCGTCGTTGATTCCCAATTGCTTGGCATCTTGTGGATTGATGTCAACATACATTTCTCCAGTCCCTGGCATTCGTTTGTCATACCGATAAGCGTCACCAAAAGGACCGAATAAGGTGGCCATATAATCGGTGTCAATGGGCATGGTATGCGCCCCGTGACGATATTTCGGGGTGTGGAAAACGTGATCCCAACCTTGTGGACGCAGTGGATGTTTGGTTGCCAATAGCGCGGTTAAATCGTAAGTGGTATTGCGCATTTGGCGCGTAATATGCGTGCGGTCATCTTCTGGGATACCCCAATCTTTAATGGTCTTGGGACGAATCGCTGGATGCGCAGTAGCCAAAATGGCACATGGATCATAAAAGGTAGCATCAGAAGGTTCACGGTGTACTACCAAATTTTCACCGGCTTCGATAAACTCGTTTTCGGGCCGATAAAATTCTAACCGTCCAGTCTTGGTGTACCAAGGTTTCGATTCCTGAATTTGTTCGTAGCTGTTGATACGAGGATAAGTACGAGTGTTCATCAGGGCGGGAATACCAACCTTGGCTAATCCTTCTAAATTCGGGAATTTATAACCTTTCAAGGGTCCCGAGTTATCCAGAATACGTTGCAAATAGACCTCTACTTGGTTTTGAGCCACGAAGTGCCACATTTGTTCAAAACGCTCATCTCCCGTCAACTTGGTCATTTCGCGGGCGACCCCTAAATAAGTTTCGATGTCGGCAATCGTCTCGAAACTCCGTTTAATGGGGGTGCGTGGATAGACTTGTAAAAAGGGATTGGTATTAGACGCGGTGAAATCGGGATGTTTAAATTCCATCCAGGAATCCACACCATAAACGATGTCACAATATTCGCAGGAAGCGGTCCACCACCATTCGTTATAGACCACTAATTCGGCGCGAGGCAAGGTATTATTAACGACATCATAATGACCTTTTTGGTTGCCTAAACTGGAGTTGGAATTAACTTGCCAAATCGCTTTGGTCGGCGTGGGAACGTGAGCACCAGTGGTTATGGTCTTATTGCCGGCTTTGACCAGACGTTCGCCATTGGCCCAATAGTGCATGGATTCTGAACGAGTAGTGATGCGGGTTTTCAGTTCGCCCTGGGCTTCCAATTGCGGTTCAAAAGGGTCTTCCATCACATATTTGGGCATTCCTGAGAACAGAGTATTTTTATAAGTGCCCGCGTAGGATCCGATATTGCCACCGTAACGACCCAAACTGCCACATAGCGCGAGGACCAGGAAGATAGCACGGTCTTTGTTGTCGTTGTTCCAAAATTGGTTAGGCCCCATGCCGCAAGCAATGAGAGTACGACCTTCACTTTTGGCAATGTCACGGGCCAGCGAAGTGACGGCGGCCTGCGGGGCCCAAGTGAGTTTTTCGACTTGTGCTGGCGTTAAGTTATCGTTCACATACTGCTGGGTCAGGTCAAAAACTGGACGAACTTCAATTTCTTTACCATCGGCCAATTTGACTTTGAAGGTGCCGGTCAAGGCGGGGTCGATGTCTAATTTACTGAAATGGTCACCGAGTTGGTCATGATTGACGGCCACGGCTTTATTGGTTTTGGTATCCCACATCACAAAACCAGAAAATTCTTTCAGCAGTTTCTCTGGAATTTGCACCCCTTTTTGTTTAATCGTGGGGGGAGCTTTTTTGCCTTCGGGAATAATTTCGCTCCAGTTGGCCGGTGTGACTTCTTGGTAATCGGCAAAGACCTCATGTGCGGCTAATCGTTCCAACGTATCCATCCGGATTAAGGTAGGCAAATCGGTGAAACGTTTTACGTAATCGACATTGTATAACTTTTCCGCCATAATCACTTGCGCTAATCCGAGTGCAAAGGCCGGGTCAGTACCAGGACGAATCACAATGGCCTCGTCACATTTGGAAGCGGTCGCCGAATATTCCACGGTGACGGCCACCGTTTTGGCACCTTTTAAACGCGCTTCGGTTAACCAGTGACTATCTGGCATCTTGGTGGCAATCCAGTTGACTCCCCAAGCAATAATCAAGTTAGAATTTTCGGTATCGAACAATTCAAAATCATTGGTTTGTTCACCTGTGACCATTGGATGTCCTGGCGGCAAGTCTGTGTGGAACGAGTAAGAGTCCCAAACGCCACAACCTTTAGCTTCTTCTGGTTTCACACCGCGTAAGTGAGCGTCTAAGAGGGACATGCTGTTGCCAATGCGGAAAGCACCAAAAATACGCCCAGCTCCTTGCTTGGCCATACCGCCGCGGAATTTAAGGACACGGGTACCTGCACCGCCAACTTGCTCTACTATATCGGAGTCATAACCTTGATTCAGTAGGTATTGTTTACCTTGATCTCCAGAATAGGTTTTAGCGATGTTATATAAGGCTTTGGCATGATATTGGTGGGCCTCGGTATGAGGCACTTTGACCCAGCTATCCCAGCCCCGGCGCATCAATTCTTTGGGTGCGGCCCCGGTCTTTTCGTCGCGTGGAAAATCTTGGTCGACCCAGTCTTTAAAACCTTTTCGAATAAAGGCGCCTTTGACGCGACGATCGCCATAGAAACGACGGGCCAAGATGAGACCTTTTTGGCAACAGCGTGGATCCCAACGGGCGGAAGCGGTGTTACCATAGAGGTCCTGGGCTTGATTATAGCCATAAGTGGGTTCTATACGCACAATCACATTGTTTTTGACCAGCGCATTGAGTAAGCAGTTGTGGGTGTCATTGGGGCAACACATGAACACGAATTGGCGATCATGTCGGAAGACATCTCGGTATACTCGTTCCCAATCACGGTTAGGGTATTCGGCGAGGGGATTCGCTACGTTAACAGGATTAAGATAACGGTATTCAGCAAACAGGTCCTGGGGGGAAGACACTGCTAAACCGAATCCCGCGGCACCGGCCATTTTTAGAAAATGGCGGCGTGAGAGATTGTTGGTACTCATCGATTTCTCCTTGAAACTATTTTGTAGTGGTTGATGAGAGTAAATATGAGACCTTCGGTTAACTCAACCATCCCCAACCCCTCCTTAGCAAGGAGGGGAGTGGCTTTCGTCAACTCAATTGGCGCATCCTCCCCGCCTTAGCAAGGAGGGGCTGGGGGTGGTCAGGCGTAAGGTAAGTAAATATCTTAAATCTTTAAATTTCTAGTCTCAGGAAAATTTTTCTGAAACCATTGACTGCGCGTTCCTTGTGGTTAGGAGATGGCAGGAAAATTTTCCCGAAACTTTCTACTTCCAACTTTAAATTCAAGTAAGAAAAATATTTAAGGATTGAAGAATAAAAAGTCTTCAGTATAATCACTTTGATGTATGTCAAAAAAACTAGATTTTTAAATGAAAATTTTCGTGCCAATTACATGTTTAAATAGCATGTTTATGAAAAATTTACGAAATTTCCCAATCATAATATCCAGCGTCATTAGAGTAATTTAATGATATAAACATGTTTTTAATAATTATTTTCTGTTATCACTAACTTTCTTTGTGCCTTACTATCCACGCCCATAATGCACGTATCATTATTCTACACAAATTTTTATCCATATATAAATAAAAAATTACATAATTTTCGCGGGACTTGTGTATAATGATAACCATGAGCGTAGAGTACGTTGACGATAGCGTAACGCATCGTTTTGGGAGACTGAGCACGAAAAGTGTCAAAGCTAATCTTGAAGGTGCGTGATGATACCAACGGCATACGTTCAACGTTAGGTTTTTCAACAAACCTGGGAGAATTTACTATGAATCACCCCAAACGCTACCTTGCCATGTTTAGCCTGCATGGGCTAGTACGTGGCGACAACATTGAACTTGGACGAGATGCTGATACCGGCGGTCAAGTCAAATACGTGGTAGAATTGGCCCGAGAATTAGGACGACATGAACAAGTAGCGCGTGTTGACTTGTTCACTCGGCAAATTGTGGATCCTAAAGTCAGTCAAGACTATGCCAAGCCCTTAGAACCTCTGGGTGGTAATGCGTATATTGTCCGTGTGCCTTTCGGACCAAGACGTTATTTGAGAAAAGAAGTGTTGTGGCACCATCTGGAAAGTTGTGTTGATCAAGTGCTACACTATTTTCGCCGGTTACATTGGCTGCCTGATGCCATTCATGGACATTATGCCGATGCCGGCTACGTAGGAACGATGTTAGCCCACATGCTAGAAGTACCTTTTGTGTTCACCGGTCATTCGTTAGGACGAGTCAAACGTGCCCGATTATTGGAAAAAGGATTGAGTCCAGAAAAGATTCAGGAAGAATATAATATGGGTTATCGTATTGAAGCCGAAGAAAGGGCACTTAATGCCGCCTCGTTAGTCATCGCCAGCACCCCTCAAGAAGTGCGAGAACAGTATGAGCAATATGAACATTACGATCCTCGCCAAATGCAAGTTATTCCACCTGGCGTGGATTTGGAAAATTTCTATGGTATAGACAACTACTCGCCGCCCATCAGCATTTATGAAAAAATTGCTCGCTTCCTGCAAGAACCGCAAAAACCAATGATTTTTGCAGTATCACGCGCCGATGAACGCAAGAACATTCCAGCTCTGATTAAAGCCTATGGCGAACATCCACAGTTACCTAAACTGTCCAATTTGGTGATTATTGCCGGCAATCGTCAAGACATCAAGGATTTGGATAAGGGGGCCCGGCAAGTCTGGACCGATATGTTGCTAACCATTGACAAATATGACTTATATGGTAAAGTGGCTTATCCCAAACAACACTCTTCAGAAGAGATACCGGACTTTTACCACTTAGCGGTCAACAGCCAAGGTGTGTTTGTCAATCCCGCGTTAACCGAACCTTTTGGCATCACTCTCATTGAAGCCGCCGCCACCGGCCTACCCATCATAGCTACTCATGATGGTGGTCCTATGGATATTATCAAAAATTGTCAAAACGGCTTGTTAATCGATCCACTTGACACCAAAGCCATCGGTGAAGCTATTTATTCGACTTTAACCGACAAGCCTCGTTGGCAACAATGGTCAGAAAACGGAATGACCAAAGTGAAACAATACTACTCTTGGTCTCGTCATGCTCAAACTTACTTCAATCACCTGGAGTTGGCCATTGCTAAACTCCCATCAGCATCGCTATACCAAGACGCGGTCAGTGTAGAAATGCCCAAACCCCATCCCAACAAAACGAGTTTCGCTTTTGATAAGAAAATTCTTATGTCTAATCGTGCCCTTATTTCTGATATTGACAACACCTTGATTGGTGATGCTACTTCGCTCAAAGAACTCATGGATTACCTTCATCAAGCTAAACAACTCAGTTTTGGGGTAGCCACAGGTCGTCATTTGGAAAGTGCCAGAGCGATTCTGGAACAATGGGAGGTCCCGGCACCGGATGTTTTTATCACCGCCGTGGGCACTGAAATTTACTACGGCAAGAGATTCGCCAAAGATAAAGGATGGCAACAACATATTAGCTTCCGTTGGGAACCGGATAAAATACGTGCGGCTCTGACCGAGTTTGAGGAATTTGAACCACAACCTCCAGAACATCAAAGTGATTTTAAAATTAGTTATGTGGCCGTCAAGGATCACCAATCACCATTGAAACGCCGACCCATAGTAAGCCGGTTACGTCAACAACACTTATTAGCCAACGTTATTGTTACCGAAGGACGTTTAATCGATGTACTTCCAATTCGCGCCTCGAAAGGATCCGCCGTGCGTTACTTAGCTCTACGTTGGGGGCTACCGATGGACCGTTTCGTCGTAGCCGGCGATTCCGGGAATGATGAAGAGATGTTAAAAGGAGATGCTTGCGGTATCGTGGTAGGCAATTACAGTCCGGAGTTAGAAAAATTGCGCGAACATTCTCGCATTTACTTCGCACAAAGACATAATGCCGGCGGAATCATTGAAGGACTGCAACATTTTGGAATCTGGGAGGACAGTACGAAGTCGTAATTTTGGTTTTGGTATACGGAATGAATTTCGTACTCCAACGGCGACGGCAACGGAATAAATTCCGTACTCCAATAGCAACCACCTTTGCTCTATATTTATATTAACCAGTAGGAACCACAACCATGAATTTTTTTCAAGAAGACCGTTATCAAAAAGCCCTGTATCTGATTTTTAGACCCTTCGTGACTGGCGACCGCAACTTATTTCTGCGTTCCGACGTGTGTGACCGGTTTGAACAATTTTGCCAAGAAAATCCAGAAGAATCTTGGAAAGAGACGGAGCTGGCCAGTTGGTTGTCTAATATTCAAGAAGTCATTGCGATTGACCCTTGGCTCTACATAGTGGTGCGTTCTGGGCCCGGCGACTGGCAATTTTCTCGCTTTCACGGCGATGTAATGAAACAAGAATTGATTGACGTTAATACCCTGTTACGGTTCAAAGAACGGGTTATCGAGAAAACTCAAAAGGATGGTGATTGGGCCTTAGAAATTGACCTCGCCCCTTTTTCCAGAGAGTTTCCCAAATTGAGCGAACCGCGGTCGATTGGGCGAGGCGTGGAATTTCTCAATCGACACTTGTGTAATCAATTGTTGTCCAAGAAAGAAGGGGACGAGTTAATTTTTCAGTTCTTACATGTTCATCAACATCAAGGTCAACTATTGATGTTGAATGATCGAATCACCTCCCCACGAAAATTACGTGAAGCCTTGCGCCTGGCGGAAAAATATTTATCTTCTCAACTCGTGACGGCCCCTTGGTCGCAAGTTTATCACCGCATGCAAGAGATGGGATTTGAACCTGGCTGGGGGAGAACGGTGGAGCGCATGTTGGACACCCTGAGTTTATTGTCAGATATTTTGCAAGCCCCAGAACCCGGCAATGTGGAACGCTTTTTGGCACGGATTCCGATGGTGTTCAACGTCGCTATCATTTCTCCTCATGGTTACTTTGGGCAAACGGGGGTATTGGGGTTACCAGATACTGGTGGACAAGTAGTCTATATTTTGGACCAAGTCCAGGCTTTGGAAAAGGAGATTCGGCAACGGTTATATGAACAGGGTTTTGACATTTCACCGAAAATCGTGGTCGTTTCACGCTTGATTCCAGAGGCGGGGAATACCACTTGTGACGACTGTTTAGAACCCATCAAGGGTACTGAAAATGCCGTCATCTTGCGCATCCCGTTTCGAGATGAAGAAGGGCGAGTTATCCCCCACTGGATTTCACGCTTTGCCGTGTGGCCCTATTTGGAACGCTTTTCTCTGGAAGTGGAAAAGGAATTACTCGCGCACTTTGGCGGTCGTCCAGACTTGATCGTTGGCAATTATTCGGATGGCAACTTGGTTTCCTCCTTAATCTCGCAACGGTTGAAAGTAACTCAATGTACCATTGCCCACGCCTTTGAAAAAACCAAATATTTGTACTCAGATTTATTCTGGAAAGATTTGGAGGCACAATATCATTTTGCCACCCAATTTACGGCTGATGTGATAGCCATGAATACTGCGGATTTTGTCATTACCAGCACTCATCAAGAAATCGCCGGCAATCATCACAGCGTGGGTCAATATGAAAGTTATAGTTGGTTCACCATGCCCGGTCTTTATCGCGTAGTCAATGGCATCAACGTTTATGATCCGAAGTTCAATATCGTGTCCCCAGGGGCCGATGAAACAGTATATTTTCCCTATACTCAAACGGAACAACGCTTGACTGCTTTGCATGGAGAGATTGAATCGTTGTTATTTGAAGGTGTCGCCGCCGACAGTCGTGGTGAATATCATGACCGTAACAAACCGATTATTTTTACGATGGCCCGATTAGACCGAATTAAGAATATGACCGGTTTGGTAGAATGGTACGGTCAAAGTCCTGCTTTGCAAAATTGGGCCAATCTGTTAGTCATTGCCGGACACGTTGACAGCGAACGTTCCACCGATGAAGAGGAACGTCAACAAATTGGAAGAATGCACGAGTTGATGACTCATTATCAACTCGATGGTAAAGTACGTTGGTTAGGTAAACATTTGGAAAAACGTCTGGCGGGCGAATTATATCGTTACATTGCCGATAAAGGTGGCGTGTTTGTGCAACCGGCGTTATTTGAAGCCTTTGGTTTGACCGTGATTGAAGCTATGTCGTCAGGATTGCCAACGTTTGCTACCTGTTACGGTGGCCCGTTGGAAATCATTCAAGATGGGATTTCGGGATTTCACGTTGATCCGAATCATGGAGAGAAGGTGACAGAGCGCTTAGTCGAGTTTTTTGAACATTGTCAAAATCACCCTGAGTATTGGTCAAAAATTTCTAATGGTGCTTTGCAACGTGTCCAAAGTCGTTATAATTGGCGATTGTATGCCGAACGTTTGATGACGCTCTCACGGGTGTATGGTTTTTGGAAATACGCCACGAATTTGGAACGGGCTGAAACACAACGGTATTTGGAGATGTTTTATGGGTTGGTGTATCGGCCATTGGCAGCCAAGGTGCCGCATTAAGGGGTAGTCCCTACCGACCAATGGAGGCATCAATTAAAGTCGCAAAATTTCCTAAACTTTCGCGGTTTAGGAAACCTGAGCGTGGCCTTTGAGCAGGAGTTAAAAATGCCGAAAGCAGGTCTTCCATCCAAGCTAATGGAGATCTTAAAATTGAATGAGTTACCAAGGTTCAAAGTTTCCTAAACCTCAAAGGTTTAGGAAACCTTGGTAAGGTTTAGGAAACCTTGGTAAAGTCTAGGTTTCCTAAACCTTGAAGGTTTAGGAAACCTTGACCTTTGACAACTCATTGACCGCTAATGTAGCCCACCGTTATCAAGATCAATGGTGGGCAATAATTATGCTGGGGCCAACCGATTCGGTAGTAGGGGGCATTCTACACACCTTTTCTCCATCGTAATCAATTTCAAAGCAGTTGACATACCGGCTTGTCAAACGTTATCGCGTTCTGATATTCTCTGTTAACTAATCACTGTTTAAGGGGAAAATTTGCAACATGAAACCAAAAGTGTATATTGAAACTTCCATTCCAAGCTACTACTATGAGATTCGAGAAGTTCCAGAATCGGTGGCCAAACGACTGTCGACTCGTGACTGGTGGGAATAAGTACTGAAGCAGAAATTCGGCAGTATTTTCCCCTCACCCCCTCTCCCAGAGCTACTCTATGCACATAAGTTTGTAAACTGTTGAAATTAAATGTAATTCCAAAGCGAAGCCAAAAATTATCTCGTTCCCACGCTGGCGCGTGGGAACGAGGAGAAGAAACTTACTGGTGTGCATAGAGTAGCTCCCAGAGGGAGAGGGGCGAAAGAAAATAGGAGAAAATTTCTGCTTCAGTACTTATCATCCACATTGCATCACTACCCCTAACTAAACTCTCTGTAAGAATGCCACCATGAGGTCATGTCCTCTTTGAGCCAAATTATTCCAAACAATTTAGATAACTGTTTACAAATTATCACTGGAGTGATAACATCATGGGTTACAATAGCATCGCTATTTCTGTGAATTGAACTGACAATCTTGGAGATAATGTATGACTCGTTTAATTACCTTAATATTTATAGAATTTCTATTCTTGCTCAATAGTCCGGTTTTATTCGCTTATAATTTCCTTGACTATCAGCCCAGAGAAGACCGTTGGGAAGGCATTCAACCTCGTCAGGTGAGTGGCTTCGATATCGAATTATTGTCTGCTTTAGTGGATTATAGCGAATCTCAATCTGGGTTTCCGGCAACTTATAAACTGTTGTTTTATGTGACTGAGTCGGCCAAGATTAACTTGACGGTGAGCGAGTTAATTCCAAAACAGTATTATGTGATGGACAAAGTCAGGGAAAAGGAGACCTGGCGAAAAGGTTTCAATTCGTATCAATGGCCCACTGAAACGGTAATCAAACCTTTAAAATTGACGATGGATCAACTGGGGGTGGTCGCCTATGTCAATCG
>BS_KBA_SWE02_21mDRAFT_10000880_pt1 | contig 11309 bp, 6 predicted proteins | sample BalSeasSWE02_21m_FD_9196 | JGI IMG/M metagenome (IMG submission 9196)
TATTTCTTCAATTTACTCACAAAACCCATGGAAGTATACACAGCAACTATATTTTCCTCCGGCAGATAGTGATATTGTTAGACCATTCCTTTCAACGTTAGCTGATGATGGAACGCTATGGGTAATATCCAGTAGAATTCAGGATGCTGCTGCACACAATGCAATTTATTTTTTAACACCAGGCGATACAGTATTTCAGAAATTTATTGATTTTAATAACAATGGAGATTCAGATTCTTTGCTCGGAAACATTGGTGCCCTAAGGGGTATTGCAACTCTAGGTAACACCTTATATGTTACAGCGACTGTGCCTTACCCAAGATCAAACCCAGCTACTGTTTCATCGACCTATTTATATCCAAATTTTGATTCTACCCAAGTCATTAAATTTGGATACTACTTACAAGGTTCAGGTTACGGTTCTTATAATCATGGATGTGATATAACAAAAGACGGTGTAGTTTTCGCCGGTATATCATTCGGTACAACTTTTAGATGTTATAATTTTAGTGATACAATTACCGTCGCCGGATATGGATCTTACATTCCACCAGCAATATATGCAATGGAACCAGGTGGAGCTCAATTAGGCGGAATTGATTTAATCAGAGATGTTGCTCTTATTCCTGATGGAGATTATTTCAATACTTCTACTCCATTTTACACATCAAGGAATTCTTATTCAAGTACACAGCAAACAGGTGGAATAGCGGTTTGGACAGGCGGCACTCAAAGAACTCCTGTTGATTATACAGGTCAAAGAATTTTAGATGCAGATAACTTTTTAGCTTTTAACAATTTATATCCTTGCGGTATAACTCACGATAGAAATAACCTTCTTTGGGTTGCAGGTGTTGATAGCACACGTCGTTGGGTTAAAGCTTTTTATATGGATGGAATTTTTGCATTACCTGTCTATGATTTGCCAAGTCAGTTTAGCGGTGATATCCAGGATCCAAATGGTGCTCCTATGACTTCACCATCGGATGTTGCTATTACACTTGACAGCTCTACAGTTTATGTTATAGATGAGTGGTCAAGATCAGCATTTAAATTTACAAGAACAGCAGTTAGTGTTGAAGAAGATATAATAGCGAATATAGATTTTAGTCTGGAACAGAATTATCCAAATCCATTTAATCCATCTACATTAATTAGATTTAATCTGCCGCAATCTTCAAATGTTAAACTTTTTGTTTCAGATATTTTAGGAAATGAAGTTCAAACATTGGTTGATGGTTTTGTTTCTGCGGGCAGACATACAACATTATTTAAAGGTGAGGATTATCAAGTGGAATTTATTTCTACACCTTAATTACAGGTGACTCTAAAATCAGTAAAAAAATGACATTACTTAAATAGTTTAATACCCGGGATTATCTCCCGGGTTTTTATTATCTGATTTAATATGTTTTTATGAAAATGTCAGATACTAAAAATCTTTATAAGATTTTTTTAATAATACTTTTTCTTTTTAGCATCAATATTTTTCCACAAGGACAGTCAGGAAAAATATCCGGAATTGTTATTGATGCATCCACTAAGGAACCACTGATTGGTGCGAATGTTTTAATCGAAGGAACCAATCTTGGTGCTGCCACAAATGTTGATGGACAATTTGTAATCTTAAATATCTCTCCCGGCACTTATAATATAACCGCAAGCATGATAGGTTACTCTAAGTCAACAGAAAAAGGTGTTGAGGTAAATATTGACAGAACAACTCAATTGTCTTTTGGTTTAAATGACGAAGCACTGCAGATGGAGCAGGTAGTTATAGTTGCAAAAAGACCCGCGGTTATTAAAGATCAAACTTCTACTTCTACACACATTGATGATAAACAAATTAAAGTTGCTCCGATAGAAGGTCTGCGCGGTGCGCTGGAATTAAGCGCCGGTTTTCAGAAAGATCAAAAAGGAAATTATTCCGTTCGTGGTTCTGGTTCTTATGAATTGAATTTTCAAATAAATGGTGTTGAGCAGATGAACTCAAACACTTCTGCCCCTGCAACATTTGGAACTGAAAAAGCTGATAACTCATGGAAGTATGATGTTAATCCACTTGGTGTTCAACAGCTTCAATTAATTACAGGTGGATTTTCGGCTGAGTATGGCAACTCACAGGCAGGTGTTGTTAAGGTTGTATTAAAGGACGGCGCACCAAAATTTACAGGCGAAGTTCGAGTTGAATATCGTCCTTCAGGGCAATATCATTATGGCGATTATGTTTACAATAAAAATAATTGGGAATGGCAGAAATGGGGAACACTTGATAAATGGATGGAGAAAAAAGATCAGATACTTAATGAACTTACATTTAGTACAAGATATGAATGGTTAAAAAATAGTAATCCCGAATTATATAATCAGCTTGCTGACGAAGAAATAAAATGGGCTTACGATACCTGGATAAAAAATCACGAGCCCAGCGATGAAAATGTTTTAGGAGTTTATGACTACAGACAATATTCTTATCAAAGATATTTATTTGGATTTGGCGGACCTCTTGGTGCTGATCCAAATATCTTTAAGTTCTATATATCAGGAGAGTATAAAAGAAATCCAACAAGACTGCCTACTCCGGAAAAAGTTCAAACAGGACAAAACTATATACTTAATTTAACTTACCAACCTGGTGGCGGACATAAGTTTAAAGCGATGGGCAGCTATCAAAGTTATATTGGCGGTATTTGGTCAGGCTCATCTGATATACGCTGGTCCGGTTTAGCATTTACACCTCCCGGTGTATCTACAAAATACCTTGTTACAATTGATCCCGTGAGAGAAGAACAAACAATCGCTCAATCATTAAACTGGGTTTATTCAATAAATCCACAATCATTTACAGAACTAACTTTAAGCCATCAACAAGAAAAATATGAATTGCCATATAAGTATTTGGCAGGTTATGGACTTGAAGTTGATAGAGCAGACAGTTCAAATGATCCAAGTGGAACAGTTCTTAGGGATGGGAGCTGGTGGGAGAAGGACGTTTTTAGAGCTCCATTTGGTTTTAGTACAAATTANTATCAGGATAGCAGAACAGAGAACTTTGGATTAAAATTCGATTATACCGGACAACTTGATCTTTCGCATTTAGCAAAAGCAGGAATTGGTATTCAGTATTGGGATATGGTTAATAATGGTGTTAACTCCAGTTTTCAAGCTAATACTTATGTGGCTCGTAATGGTTTTGCGGATTATTATACAGCATATCCAATAAGCATGGGAGGTTACGTTCAGGATAGAATGGAATATGAAGGCATAATTGCTAACATAGGTGTGCGGGCAGAGTTCTATAATTTCCAAACTCAGGTTCCTGTTGATCCGTATAACTTTTTATATGTTGGTACAGAGGGACCTGGCGGAACAGGTAATCCCGCTACCGTTGGCTCAGAAACAAAATTAATATTTCTTCCGCGTTTTGGCATATCATTTCCGATTGGTGAAGGTACAGCTTTCAGATTTCAATATGGGCACTTTTCATCAATGCCAATTTTCAGTCAGGCATTATCTAAAAAAACATGGGTTGGCTGGCAAGGCTTAGGTAATCCCAATCTTGATCCTAAAAAAACCATAAATTATGAATTTGGTTTACAGCAGCAGTTAAGTGAAATACACAGACTTGATTTGGTTTTGTATTATAATGATCGAGTATCGCAGATTGGAAGTCAATATCTTGCCGCATATACCGGTAGTAAAAATGTGACCCAAACACCCGGTGGTATTTATGCCGGATTTGATCTTGAAAATAATCCATTGTATTTCATTAATACCTACGCAAATAACGGCTTTGGTTCTACATTAGGATTCGAAGCAACTTTTGAAACATTCTCTACTAAAAATTGGTCGTACAGATTATCCTATAGTCTTTCGCAAACCACTGCAGGTAATTATGGCGCACAGGCACAGTGGCCGGACAATTCAAGAGAATTTTCCACAAGAAATTTTACCGGCGAATTTTTAGCCAGCTGGGATAGAACACATAACTTCAGAGCACTACTGCAATACTTTATTGATGCAGATGGTGGTTTTGAAATTTTGGGAATTAAACCTTTTAGTAATTCCGTCTTTAGTTTAACATACACAGCACAATCAGGATTGCCATACACTTATATAACCAGTTTTGATTTAAAAGATGCAGTTTATAATCGCAGGTATCCATTAGAATCAATGGTTGATTTTAGTTTTAATAAAGACATTCAATTTGATAATTACAAAATTATTCTTGCTTTAAGGATAATGAATTTGTTTGATAACAAATGGCTTACTCCATTTTCTACTAATGAAGATCTTAACTTATGGATTCAGCAGGGTGTTACAATGGATATGGCAGGAAATGATCCAACAAGATTTAGTTATCTTGTTGCGCCGTATAGAGCTTATACAACAATACCAAGGCAAGTCTTTTTTACAGTTGGAGTAGGATTTAATTAAATAAAGATGAAAAAGATATTGATGAAAAATATTTTAGTGCTTATAACTTTTATCTTAATTGTTCCTCAATCATTTGCACAGATTGAGTCTTCATCGTTTATACTTAGTAGAGGACAGTTGTGGCAAACTATCTCGTTAGGCAAAGTTGGCCCATCATTTAGCAACTGGACGCAAAGAGGAATTGGACTGGATTGGCCGGGTTATGATGCAAGCCTTATTTCAGAAAACATTGGTGGTACAGCTTCGCATCTTGTTTCTGGTGGATTTTATATTGGTGCAAAGTGGGCACAAGATAGTATTTTATCTGTTGAGGAATGGTCCTTATATGGTAGTTCGGTTGCTGAAGGTGCTGCTTCAAAATACACTGTTAAGACAAATAGAAAAGTTTATCCTAATGGAGAAAATTTTTGGTTAAAAACTAATCCGAATGTTGGTGAAGAAGTAATTGAAACTNTTTGGGAATATAATGTTAATTACCAGGATGAATTTCAAATAAAAAGGATGCTTCCTGTTCGTGTTAAAAGAACTACACATCAATGGAGCGGATCAAGAAAAGATGAAAATTATATTATCCATGATTATGTTATAAAAAATATCTCACCGGAAATCAGATCTGTTGTTTCACCAGACAGATTTGTTGCTGATTCTCTATTAAATGTTTACATCACATTAAATTATGGTATGCACAGCAACTCCAGATCTTGGTCAGTCCTATTTCCATCACTATCTCCTGGCGCAAGAAATACTTGGTTCTTTAATACTGCAAGTAAAAGATTAATTTACGGATATGCGGCTGATTATCCGGATTCAAAAAATCAAACAGAAACTTTTGGATTGGTTAATTCATTCGGACCCATAATCAATGGTCAACCGAGTGGTGAATATCTAGCACCGGCATACGTTGGTTATAAACTTTTATACTCGTCACCCAATAAACTTAATGAAGTTTCAAAAGTAAACCGTTACGGTTGGTCTGCCGCCAGCAACTCTATTGACTTGAGTGGTCCATTTACAAATCTCGGTTCACTTGAAGCACAATACGCAGCAATGCAGGATATCAGACTTACTTCAAGCTATGTTGCAACCTTTACTGATACTGTTTATATGAGAAGAAACAGAATGTGGTCTATGATGTCACTTGGTCCATGGGATATTTTACCGGGTGATTCAATAAGAATTGTAATTGCAGAGATAGTTAACGGTGTTGACTATGGAATAGCTATTCAACCAAAAAATTATGGAACCGCTACAATCACCAGTCTTTCAAGAGGATTATTTGATAGAAGTGTAGATCAATCTCAATTTACTTTTGATAATAATTTTAATCATCCTGATCCGCCGGCAGCACCTGTGTTTACAGTAGATTATAACAGAGGTGGCGATATTGTCGCTAATATTCTAAAGTGGGGAATAGAAGCTGAATCAATTCCCGATCCTGATGATGGCCAACTAGATCTTGTGGGCTACATAGTATATAGATCTGAGTACCTGTCAATCGGACCCTGGATTGCTATTGATACGGTTTTTGCCGGTGATCCAAATTATTTAGACGGATTTGAATACACTTATATAGATTCAGCAGTTTCAATCGGACAGGGATATTATTATGCATTAACATCTTTTGATAATGGAAGAGCTAGCTGGACGGGGGTTCAAACAATTACTAATGTACCTCCGCTTGAAACATCCATCTTTGCTAATCGTAAACAGACACCATTTATAGCAACCATCGCACCTAAAGAAGATCTGGAAGAAGTACTTGTCGTTCCAAATCCTTTTATAATCGGAGAAGGTCAATCACAACCAGGTGCAGGTGATCAAATACAATTTGTTAATCTGCCTAATCCTTGTACGATAAGAATTTATACAGTTAGGGGCGATATTGTTAAAACTATCGATGTTGCTGATGGAGCCGGTGCAATTGTTACTTGGGATCAGGTTACAGATTATGGGCAGTTTGTTGAAAGCGGCATTTACATTTTTCATATCGATTATAATGGCGGAAGCAAGCTAGGAAAGTTTGCAATAGTTAGATGATGAAGAGAATTAAAAAAATAAAATTTCTGTTAGGAATATTTTTCCTCCAATTTATTATTCTGAACACTTCATTATTGTGTCAGGATGAATTTAAAAGTAATGCTACTGCCGGGTTTACTTTTTTACAAATACCAACTACTGCCAGAGTTGCTGCTTTAGGTGAAGCATCAATAGCACTTTCTGATATGAACTCAGAGGGATTATTTGTTAATCCTGCAATTATTGGATTTACAAATTACACCCATTCATTCTCAGCATCATATTCAAACTGGTTTGCTGATATTAAAAATTACGGAACCGGTTATACTTACAACTCACCAATTGGTGTTTTTGGTATTGGATTTATATTACTTGATTATGGTTCTATGCCAAGGACTACAAGATCATCTGGACAAAAAGTGTATTCCGTTATAGGAAACTTTGAAGCAAACTCTATAGCAGCAGGTTTAACTTATTCCAAAATGCTAACAGATCGTTTTTCAGTAGGGGTAACATTAAAATATGTTCAGGAGAAGATAGATATCTATACAGCCAGCAATATTTTATTTGATGGCGGCGTTCTGTATTACACAGGCTTCCACTCACTAAGGATTGCCGCAACAATTCATAATTTTGGTACAAATAGTAAGTTTATAAATGATGAATTTAAAATGCCCGCAACATTTAAAATTGGACTTGCTGCAGAAGTTTTTGGTGATAATGAGTCCGAATACAAAGGCACAGTAATTTTTGAAGCTTCACATCCAAATAATTCAGATGAAAGATTGAACCTTGGCGCTGAAGTAAGCTGGAAAAATATTTTTATTATACGCGGCGGCTATAAGTTTTTTTATGATGAAGAAAAGCTCAGCTTTGGATTAGGAATAAATCCTCAATTAGAGCTTCCTTTGAGTTTTGATTTTGCCTATTCGGATTACGGCAGACTTGGAAATATATTAAGGTTCACTTTACAATTAGGAATGCACTAACACAAGATATTAAATGAAAAAATTCCAGTTAATATTGTTAGCTTTTTTACTGGGTTATTCAAACAACTTTGCCCAGCTGCAATCCATATCATTCTATGGAGATTACTCTTCGGCATTATCAACACGATTGCAGATTACACAAGCGGATGCAGTTGGTGGTGGTATAAAGATTAAATTTTTAATTGCAGATAACCTTTCAATTAATATTAATGGTGGTTATAAACTTTACTCACTCAGTGAACCGGATGTTTTAAATAATTGGGGCTGGGTTTTTTGGACAGACAGATACTATCCTAAAATTGTATCTGATCTCAACGCAGATCAGAATTTAGGAGTACAAATATCAGCTACACAAAAAATGGATATGATCCCTGTNTCGGTTTCAATCGGCTATGATTTTTTACCTATAGATAAATTGGAAATTACACCAACTGTTGGCGGTGGAGTTTATGTTTACACACGACGTATGTTTGCTGTTGAAAGCTGGAGTAAATATTATCCTGATGCAGATTACACTTTACAATACAGTTATAGAAATTTTGCCCCTTCAAAAAAAGGAAGTCCACTTTTTATTAATAGCAGTCTTAATGTTCAATATAAACCATATAAATCTTTAGGAGTCTTTACAAACGTTCAGTATTCTTATGTAATTCCAACAGAAGGCTCTTTTGGGTATGATGATTTTCCTATAGGCAGTGAACTTTCAATAGCACTAGGTTTAGCAATTTTTTACTGATGTGAAATTATTTATGAAATTATCAATTAAAATTTTTCTGCTTGTTTTTTTTACTTTATCACAGTTATTGCTGGCTCAAGACAAGTATATAATTGGTGCAGGAGGTAATTATAATCTTCCTGTTGGTTCATTAGCTGATAGAATGAACGGCACATTTGGAGGCTGGTTTTATGCCGGCAAACAGGTTAGTGATGATTGGACTTGGGTTGGAAAGTTTGAGTACTTTAAATTTGATGAAGTTAATGAAGACCAGATGTATAAAATTGTTGAAACTAATATCAACAGTGTTAATCAGGATTTAAGATTTGAACTGCCAGGCATAAGTATGGAGTTAACAGTCGCCGGTTTTACTGCCGAAGCAAAGTATAAGCTCTTTAAATCGGATATTTTTGAAACAGACTTAAATCTTGGTTTCGGGTTTTATTATTGGAATTACGACCGCGGAAGTTATAGTGATTCATTATTTGCAGATACTACCGGCAGTGGAAATCTTGTTGTTGTGGATATTATCAATGTTCCATCTCTAAATCAAAAAGATTGGAGCGGAGGATTAAATGCCGGTTTGGATTTTAATGTTAATGTGTATGAACCTGTTTGGTTAAACTTATCAGTCAACTACAAACTTATAATTGCCGAACTTTGGCCTACCCTTGATTTGAATCTTGAAAATGTAAGTGGATTACAATTTTTTGATTTCAGGGCCGGAATAAACTTAAGACTCTAATTTTTATTTAACTTTCCCACCAAAATGAAAACAATCATAATAATATTACTCACCTTTTTATCATTATTTATTAGTCCCTCCTGCCAGACAAGTGAAACTAAAGCAGTTCGTGGTGTATGGTTAACTAATGTTGATAGTGAAGTTTTAAATTCCAAAGAAAATATTGTTGAAGCTGTTAATCTTTTAGATGAACTTGGATTCAATACAATTTTTGTTGTTGTTTGGAATAAAGCGATGACAACTTATCCAAGCAAAATTATGAAAGAGTTTACCGGATTTGAAATCGATACTTTATTTACAGGACGAGATCCGCTTAATGAATTGATTGAAGAAGCACATAAAAAAAATATAAAAATTATTGCCTGGTTTGAATTTGGTTTTTCATCTTCATATCAATTGAATGGCGGGCCAATTTTAGAAAAGAAACCTGAATGGGCTTCAAAAGACGTTAACGGAAACCTTGTAACAAAAAACGGTTTTGAGTGGATGAATGGATTTAATCCTGAAGTGCAGGATTTCATGCTTTCATTAATAATGGAAGTTGTGCGAAATTATAATGTTGATGGTATTCAGGGCGATGATCGTTTGCCGGCAATGCCTTCAGAAGCAGGCTATGATGATTACACAGTTAATCTTTACAGGTCAGAACACGATGGAAAAAATCCGCCTTCATATCATAAAGATTATGATTGGATAAAATGGAGATCAAATCTTCTTACAAATTTCATGAAGATAATTCACGATTCTGTTAAATCTCATAACCAGAAATTAATTGTATCTATGGCTCCGAGTATTTATCCATGGAGTGAAGAAGAATATTTACAGGATTGGCTAACCTGGATGCAGAAAAGTTATGTAGATTTAGTTTGTCCCCAGGTTTATAGATACAACATTAAAGAGTACAGAAGTGCGCTTGAATTAATTGTTGAAGAACAAATTGATAAAAAAGATTTTTATAAATTTTATCCGGGTGTTTTGTTAAAAGTTGGTGATTATTATCCTTCAGAAGATTTTTTGAAGCAGATGATTGACGAAAACAGAAAACAAAATATTAATGGCGAAGTACTTTTCTTTTATGAGGGTATAAAAAAGTATCCTGATTTCTTTAGGAAGATTTATAAAGATAGAGCAGTGTTTCCGGAATTATTTTAAATAAAGAGGTTTTGTGAAAAGATTAGTTTTAGCCGCATTATTTATTTTTAATCTGAGTGTTGGTGCGCAGTCCTTACTGCAATTTAGAGCAAACTGGTTAACAAATGTAGATAGTTATGTTCTTGCAACGGATAACTCAATTGTTGAAGCAGTAAATTATCTTTCATCAATTGGTGTGAATGTAATATTTCCTGTCGTGTACAATAAAGGCTATACGATTTATCCAAGTGAAATTATGGATAGTCTTTTCAATGCACCCACTATTCCGGATGCTTCTTTTCAGAATAGAGACTTTTTGGAAAGACTTGTAATTGAAGCCCACAGAGTTGGTATAGAAGTCATTCCCTGGTTTGAATTTGGATTTTCATCATCATACAGTTTAAATGGCGGACATATAGTTGCAAAATATCCCAGCTGGGCAACAAAGAATTTTCAGGGTAATCTTGTTGTAAAAAACGGATTTGATTGGTTAAGCGGAATAAATCCTGAAGTTCAGAATTATATGCTTTCTTTGATTACTGAAGTGATTGATAATTATGATGTTGATGGCGTGCAGGGAGATGACCGATTACCAGCGATGCCGGTTGAAGGCGGATATGATTCTGTAACTGTTGCTATTTATCAGGGCGAACATAGCGGAGCAAATCCTCCCAATAATGCTGGGGATCCAAACTGGAAAAGATGGAGAGCAGATAAATTGAATGAATTTTTCTGGAGAATGAGAGATTCCATTAAAAGCCGAGGTAATCATTTAATATTATCATCATCACCAACACCCTATCCGTGGGGATATGATGAGTATCTTCAGGATTCCAGATATTGGGCTCAAAACAATGTTGTAGATAATATAATCCCCCAATTATATCGTAATGATTATTCCGGTTATCAATTAGTTTTAGCTCAATCACTTCAGCAAATAAGAAGTGTAAATCCATCAATTTATTTTGCGGGAGTTTTAATTAAAGCGGGCTCTTATGTGATCGCTCCAACATTAATGACTCAGATGCTTAATTTAAATCGTACAAATAATGTTAATGGTGAATGCACATTCTTTTATGAAGGGTTACGGGCTAATTCAAATCAGATCGGTAATCTAATCGGAACTGATTTTTATGATCAGCCTGCACTTGTCCCTTATCGTAACGGCAACATCTGGCGTCCGAAGGCAGAAATAAAGAATGAGAATGAAAGCGGAGTTTCGCTAACAGGCACTTGGACAAATTATGCTCAGCCAGGATATGATGGAGGAATAATC
>BS_KBA_SWE02_21mDRAFT_10000881_pt1 | contig 11297 bp, 11 predicted proteins | sample BalSeasSWE02_21m_FD_9196 | JGI IMG/M metagenome (IMG submission 9196)
TAATAAAAGTCGTCGTTCATATTTTCATTCATCCCTTAGTTATAGTTAACGTGACAAATTCGATTTTTCCCCTGGTTTGACCAAACATTTTTTTGCTGTGGTAATTCATTTTACATACGGTTAACTCAACCACCCCCAACCCCTCCTTGGTGAGGAGGGGAGTAAGCGCTACCGAAACCGCAGGGAATATTCCCCGCCTTAGCCAGGAGGGGCTAGGGGTGGTTGTGCGTAAGATGAGTTACTGATTAATCTAACCAACCGTCTTTTTGCAAGGCTGTTCGCAATTTCTTCAGTGCTTGCTCACATTGCTTAAATACTTGTTTTTCTGTCAATTTGTTTCTTTTACCAAAATCACTTTTCGCAATTTCTTTAGCGGTTTGGTCATGGTAGTAAAACAACCATAGCAAGTGTTTTGATATTGGCGTGAGCGGCACTCGTCGTAGAGTAGGCAATACTTTCGATAATATTTCGGCTTCAACTTCAATGGCTGGAGCGGAAAAGTATTGTAACACGGCAGCCTTTACGATTTCTATTCGCTGTTTGTTAAAAGTTTGTTCCGGACTTGGGTGATTTCCTTCAGTCATTTTCGTCTCCTTCAAATAGTTCTAGCGGCACAAAAACTGGAAATGGCACGAAGCTACAGTTTTTTAGAATCATCTTCACTATCTGCGTTATGCTGGAAGGCGGTACGGCTGGCATATCAGTATGCAACATTTCTTCAACCATTTTACGAGGATACTGATAAGACAGTAGGTAGTATGCCTTAATCGTGAGTACCGTATCAAAAATCGCTAAACGGTCAATTTGTGGATGAGTGGTGGCTAAGGTGTCAACCAGGCGCTGACCGTTGAATCTATCTTTTTTCTTGCCTTTGAGGAGTGTCATCGCCTCTTTGTACAAAGGTTTGTGGCTGGCATATCGATGCAATGTGGTTGAACTGCCAAGGATTTTTTTCACGCCGTTCGTTAGCCAATGAGAAATTCTTAATCTCACTAAACTGGCGCTGTTACCGCACAGTTGTTTGCAACATTCAACTAATTTATCTAGTACGTAATTTTCCACTTCTAAGCGCAGATTTTCATCAAAAAAAAATCGCTTTTTAGCCAATTTATCCAGTTCTTTAAACCAATTCTGCCATAATTGTCCATGACAAGGACAATCTTCTAGGGCGTGACTACTTGCGCTACCGCCGAATTGCGGATTATTCATACTGATTTTCAACAAAGCTATCAGTACTTTCAACCATGAAAATATCATAGACCTTTTTCTCCTCTATTATGTATGTTTAGTGCTTTAATTCCAAGTAAACCTTTAATTTAGTCAATGTGGAATCTGACCGTTTCCAAACTTCGTAGGCGTGACGGGCTATAGTAAATAATAGCGATTTGCCAGTGGTCGGTGTCGTCGATCAAAGCGGTGCTCTACCCGAATACAGTGTTGTAATTCTAACTTTTTAAGTGATCGTTGCACCGTACTAAAACAATAACCAGATTTAATGGCCAGTGTACGAATATTTTCTTTACAAACCAACCCATGAGTTGCCAGTCGTTTCAGGGTTTCATAAATATCATGAGTGGCACGATTCGAATTAAACATTTGAATAGTTTCTAACATTTTAGTTTATACCTCATAAGTGCAAATTGACTGATTTGTACACCTATAGACATTTATAACCAAAATTTTGTTAGGGGTGTGGATTAAGGCTGAGGTGCCTTCTACTTTTAATTCACTAATTGACGTAATTTCTATAAATATTTTCTATGGTTTATGATTCTTGACAGCTATATTTAAAGTAAACGTGACAAATTCGATTTTTCCCCCAAAATATTTTTAAATTTTTTATTTTGTCTAATAATCAATTAGTTAAATTTATGTATTTTGTTATGAGATATAATAAAATTTATTTAATGTTTAACTCACCTTACGCAAGGGTTAACTCAACCACCCCCTGCCCCTCCTTGCTAAGGAGGGGAGTACACCATGCCAACTCAGTTGGCGCATACCTTAATAAGAGGGGGTGGTTGAGTTAGTGATTGAGTTAACCGTGCGTAAGGTGAATTTGTCACACCACTATGTTTTCGGCAACTAACTCAATCCAATGTTTGACGGGGATGGAAGAGCGACTTTGTAAATGAATTTGACAGCCAATATTCGCCGTGACTATCAGTTGCGGCTGACCTGCGGTAAGGTTGGTTAATTTGTTAGTTAATAATTGTTGCGCTAATTTTGGTTGGAGGATGGAATACACCCCGGCAGAGCCACAACAGAGATGACTGTCAGTGATTAGAGTGAGTGCGAAACCCAAACGGGTTAATAAGGATTCTAGTAATCCCGTTAATTTTTGACCATGTTGTAAAGTGCAAGGTACATGTACGGCAATGGTTTTGGCCGAATGGGTAGTAGCGGCCGGGGACAAGGTCAGTAAAGGGGATAAATTTTCTTTAGTTAACACTTCGCTAAGATCACACGCTAATTCAGATACTTGGGCGGCTTTCGCCGAATAATCAGGATCATCTTTCAATAAATGACCATATTCTTTAATAAACACGCCACAACCACTGGCGGTTATCACAATAGTTTCGGCGCCCTGCGCCAGTGCTGGCCACCAAGCATCAATCAATTTTTTAGCTTGTTGCAAGCCAGCTTGATGTTTTCCTAGATGATAATTTAACGCTCCACAACAGCCGCCAGGACCGGGTAACAAAGAAATACCTAACCGGTCTAAAACTTTGGCGGTGGCGAGATTAGTTTGCGGAGATAAAGCGGGTTGTACACAACCATTCAAAACTAACATGGTGCGTTGATGTTGAGTGGTTGGCCCAGTCAGGCGGGAGGAGTGACTGGAGTTGGACATGGGTGGTTGCCAGGCCTTAGGTAACACGGGGCGGAGCCATTGTCCTAATGTGAGCACGGTTTGAAAGCGACGCGGATCAGGTAACAGTGTACGCAGTCCCCAGCGTTGCACTTGTTGTCCCCAAGGACGAGGGATTTTTGGTTCTAAGACTCCACGGCCAATATCGAGCAGTCGTCCATATTGCACCCCAGAGGGGCAAGTGGTTTCACAACTGCGACAGCTTAAGCAACGGTCCAAATGCAACTGTGTTTCGACACCGACCGAATTGCCTTCTAAGAAAGATTTGATGAGGTAAATCCGACCGCGGGGACCATCTAATTCATTCCCTAACAATTGATAAGTCGGGCACACGGCGGTACAAAAGCCGCAATGGACACAAGCGCGTAAAATCTGATTGGCTTCCATTCCTAAAGTCGATTGGGAAATAGTGGAGAGGAGAGAAGTTTTCATAGCGATTTGAGTTAAATTAATTATTAAAAATACTGAGTTTTTGGAATAGGTGAAGCGATATGATACTATCTGAAGCTAAACAGAAAAAGTAGGGGTAGATCATTTTTTTTAAGTAGGTTATAATAACGTTGAAAATTAACCATTCATTTAACGACAATAGACTTACGCACAGACGGAGCACCGTCACTTCTCGCCAGTTTCGAATTTTTGAGAAGTGGCTGTAATCACTAACTTGTTGATTAACAAAAATTCATTAATTCATTTATGGATCTTGGTGCATTAGTGCTGTTTCTAAAAACTTTCTTTGTATAACATAACTAAGGGTACTTCCCAATGAATTTTGAGGATTTATCAAAAGAACAAAAAATTATGGTGACGATGCGCACCGTGTTAACGTCCATTATTCGTGAGCTGACTCCTTCCCCTGGGGAGAAATATCCCTTATCGGAGCCCACCATACAGGACATTCGAATGTGTTTAAGTTTGATTGTGGCACGAGAGCAAGAATTGGCAAATACGGCCGGTGTGGTCAATCAAGCCCGTCCCCATTATATTGATGAATCGTTACCTGCTCAAGTTGTGGCTTTTCATCCTAAAAAGTAAGAGGTTTTGAGGTTGAGTAAAATTTTGCTTAAATCTACCGCGATGGTCGGTGGAGTCACTTTGATTTCGCGGATTTTAGGTTTTATTCGAGATGTCGTGATCGCCAATCATTTTGGAGCGGGAGCGAGTACCGATGCGTTTTTAATCGCGTTTAAAATTCCCAATTTTATGAGACGCTTATTTGCGGAAGGTGCCTTTTCTCAGGCATTCATTCCAATCTTGAGTGAATATAAAACGCAACGGGAAAAGTCTGAAATTAAGGACTTAATAAACTATGTCGCGGGGACCTTGGGGGGTATTTTGTTAATAGTCACCATTATTGGCATGATAGGTGCGTCGTGGTTGGTATTAATATTTGCGCCAGGGTTTTTTTATGACCCCGACAAATATGCCATGGCGGTCAGCATGTTACAGGTGACTTTTCCCTATTTACTGTTTATTACCTTGACCGCCTTTGCCGGTAGTGTGTTAAACACTTACGGTCGTTTTGCGGTCCCAGCATTCACCCCGGTCCTATTGAATCTTTGTATGATTGGGGGGACCTTGTGGTTAGTCCCGTTTTTTGAGCCACCTATCATGGCACTGGCCTGGAGTGTGTTGCTGGCAGGTATTTTACAATTATTATTTCAATTACCGTTTTTAGCCCGTTTAGATTTATCTCCTCATCCGCGCTTTGACTGGCATCATGCGGGAGTGGTACGGATTTATCGATTGATGATTCCTGCACTTTTTGGCGTGTCGGTTACCCAAGTTAATTTATTAATAGATACGTTAATGGCCTCCTTTTTAGTCACCGGGAGCGTGTCTTGGCTATATTATTCAGACCGCTTAATGGAGTTTCCCGTGGGTGTGTTTGGGTTAGCTTTATCCACCGTGACTTTACCTACGTTGTCAAAAACCGTGGCGGAAGGGGATTTAGCGGCTTATTCTAAAACGTTAGACTGGGCCTTGCGGTGGGTTTGTTTAATGGTGATTCCAGCGACGGTAGGAATGATAGTCTTGGCGCAACCCATGTTGTCAACTTTATTCTACCGAGGTCAATTTAGTGATCACGATGTAATAATGACCACACATAGTTTAATTGCCTATACCGTTGGGTTACTGGGTTTTGTTGCGGTGAAAGTATTAGCTTCCGGTTTTTATTCACGCCAAGATACTCGTACCCCAGTACGTATTGGCGTGATTGCCATGATGACCAATATTGGGTTAAACTTGGCATTCATTGTACCGTTACAACATGCCGGTTTAGCATTATCGACGGCTCTGGCCGCATTACTCAATGCCTGGTTGTTATATTATCACTTGCGCCGCCAAAATGTCTATCAACCGCAACCGGGGTGGGGAAAATTTTTGTTACAGATTGTGATAGCCAGTGGTATAATGGGACTGGTTTTAGGCTGGGGCAGTGGTCCCTTATTATGGTGGCTTAATCTTAGTTTGATGGCACGGGCCGGATATTTACTGGCGTGGATCATGGCAGGTTTGATGATATATGGAAGTAGTCTGGTGATTTTAGGATTTCGAAAGGTTTGAGATTTGACAACTTTTCGAAAGTTGTCAAATCTGGATTGTCGAAAGTTGTCAAATCTGGATTGTCGAAAGTGGTTAAATCTGGGTAAAGATTTGACAACTTTTCGAAAGTTGTCAAATCTGGATTGTCGAAAGTGGTTAAATCTGGGTAAAGATTTGACAACTTTTCGAAAGTTGTCAAATCTGGAGTAAAATATGGAGTTTATTCGCAGTTTAACACAATTACGTCCGCGTCACTGTCAGCGTGGCTGTGTAGCCACCATTGGAAATTTTGATGGTGTCCACCGGGGACATCAGACGGTCTTACAACAAGTATTAGTCACGGCGCGTCAATTACAATTACCGTCGACGGTCATTATTTTCGAACCGCAACCGCAGGAGTTTTTTGCACCTACTACCGTGCCCGCCCGGCTCACGCGGTTGCGTGAAAAAATACTGGCTATGCAACGTTATGCCATTGACCAAATATTGTGCTTACGATTCAATGCCGAGTTTGCTACTTGGACCGCCAGTGAATTTATTCAGCGGGTATTAGTGGAAGGAATACAAGTGCAACATCTCGTAGTGGGAGATGATTTTCGGTTTGGGCAGGCTCGAGTAGGCAACTTTGCCACCTTACAACAAGCCGGTAGCCATTATGGTTTTACCATTGACCGTTGGCAAACGTTTATCCTCGATGGTGAGCGAGTCAGCAGTACCCGCATTCGGGAAGCCTTGGCGCAAGGCAATTTAAATTATGCTAACCTGCTCTTAGGTCGACCCTATACACTGTGTGGCCGAGTAACTTATGGTCAACAACGAGGACGTAGTATTGGTTTTCCCACCGCCAATATTTTTTTACATCGTCAAGTGTCTCCTCTCAGCGGCGTGTTTGCCGTAAAGGTACATGGGTTAAAGGTACATGGGTTAACTGCGTCGCCTTGGCCAGGGGTGGCTAATTTGGGGACTCGTCCCACGATTGGCGGCACGCAACTATTGTTAGAAGTCCATTTATTTGACTTCGATCAGTCGATTTATGGGCACGCGGTGGAAGTAGAATTTATAGCTAAATTACGCGAAGAGCAACGATTTGACTCCTTTGAGTCATTACAACAACAAATTCAAAAAGATGTTCAGGTAGCTAAAATTAAGCTATTTGGGGAAAATTTTCTCTAAACACTTTTTCGTTCAAACCCTAAAGAGTGAAACTGTTAGGGTGACACACAAGGAAATCTTATGTCATTAGAAAACACTACTCCTATTGCAAAAAGACTCAGCAACTTGGAAGAGCATCTGAAAGAAGAAAATGATTTCTTAGCGGAGGTGATTCCAACTTTTCGTAAATTGGATGCGATTGCTTATAAGTTGGGATTATTGAATAAAGACCAACATTCTTACGTCACTCGAATTTCATGGTGGCCAATTATTTCCGTACTAGGGACCTTTTCCGCTGGCAAATCCACGTTTATCAATCACTATTTGGAAAATAATTTACAACGCACTGGTAACCAAGCAGTGGACGATAAATTCACGGTGATTTGTTACAACGGGGAAAATTCCACCAATACCACGTTACCAGGCCTCGCGCTAGATGCGGATGAGCGGTTGCCGTTTTACGAAATTAGTCGCGAGTTGGGCCAATTAACCGGTACGCCTGGGCAACGCGCCGATACTTATTTGCAGATGAAAACTGGTTTTAGTAAACAGTTACGGGGCAAAATTTTGATTGATTCGCCAGGGTTTGATGCCGATGACCAACGCACTACCACTTTACGTGGAATTACACAACATATCATTGATTTATCGGATTTGGTTTTAGTCTTTTTTGATGCTCGTCATGCTGAACCGGGAGCAATGCGAGATACGTTGAATTACCTAGTGAGAACAACGATTGATCGTGCGGATTCCAATAAATTTCTGTACATTCTCAATCAAATTGATGTAACGGCGCGGGAAGATAACCCAGAAGAAGTGATAGCTGCTTGGCAACGCTCGCTGGCACAAGCAGGTTTAACCGCCGGCCGTTTTTATCGAATTTATAATCCGGAAGTGGCGATGCCGTTTGAGGATCCGCAGGTAAAAGAACGCTTTGAGAAGAAGGCGTTTGCGGATTTGAGCGAAATTCATCGGCGCATGGATCATGTGAGTATGGACCGCGCTTATCGTCTTACTGGCATGTTGGAGCACTCGGTCAAGGAGATCGAGGATAAATTAGTGCCAACGTTGCAGGAGTTGATTCAACGTTGGAAAAAACGGGTGTTTTGGACGGAGACGGTGTTGGGAGTGGGATTAATTGCGCTTGCCAGTATGTGGTTTGCCGCGACGGGTACTGGCTCTGACTTATTGACTGCCTTAAAAGGACTGAGTTCATCAAGTTCGCTAATTTTATTAGGGATATTTATGGTCTTGGCAATGATACTACATCTTAAAGTGACTAAAAAAGCGGCTCATAGTGTCATCGACAAATTTAAACGGAATAAGGAAATGACTGATAATTATGCGCGTGAGTGTGTGGTGCGTGCGTTTCAGAAAAATACTTGCTTGTTCCGTTCATTGTTTATTTGGTTGGTAAACGAGCCGATAGGTTGGTCTCAGTCCAGTCAACAGCGGTTACGTGAGGTGTTGAATGACCTTAACCGTTATATTCAGAGTTTGAATAATCGTTTCACTAATCCTTCTGGGAAGAAAACGGAAGTGGCGGTAGCTAAGGTGACGACTAAATCTCCTGCGCCGGCACCTATTTCGGTGGCGGCGGGTTAATTCCCAGATTTGACAACTTTCAAAAAGTTGTCAAATCTAAAGTCGTCACAGGTCTCCCAGATTTGACAACTTTCAAAAAGTTGTCAAATCTAAATCAGATTTGACAACTTTCAAAAAGTTGTCAAATCTAAGTCGTCACCGCTCCCTCAGATTTGACAACTTTCAAAAAGTTGTCAAATCTAAGTCGTCACCGGTCCCTCAGATTTGACAACTTTCAAAAAGTTGTCAAATCTAATCCAAAGTCGTCACCGGTCTCTTCGATTTGACAACTTTCAAAAAGTTGTCAAATCTAAAAGTGTTAATACTTCGGCTACGGTATAAAACGACCCAAACACGACCACTCTATCGCCGGCTTGTGCGTTAGTCATGGCTTGGTGATAAGATTCGGCTATACTTACCGCAGTATGAATACGAGTAGCGCCAATCGTTTGTAAACCACCTACCAACTCGTTAACGGTAGCACTTCTGGGTGTGTTAAGAGGAGCCACGTACCATTCCGCAATGCTCTGTTGTATCGCCGCCAATATTCCCCCAATATCCTTATCTCTCAAAATACCCATCACGGCATGAGTAGTCCCCTGACCAGGCGTTTGCTGTAATAATTTATTTAATTCTTTAGCCGCCTGTGGATTATGAGCTACATCTAAAACACGAGTGACTTTGCCAGGCAATACCTGAAACCGTGCTGGCAAATTTACTTGTATTAACCCCTGCCGAATTGCTATTTCTGATAACGCTAACGGTAATAATTCTAATACCATCAACACCCCTGCCGCATTTTGTAACTGAAAATCTCCTGGTAGCGCCGGTAGTGGCAACGAAGAATGACTAGCGGTTTTCGAATACCAAGACCATGAATTATCAGCCATTTTTTGATAGCTAAAATCGCGGCCCAAATAATATAAAGGCGCAGGTAATTGTTGAGCGTGATGCAATAATTGCAGAGGAGGCTGTGGATCACTGCATACCGCAGGGCGTTGAGCACGAAAAATTCCAGCTTTCTCAAAACCAATACGGTCTCGGTCCTTACCTAACCAGTCAGTATGGTCTATATCAATCGCGGTGACTAAAGCAATCGTGGGGTCAAAAATATTAACTGCATCTAAACGTCCACCGAGACCAACTTCAAGTATAGCTATCTCGACCTTATTTTCACCCTGTTGAAAGAGCCATAATGCGGCCAAAGTCCCAAATTCAAAAAAGGTCAGGGACACTTCTTGGCGGGCGGCTTCGACCGCGGCAAATGCTTCACATAATTGAGCATCGCTCACTGGTTGGCCGGCAATACCAATACGTTCGTTATAATGCAATAAATGAGGAGAAGTATATCGTCCTACTCGTAACCCAGAGGCTGATAAAATTGCATCTAACAGCGCTACACTAGAGCCTTTGCCATTAGTCCCCGCAACGTTGATGATTGGAAAATTGGGTGCCAATAAATTTAGTCGTTGTGCTACCTGACGACATCGACTTAAACCTAATTCAATTTCATGTGGGTGAAGTGATAATTGCCAATTCAACCACTCAAATAAAGTGTTAAAACGCATGATAAAATTATATAGTAAATAAAAATTAAAATTTTTAGGAGTAAACCAGACACTAAATAGTCTAAATTGGAACAATTTGTATGCTTGATGCCAAAATGTTGGAATAAAAACTCGTTTATGTTGAGTGCAACATTTTTCGGTCACACTATTGATAATATTGACTAGAACTTTATTCTAATACATGAATTTTTATTTTAATATCAATATGTTAAAAACTTTGCACACCAGATGTTTGGCAATTTGCAAAGCTATTTGCGATGCAACATAAAAAAACTTGAGTATTTAAAATTGAATAGCTTCTGAAAAATTTTATAAAATACTAAACTCCTGTAACCTTTGTTAGACGTGCTTTATTACCCCTATTACCTGCTAAAAACTCTCACTTAAAAATTGATTGGTCCATATATTGCTTACTCAAGACTAACAACTCAAGAAAAATTTTTATTGTGCAATGCAGAAAAATAGAGTATTATTTCTATCTAAGGCCATCAGAAATTACGCATAGGCAATAAAACATATTGGCAAGTCAAATGGTTATGTATTAAATGTGGATTGTAAGCATGTAATAATTTTGTAACTATTTAGATTTACAATTTTTAATACTAAAATGCGTAACTCTTGTTTTCATTGGCAATGATTGACGATTGCACATTATCCCGCTTAAAAAATAAAGTGGGTGACTTGACAAATCTAAATTTGCATATTATAATATTATTATATTTTAAAATAACACTAACTAACAGGTGATTCTATGGAAAACGTAACGCTTTTATTCCCTTATATTCTGATGATAGCCAACGTGGGTGCGTTAGTAGGTATTATTGGTTATGCCGGTTTTTGTGCTCTGAGCAAGAGTTGCAATACCAACGTGGCTAACGCTACTAAGTAATTCACAGAATTTATTCCCTCGCTGAGACTGCTAGGGTTTCTATCAATCTTAAATTTATCCTCCCTCCGTGAGTACCACTGAGTATAACGAATAACGGGGATAAACGAATAAGTTAAACAAGGTGTCATGCACTTCGCATGATGCCTTTTTTTTGTCTCACGCTTTTGTCGCCATATTAATGATAAAGACCTTGTGTGCAACACCTGTTTTAATGTGTGAAATCGCTGAAACCGCCATCAAAAACGTTGGAGTAGAGGCTTTAGCCAAAAACGTTGGAGTAGAAGCTTTAGCCGGTTGGGTTGGAGTAGAATCTTTAGCCGGTTAGAGTAGAGACTTCGCTGTTGGAGTAGAGGCTTTAGCCGGTGGTGGCTGGCACTGCACTAAAATGAACGTCATTAAACACCGGCTGAAGCCTCTACTCCAACCGGCTGAAGCCTCTACTCCAACCAACTGAAGCCTCTACTCCAACCAACTGAAGCCTCTACGCCAATTCATACACTAAAACAGGTGTTGCCAGGTATAAAGGTGGAGAATAAAGTTTAGAAAAAGTTTAGAATTTGATAAAATTAATTTAAGATTTCATCTTACGCACGGTTAACACCACCACCCCCAACCCCTCCTTGGTAAGGAGGGGGGTATCCTGGCGGTGCCGGTAGTGCGTACTCCCCTCCTTACCAAGGAGGGG
>BS_KBA_SWE02_21mDRAFT_10000882_pt1 | contig 11296 bp, 10 predicted proteins | sample BalSeasSWE02_21m_FD_9196 | JGI IMG/M metagenome (IMG submission 9196)
TTGTACTTGATGGGGAAAATATCGTACCATTACCTCTGCAACACTACCCATTCTTCAGGTCATCTCATCTGCTTCAAACTCTCTTGAAAAACCGATAGCCCTGTCATATAATTATCTTACGACAGGGCTATTTTTTGGTTTCTACACCAAGACAAAAGAAAGCAGCACTTGAACAAAGTTTTGAGGAAATCTATCAAGGTAACTTAGACGAATCTATGAAGGTATCCATCTTGGAGTTTTTCATGGAAAAGAAACCGGAAAAGGTTCAAGCATTACTAACGCTGGTACCCGCCGATAAATTTTCTCCAGATTTAAGAGGACATATTGAATTTGTACAATCTATGGCGAAACAAAGGTTACAGACACAGGAACCGTCTCAGGATGCTACCAGTTCAAGCAGTCAGTAAAATTTGAATAGAATGACACGGATTGAACAGATGAACAGGAAGAAAATAATCCTGTACCTTCTGAAATCGGCGTAATCCTGTTCAACGACCTTTTCCTCACCACCAATTTTATTCCTCTTTCTCCATACTCAGTTTCTTCTCAGGCATTTCTGGGTGAATCGAATTAGCCATCTTTGCGGGCCTCACCAGCCGGTCCCGATGACGTTCTTGTAATCTCATATAATGCGCTACCAATTTGACTGGGTCATGGTCAAATTGTGCCGAAATTTGATGGCGAACACGTCTAATTTCATCTAAAATCGGGTCCTGTTTCATCATAAAGTCTTCTCCTCAATTAATTGTAATAGTGTTATCAACAGCGGTGTAAACCAGCCTAACCTCAGATTTATCTGTTGTATATGACTAAATTTATTAGCATTAGCTAAATGCCGACAATTCCAAGTGAGCAGGAAATCACAGCGATGAAAAGAAGCTAACGCTAAATGCAGAACATCACCGGAGGGGTCATTGGGCATTACCTGATGTTTAATATACTCCTGTACCCTCCCCGCCAGAGGCGTTTCAATAGGTAACAAACGAATCCCACTCAATAACTCACCTTACGCATCCTAACTAAAATAAGGTGTATATTATATTATTATTTATATAACTCATCTTACGCAGTGGTCTGAATCAGAATTGACCGAATTTAAGAATTAACCGAATAGACCAATTAATAAGATTATCATTCTGAAAATTTTAAAATTCTGCAAATTCTGATTCTGACCAGCAAAATGCGTAAGGTGAGTTAACTAATAGTCGTTGTGTTCTCGTTCCCTCGCGCCCGCGTCCCTGACACTTGGAACGGGATTCAACGGTTTTAAAGAATAGACCAGAAAAATTAATCCATGCTATTTTCTAATCGATTTCTCCTCAAAAACTACCCAAAATATGTTGATTTTGAGAGGAGTAGTAAATATTTTTTTAGAGAGTACTCTTGACAACGACACTATATCTCCTTATTATTATGACCCTCCAACAACAATTTAATCCAGGAGAAAATTAACAAATATGTCATGGAACTTCTCCGCCTTACAACAACGAAAAGCCGATATTTTAAGAATTTGTCAAAAATATCAAGCGAATAACATACGAGTATTTGGTTCCGTGGTACGCAATGAGGCGACCGCAGACAGTGATGTCGACTTTTTAGTAGATTTGCCAAAGCGACAAAGCATTTTGCAGCGCGTCCATTTAAAGTTAGATTTAGAAGAGATGTTAGGTTGCCGGGTGGACGTGGCCAGGGCCGACAGCCTACCTGAACTCATTGCCGAACCAATTTTAACTGAGGCTCGTCCGTTATGAAATCGGAACAATTGTATTTAGCCGATATTTTGAAAAGCGTTCGCAAAATTGAAAACAGTGCCGCAGCAGGAGAGGCAGTGTTTGTGGTCAATGAAGAAAAACAAGATGCGGTCATTCGGAATTTTGAAATTATTGGCGAAGCGATTAAGCGATTGTCAGAAGACACTCGAAAGCAACGTCCAGAAGTAGATTGGAAGGGATTCATGGGTTTTCGAGATGTATTAATCCATCAATATGATAAAGTGATGATGGAAGAAGTTTGGATGACAATCAATAACGATTTACCTATTTTGAAACAGGCTATTGAGGAATTGCTGAAACTGGGTAGTCCCTCCAAGATAATGGAGGTCTTAAAATTCAATGAGTTACCCCGGTGCCAAGTTTCCTAAACCTCAAAGGTTTAGGAAACTTAGCACCTACCTGGTTTAGGAATCGGCGACTCCGACGGTAGCGCTAGGGTGTATCAGTGAAGCGTCATACACCACTGCGCTTAGTACCTCCATTGGCTGGTAGAGACTACCGATTGCCTCTACCAAAATGGACCATCTATTTCTTGGTGGCACCTCAGTTAGATTTGACAACTTTCAAAAAGTTGTCAAATCTGACCGAATTTAGTCACAGCACTTCGAGTAATCGTTGACGAAGATAATAGTTACCAAGATGAAGTTTGATTCGTGCTAAAACTTCTTTGGTTTCAAACGGTTTGGTAATGTAATCGACTGCGCCTACTTCAAAACCACGAACTTTATCTTCAACCTCACTTAAAGCAGTCATAAAAATCACTGGTATGTGTTTAGTTTGCGGTTTTAATTTTAATTGACGACAAGTTTCAATGCCGTTAATGCCGGGCATCATCACATCTAACAAAATGAGATGTGGTTGTTGCATCATCGCTATATTTAAGGCCATTTCACCATTTTTTGCGATCAGAACTTTAAACTGTTGAGAGACTAACAGTTGCAATAAAATACGTAAATTATCTGGCTGATCGTCGACGATCAAGATAGTGGCCAGAGGTGGTATTTTCAATCCTAAAATCTCTTGACAGCGGTCTAAGTAAATTTTCACCACCGTATCAACCATATTTACCGGTTGTCCTTGCCACAAGTGTTCAAAAATGCTTAGTGCTTCGGCAAATTGCCCGCTGTGATATAATTGAAAACCTTGTTCAAATTCGGTACGAGTGCGGTCCTTGTAGGCTATTTGGTCAGGAGGATCCGCATCATAGACTTCATAGACCGTGATGGTTTTTGTTTTACCTTTCACTTTGGCGACATCAATAACTCGAATATGATAGGGTAACGGTTTGGACAATTGCGAATACGTGCACTGGGTGATGAGTAAAGACGTGTGATAAATTTTAGTGAGGTCTTCAATCCGAGACGCTAAATTGACGGCATCGGCAATCACTGTACCATCCATCCGATTGTTTCCGCCGACGGTGCCCAGCATCAAAGGACCAGTGTTTAAGCCAATGCCAATCGCGACGGGCGCCTCACCGACTTGTTGTCGTTTCTGGTTATATGCGGTTAATTGGTGTAACATCGCAATAGCTGCTTGTATCGCATCGTGAGGAGAGTGAAACAGTGCCATAATAGCATCACCGATGTATTTATCAATGAATCCATAATGTTCTCCAATTAAAGGTTCCATTTGACTGAGATAAGAGTTGATAAAATTGAAATTTTCTTGTGGTGTCATTCCCTCAGAGAGGGTGGTAAAAGCGCGAATATCGGAAAATAATACCGTCATTTCTTTTTCTACTTGGTCTCCCAATTGAATCTCGACGATGCTGGTTTTGCCTAACAAATTTAAAAATTGTTTGGGGACGAAACGTTCATAAGCCAGAGTGAGTTGGGATAACGTTTGAATAAATTCCTCCTGAGCCAGTTGTGCCTGCTTGCGCTCGGTGATGTTCTGAAACACGGCAATGGCATATTGGATGTCGCCGCGTGAGTTAACCAGCGGGGTGCTCCATACTTCTAAGGGAATAATTTTAGTCGGTTGGTGAATTTCGATGTCATCGACATAAACCGTTTCTCCGTTCAAAGCCCGTTGTATTGGTTGCCGGTCGGCGGGATACAGTTGAGAGGTTTTGGCTAAATAGAGTTGATAAACTTCAGGTAAACGTTCTGAATTGAGTTGCGGAATCAAGTTTTGACCTAATAATTGGATAGCCTTCTGATTCAAATAGGATAAACTACCATTGGCTTCGTGGACTGCGACCCCTACCGGCATAGCTTCCAAAAGCTGGCGTAAACGGTTTTCATTTTCTTGACTTAAACGCAAAGCATCGGCGCGTAATTGTTTGAGGTGTAAATGAGTTTGCAGACGCGCCAATAGCTCATCTTTATCCACAGGTTTAGTCAAGTAGTCGTTGGCACCTATCGTTAGTCCGGCGACCATGTCGGAAAGTTGACTTTTCATGGTGAGTAAAATAATAGGAAGTTCCTCGATCGACCATCGGGTCCGGAGTTGTCGCGTGACTTCATAGCCGGTCAACTTGGGCATCATGACATCTAATAAAATCAGGTCCGGTTTTAGTCCGGCGTTTATTAATTCCAAGGCTTCTACTCCAGAAGAGGCTAACACAACAGTGTAATCCTGGAGAGAGAGATAGTTATTGAGTAGTTGTAAATTAACTACCTCATCCTCGACCACGAGAATTTTAAAATGACCTGTAGCTATTGAAATCGCACATTGCGTTTTAATTAACAGGTCCTGGTCCAGGGCGATTAAACCAGGGTCTAAAAATGATTCGGTGAGCACTGCTGACCATTGGGGCGAATCATTATGGTCCGCATCGGGCGCCGAGATTTGAGCGACTGGCAAGGAGAAACTGAAGGTGGCACCTGCTCCTAGTTGTGAAGTTACCCAAAGATGACCACCATGTAATTTTACTAATTGTTTAGTAATCGCTAATCCTAGACCGGCGCCTTCATATTCTCGCACGATGGTTGCTTCAATGGGCTCGTCGCTGGAAATCGATTCACGGAGGTGATTTAATTGGTCGGTCGTCATTCCCATCCCCGTATCGGAGACACTGATTTGTAAAAATGGATGGTTCACTTGAGCCGAGATGACGATGCGACCTTGTTCGGTAAACTTAATAGCATTTTCAATCAAATTATACAAAATTTGTTGCAAACGGTTTTCGTCAGCGGTGACTAGAGGTAATTGCGCATCGAGTTGATTAATTAGTTGCAATGGTTTATGTGCCACTAACGGCTGACTAATGGTAAAGACAATTTCCACCAATTCGCGAATACCTACGGGTTTAAGTTGTAATTCTAATTTTTCATGTTTTAATTTGGAGAAATCTAACAAATCATTGACTAACGCCGCTAGTCTTTTAGCACTGGCGACGATCATAGTGAGATTGCTTTTCACTGGGGAAGTTAAGTCACCGGCCGCGCCTTCGATTAAAGATTGTGCTAACCCAATAATACCGTGTAAAGGAGTCCGCAATTCATGGGTAGTATTCGCTAAAAATTCATCTTTAAGTTGGTGTAAGTGTTGTAAGTCACGGTTAATCACTTCTAAAATATCAATGGTAGCTTTTAAATGGGTCGCCATATTGTTGAAAGAGCGGGTGAGTTGTCCAAGCTCGTCGGTGCGCGTGGTCGACAGTAGTGGCTGCTCCCAATGGCCGTCAGCTAAAAATTTAGCGGCTCGATTAATTCGTAGAATCGGTTGAATAATCTGATTCGCGGTAACAATACCTACTCCAATCGCGATGAACAAAGCGAGGATTGAAATCAGTACAGTAGTTTTCACATTGGTTTGAATAGGTGTCATGAAATCGGCTTCTGGCACGATCACCACGGTTAACCAATTTAGGCCCAATTCGTCTTGATAGGGAGTGATTTGCGCCAAATAAGATTGTTGTGCATAAATAAACTTTAATTGGGCCGAAGCAGTGATAGCTTGCCAATTGCCAAACCGATGGTTTAAGTTTTGAGCCGTGGCTCGAATTAATTCATCCTCACTATTGTCCGCCAACAACCGTTTGGCTTCGTTATTTACCAGTTGATAGGACGGCGCAGCGCTGGAACTAGCAACGAGTAACCCATTGTTTTCTACAATAAAAACTTTACCGGTTTGACCAATAACTAAGGTTTGCAAAAAATTATTTAACTGTGAAATGTTTACATCAATGCCCATAACACCTTGTAATTGATGAGAAGCATTATACCAAGGGGCATTGATGGCGATCGATACTTGATCGGGGAAGCCTTCCCAACTATAAATAGGACTCCAAACAGTTTTGCCCGCGGTAATGGTATCTGTGTACCAGGCCTCATTGTTAGGATTAATGGGGTCCTCCGAAATTTGATGGTCGCGATTACCAAAATTATCTGGAGCGTAATTGATTAGTTTATTAAAGTGCGGTTGTTTCAGTTCATTAATTTCCGTATGCTCTTCTACTTGACCGGCGCCAATGTATTCACGCTTGGCATTACCATAATTGACATAGGAAAAATTAAAAGTGGCAACCTCATTCCAGAATAGTTTTCCTAGCCGATTAAAATCGTTTGCATCAAACAAACCAGATTTTATTAATCGTAAATTGAACTGATTAATTTGTTTCGCACGGCTAAGATAGCTCTTCAAATGTTGGTGAATTCTAGCGGTCACTTCTTGTTGTAACTGGCTGATAAGTTCATTGACCGCTTCTTGTCCACGATGGAATGAGAGCCAACTAATTAGACCGACGGTAATAATGAGTTGAACAATAAAGGGGACAACTAAGATTAAACGTAGAGAAAATTTTTTGAATAAATAATTAAATATCATAGTGATAGCCGACTTTAAAGGTTTCTAACCCAGGTTTCTCTCAGTCTCGTCGTAGTTTATCGGAGACCGCAATAGGCGTAGGATAATGGAGTACCACCAGGTAAGAGGAGGCTACGAAAGTGATTACCGTGGCCGCTTCAATCAGGTAAGCCGCCGATTGACTAATTATTTGAGTATTGAGAGCAACGACGGCCAGTAACAAGGAAAATTCGCTGACTTGTCCTAAGCGGACCCCCATTTCTAACGATAAACTGGCGGCTTCTCCAACTCGGCTCAAGAGATATTTGAAAACCCAGGGTTTGAGTACTAACATCGAAAGGGCTAAGACGGTGGCTGGCACCAATACGGTGTATAAAGTGTTTAAGTCTAAACTAGCCCCCAGTGAAAAGAAAAATATCACGAGAAAGAAATCGCGTAAGGGTTTTAAACTTTCAGCGATAAAGCGAGCAATCGGACTACTGGCTAGGGCAAAACCGCCAATGAAGGCACCTATTTCATGTGATAGTTTCAAAAAAGTAGCTAATTCTGCCATTCCCAAACACCAGCCGATGGTCATTAAGAAAATATATTCTTGAATTTTGTCAAAGCGATGAATTAACTTAACTAAGACCAAACGTGAGAATAACATAGCAAAACCTATCAGTAGAGGTAAACTTAAGGTTAAGAGTGCAAGGTCAATCAATGGTGTACCTCCGGTGCCCCATCCTTGTAACAGCATCAACAGTAAGATAGCAATTAAGTCCTGTAATAATAAAATACTGACCATCATTTCCCCAGCATGTTTATGATGAAGTACGGTAGTAGGTAGTAATTTCAGTCCAATAATGGTACTCGAAAAGGTCATGGAGACCCCAATGAGTAGGCTTTCCCGGTGAGTGAAGCCAAATCCTTGACCAATGATAAATCCTACCACGCCGAAGATGAGCGAACTGATGAGGGTGACGACGGTGGTTTTACGGAGCATGTGTAGTAAATCTTGCGGCTGTAAATTCAGACCGAGCAAGAATAGTAGAAAAATAATCCCAATGTTGGCAATTTCTTCAATGAATTTTAAATCGGTGACCATATTAAAGCCATGTCGTCCGACGATAATTCCTAACACGATATAACTCACCAGCAAGGCTTGTCGTGCGTAAAGTGCTAAGGTGGCTAAAATGGCGGAACCGGTGAAAATTATAAAGATGTAGTAAATGATAGAGACAGATGATTCGGTGTTGTGCATGGTAATGAAAGTTAGAAACTAGATAGGGGGTTGGTAGTAGGCAAAAAAAGAAGGTGGAATTGAGTCAATGCAGTAGTGTACGAAAAAGTAACTCGCCTCACGCACCACCACCCCTGCCCCTCCTGGCTAAGGTCAATGCCATTAAGTTAAGCCGGCCAAAGAAACCTTGAAGGTCTAAAACCAGACCTTCAAGGTTAAAACCTGACCGCGGGATTCCTTAACTTAATGGCAGTGCTGGCTAAGGTGGGGAATATCCCCTGCGATTCCAGTGATGCTACTCCCCTCCTTACCAAGGCAATGCCATTAAGTTAAGCCAGCCAAAGAAACCTTGAAGGTCTAAAACCAGACCTTCAAGGTTAAAACCTGACCGGGGAATTCCTTAACTTAATGGCAGTGGGGTTGGAGGTGGTTATGCGTAAGGTGAATTTTTAACTGCCACTGCCGGCCATATTTAAGTCACGACGAGAGGCTATGATAGTGATCGTAAAGCCAGCAATCACGTCAAGTAAGGACATTAAGCTGAGAATTAAAAAAGTGGAAGTACCAGCCACTCCCATCACGATAAACAGTATTAGGTACAGGATAAAAACAAACATCGAGGCGACATGTTCAACAATGCTCGCGGTGCCTGTTTTGGTCGCTTTTAATATCTCAAGGTATAAGGTTACTACTCCCAACATCACAAAAAGATCGCCCGTGGTTGGTTTCCATAAAGCACCAGACCACAACGTCATCTCCATAACAGGAGCGCTAAAATCTACTCCGCTCATCCCTAACATAAGATAAAGCAATAAAAGTATTCCAAAAAACGGAATAGCGATAATATATTTGAAAGAATCCATAATTCTCTTCCTTTGTTGAAATGAAAAATTAAGTTTGTATTGTATTCTATTTCAAGGCACTTTGTCTAAATATTCAATCTTTAAAATAAAACCAATTATTATAGTCCATTTACCACTCCGGTGCCAAGTTATAAAAATATCAGTTTAATTAAATAATTGAGTTTCGTGATTGACTAAATTGAGTGATAAACTCATGTTTGCTACTTCAAATTTTATTCCATAAATAACCACATATATCGTGCATATCGCTGGTAATAGCACGAAAGTTTTGATTTTTCTGGAAATTGGTGTACTTGGTATAATCTATTAAAATCAATTTATTACCAAAAAATTATAACCTATCGAGTCAATCACCGGTTTAAAAAATAAAACAAGTCTATTACAATTTACCGTCTAATGATCTATAGTATATAGTTATCCATTCATCATAGGCAGTCTATACTCTGCCTTTAAACTAAATTCTTAATATCAGTAATAAATTGCTAAAAATTATGTCAGAATCTCAATCTCAATCTCAAGATACTCAAAAACCATCAACCACCGACTCTGGTTGGTCTGGAATGCACCACGACGACAGTTGGGAACGTGATATTCTCAACCGGTTGGCTTTTGCTACCCTAAATGAACAACGTCGGACGCGACGTTGGGGCATTTTTTTCAAGTTACTCTTTTTTATCTATTTGTTTGCTTTGCTGTTCTTATTCACCCCTGATTGGGGCAGTTTTAATTTTGACCTATCTGGGGAGGAGGATTCAAAAAGTGGCAATAAACATACGGCGCTGATAGAAGTGCAAGGTATCATTGATTCTGAGAGTGATGCCAGTGCCGATAAAATTATTTCTAGTTTACGTGCTGCGTTTAAAGACGAAGACACGGCTGGACTAATTTTACGTATCAACAGTCCTGGCGGGAGTCCCGTGCAAGCAGGTTATATCAATGATGAAATCAATCGGTTACGCGAAAAGTATAAAGCTCGCAAAATTCCTATCTATGCAGTGATTACCGATTTATGCGCTTCTGGTGGTTATTACATCGCCGTCGCTGCCGATGAAATTTATGCGGATAAAGCCAGCGTAGTCGGTTCCATTGGCGTGTTGATGAACGGTTTTGGTTTTGTCGAAGCTTTGCAGAAATTAGGAGTCGAACGTCGCTTATTGACGGCAGGTGAGCATAAAGGTTTTTTAGACCCCTTCTCACCAATGAAAGAAGATGACGTTAAACATGTAGAATTGCTCCTAAAGGACATCCACGACCAATTCATCGCCAAAGTTAAAGAAGGTCGGCAGCATAGTCTCAAAGCCAAACAACAACTACCACTCCTAGATAACCCTGACCTGTTTAGCGGTTTGGTCTGGACCGGCGAGCAAGCCATTAAATTAGGACTGGTCGATGGTTTAGGGAGCAGTAGTTACGTGGCGCGGGAATTGATTAAAACCGAAAAAATCAAAGACTTTACTTCCAAATCTAACTACTTGGACCGGTTTGCTGAACGTTTTGGTGCCACCTTCAGCAATTTGCTATTTCACCAAATCAAGTGGAATGGTACCGCTATTCAATAATAGTGTTATTACTCAACGTAAATTCACTCAAGCCAGATTGGGCCAGACTGGCCCTGAGCTTACCCCAAAGCTCGGTTAAAGGATTGGGTGGGAGGAATGTTTTATGGCATTACACAATGTTCGTCGCTCTTCTAATAATGCGACGATGGAATCTTACGATCCAAAACAACGTTTAGTAGGAGGAATAGTACTGTTTTTGATTATTTTACTGATATACAGTATTCTGAAATTAGTGCTAGGGATTTCTTCAGCCTCCGCCGACAAATTCGGTTTGAATACTCCCATTGGCGAAGAAATTTCGGCCTTAGAGGCGGCGGAAAATAATACGGTTAGCGGTAGTAACCCTAATTCACCACCAATCACTACTACTACTGCGCGTCGTCCTAGTCGCATCCTCCTACCACAATCATTTGTCTTTCTGGATTTAAGTGGTAATCCCTTGCAAAAGGAAACCTACCAATCGGTTACGCTAAATAATAATCCAGCTACTAGTAACGTTAACGTGAGTACCCCTGATCAATATGCCGCTACGGAAGAAGGCAAAAGTTGGTTTGTACAAGTAGCCAGTTTTCGCGAAGAAGACCGTGCGCAAAAATTAGCACAGCAAATCAAAGATAAAGAAATTGTGACGGACGTTAATATTGTCAAAAGTAGTAGCGGCTGGTTTATGGTACGGCTACCGCCGGAAACGGATCGCAATACCGTTGAGCAGCAAAGAAAGCAACTCAATAGCGCGTTAAGATTAAGAGCCGAAGTGAGAAAACTAGAATGAAGCATTGAGATCTCACCTTACGCACCACCACCCCCAACCCCTCCTTGGTAAGGAAGGAGGTATCCTGGCAGTGCCGGTAGTGCGTACTCCCCTCCTTACCAAGGAGGGGTTGGGGGTGGTTGTAGTTAACCGTGCGTAAGGTGAGTTGAGATTTAACCCATCGAGATTTGACAACTTTCGAAAAGTTGTCAAATCTAAAACCCGTCGAGATTTGACAACTTTCGAAAAGTTGTCAAATCTAAAACCCGTCGAGATTTGACAACTTTCGAAAAGTTGTCAAATCTAAAACCCATCGAGATTTGACAACTTTCGAAAAGTTGTCAAATCTAAAACCCATCGAGATTTGACAACTT
>BS_KBA_SWE02_21mDRAFT_10000883_pt1 | contig 11296 bp, 3 predicted proteins | sample BalSeasSWE02_21m_FD_9196 | JGI IMG/M metagenome (IMG submission 9196)
TAGGTTTCATTTTCAAATGAACCAAACCCCTTTTGAATTAAATTTCCAATTTTTTTGTTTTGAATATAATAAATTGATTTGCCTGCGTTAGCAACTAGTGTGCTAACATATTCGGTTCCGAGCCATTTGTTAAAATATAAATTTGGTGAAAAAGTTTTAGTCTTGGGATTAAAATCATAAATCCCTTTTTCACTTGTAAACACCAATTTACCATTCAATGCATATACGTCAATCAAAATATTGGAAGGTAAACCTTGATCTTTTCCAAAAAGGGTAATTTTTTTTTGTACAGCTAAATTAGAGTCGAATTCAATACGAAAAGCACCTTTAGATGCGTGTGTCATCCAAACTGTAGAATCATTCTCAAATTCCATAATTCTTGACGATTCAGCGAGTTCTTGAACTTCTTTTATTTTTGTCCAGTGGTCGTTTTTTTTGTTATAAAATGAAATACCTCTATAGTCACCACCAATAATTAGATTTGGTGTTTTTGTGTTCATAAATTTCCAACTACCAATATCTTGAATTTGAGTGAGCGCTGTATTCTTTAATTCAAATGCGCCCCTGTCGTGGTTTAAAATAAGCCCATTTTCTATTTTTGAGAAATTGTAAACCTGCCCCTCACTTCCTGGAATTATTTTAAAGGGGTTGCTTTTTAATTCATACGTATCATTGCTTTGTAAGAAAACACCATTATTTGTTCCAAGGTAAATTAGATTGTCATATTTTATGGCAGCATAACCGGTTCCTTCCAATCCTACTTCTTCATTAATTTGTGAAAAAGGCAAGTTTATTTTTAAATAATCAATGCCGTTGTTTAGCGCTACCCATAAATTGTGAAAATCGTCTTCATACAATGCTTTTACAGTTCTGTCTGAAAGCCCTTCTTTTTTGGTTAAATGATTTTTAAGCGTGAAGTTTCCTCTAAAAATGTAAATCCCATTGCTTTGAGTGCCAATAACGTATTCTCCGGAGGCTAATTTTAAGACGTCATTTAGAGTTCCCAATTTAACGGTAATCGGAATTGGTGTATAACCCAAATCAGTTAATTGATAAATATTTCCTTCTCGAGTAAAGCAATAGTAACCTTTTTCATTTGGTATAATAGCAATGATATCATAATTAATTTCAGTTCCTTTAATCTTAATGAATTCATTATTTACGATTTCATATAAACCTACTCCATAAAATTGTGCAAACAACCTGTTTTCAACATGAAATGCAAAACGCATGTAACCAGGTAAATTCATAGCTCTTAATGTGTCATTTTCAAAAACAAATAGTTCGCTTTCGGTATTAAAATATATTTTATCATCAATAGCAAGTATTTTCCATGTTTCAGCAATATCCTGCTTGTTGTTTGGTAAATACTTTAAAAGAGAAGTGAAATTTAGGTTGTTTTTTGTTTTTGAGAAATANCCNATTTGACCTTGTCCACCAACAAAAATTCTGTCTTGGCTATCTACTTTTAAGGCTCTTATTCTTGGTGAATGTGGAATNTTGTATTTATTCCATTTTCTGCCATCAAACTCCAAAAGACCGTCATTATTGGCTACATATAAAATGCCTTCACTGTTTTGATCAAAAGCCCAGTTTTGAATACCTCCTTGATAATCATTTGGGGTGAAATGATCAAGTAAAGGAATGTTTCGTAAGATTTCAGGGTGCTCATTTTGAGATTTCACCTGATAATGAAAGGATAATAAAAAAAACAGAATGAGTAGTGGGTTTTTCATTTATAAGAAATAAATATTTCAAGTAAAAATAATTAAAATGCTTATAATAAAGCCCTTTATAATATAAAATATTCATACATGAGAGTTTTTGATGAGTTTAAATATTTATACATGAGAGTTTTTAATGTGGTGTATTATTNATTTCTAACAACTGTTTCATCTTAATTTGTATCAAATATCTTTTCATTGATATTTTTTCTAAACCAAAACTTAATTAATTAGGATTATTATGAAGACAATGTTACTAAATTGTTCAAAAAAACTAGGAAAGAATACCCTGCTTGTCTTGGTGTTTTTTTTATGTACCAGTGTTGGTCTCGCTCAAATTGCTGTTTCAGGTAAAATAACCGATGTAGCCACAGACGAACCGCTGCCAGGTGCAAACATTATTATTAAAGGTTCCACTAAAGGAGCACAATCTGATTTTGATGGAAATTTTTCCATTGATGTTAAAAAGGGTGACAAACTTGAAATATCCTACTTAGGGTATAACAAACAGGAAGTCCAAATAGGTGATATTACTTACCTTCAAATCAAACTTACAGCAAATGCCAATTCCTTAGACGAAGTTATTGTTGTTGGGTACGGAAGTACTTCTAGAACAAAAATTATTTCTGCGGTTTCGGTTGTAGATGCGAAAACGTTAAAAGAAATTCCAGTACCCAATGTGAGCAATGCTTTAGAAGGATTGGCTGCTGGTTTATTTGTAAGACAAGGTTCTGGAGAGCCAGGATTCAGCAGTTCATCTTTTGAAGTTCGTAATTTTGGAAATGCTTTGGTAATTGTTGATGGTTCTCCAGGAGATTTAAATCAACTAGACCCAAATGAAATTGAAAGTATTTCAGTATTAAAAGATGCTGCGGCAGCAGCTGTTTATGGAGTGCAAGGTGGAAATGGTGTTGTGCTTATAAAAACAAAAAGTGGTAGTTATGGGAAACCAGAATTGTCATATACCAATGCTTTTACTTTTACCTCTTTTACTTCATCACCTGATTATTTATCATCAGCACAGTATGGAGAAGTGTTAAATGAAGGTTTAAGAAATGCCAATCAGGCACCATTTTATTCAGAAGCAGAAATTGAAGCTTACAGGTCAGGTTCTGACCCTGTAAATTATCCAAATACAGATTGGAAAGGATTGGTTTTAGATAATTCTGGTTTTCAACAACGTCATAATTTGAGTCTTTCAGGAGGAAGCGACAAAGTTGAATACTTTATAAATGCTGGTTATTTAAGTCAAGGATCCAATTATACGGAAGATGTTTTATCTTATGAACAGTACAATTTGCGCTCAAATATCAATGCAAATATTTATGATAATTTTAAATTAACATTCAACCTCGCTACACGCAGAAGATTAAACGAAGCTCCTGGCTATTCAGCTTATAATATTTTTAGAGAATTAAGTCGTGCTTTGCCTACAGATTTAGCCTATTATCCTGATGGTACTCCTGCAAAACCTAGCTTTAGCCCAAATCATATTTTAGAAGGGATCAAAGATTTTAATGCTGGTTATTACAGAAATAGAAACAACAACGTTGATGCTAAAATAACGCTAAACTGGGATGTCAATCAGGTTGAAGGCTTAAGTGTTAATGGTTATGGATCAATTGTATACGACACCTCTTTTAGAAAAGAGTGGGGTAAAAGCTACAACCTATATACATTAAATAGACAAACGGGAGATTATGATGTGTTTAAAGCAACACCTGAAGGTTCATTTAGTGAAACTGTTTTAACGCAATCAACAGATTATAGCAACCATTATGTATTAAGAGGTTCTATCAATTACGATCGTACATTTGGTGATCATAGTGTTACAGCTTTAGCTTTGGTAGAAGCTCAAAAAATTCAAGGTGAAAACTTTTTTGGACGTCGTCAAGATTTTCAATCTACATTAATAGATCAGCTATTCGCTGGATCTAATGAAAATAAAGATGCCAATGGTGGGGAATTTAGAGAAAACCGCATAGGTTTTGTAGGTCGTTTTAGTTATGACTTTAAATCAACCTATTTTATTGAAAGTTCATACCGTTATGATGGCTCCTCAAGATTTGCCCCTGGAAACGAATGGGGTTTTTTCCCTTCAGTTTCTATAGGTTGGAGATTGTCTGAAAATTCCTTTTTTGAAAACGTAAAAGAAAATATTCCAAACTTAAAAATAAGAGCATCGGTTGGTACTGCAGGTAATGATGGTACAGCTGCTTATCAATGGTTAAGTGGGTTTACGTATAATGGTTTTTATGCTATTAATGAAACGGCGATACCGACAATTGATAACACGGCTTTGGCAAATGAAGATCTTACTTGGGAAACAAATACCACATATAATGTTGGTATAGATGCTGATTTTTTGAAAGGCGATCTTAAATTTTCTTTCGATTATTTTTATAGAGATAGAAAAGATGTTTTGGCTTACGCTTCAGGAAGTGTTCCTAATACGCTTGGTGTAGGTTTGGCTGCGCAAAATTTATATGAATACTCAAATGAAGGGTTTGAGATAACAGCAAATTACAACAAACAATTCAATGAAGATTGGAATTTTAATGCTGGGTTTAATTTTTCAAAAGCCAGAGAAAAAGCAATTTTTATTGATGAGGCTGTAATTACCGATCCTTTTATGGCGCAAAATTTAACGCAAACAGGTGGATTTACAAACTTAAGAAGAGGGTATATTTCTAATGGACTTTTTCAAACTCAAGAAGATATAGATGCTAGTCCTGTTCAAGATGGTAATGCCAATTCAACCTTGCAACCTGGAGATATCAGATACAAAGATTTAAATGATGATGGTGTTATTGATGTAAAAGACCAAAAAGTATTTGGGAATGGAGACAAAGCAGTCACCAACTATTCCTTGAACTTAATAGGGGAGTATAAGAATTGGGCAGTATCTGTTTTATTAACGGGTGCGGCTGGTTACGATCTTTATTTAGATGGCGAAGCACAAAGCCCTTTAAGAAATGGCTTTAATGGTTACGAATACCAATTGGATTATTGGACACCAGAAAATACAGGAGCAGCATTTCCAAGAGTTGCTAATGGAGGTTATGATGATAACAATTATAAATATTCCGATTATTGGTTAAGGGATGGAATGCACCTAAGGATTAAAAATGTGAATTTAAGTTACACTGTTCCTTCAACATTATTAGGTAAAACGGTAGATGAATTGAAACTGTATTTTACTGGCTATAACTTATTTGTTTTTAAAAACTACAAAGAAGCGTTTGATCCTCAAATGCAATCAGGTCAAGGATGGTACTATCCACAAACAAAATCATTAACATTTGGAATAAATGTATCACTTTAAAACAAAGCTTATTATGAAACGTATTAAAATTATACTACTTGCAATACTATCATTCAACTACATAGCTTGTAGTGATGATTTCTTGAACGAACCACCATTAGATAGAATTACTGAAAATGATGTGTGGAACGACAAAGCATTGATGGATGCTTATATCTTTAAAATTTACGACAATATGCCTTGGGATTATTTAAAGGACTTTTGGAGTGCTTATAATGGATCTTATAGAGATGCTTTATCGGATTTGGCAATGAGTACTTATTCTTGGACTGCTGCTAATAATACATTTAGACCTGGAATTTGGGGAACTGCGAATAACTCTTGGCCTTTAGATTACTGGGGGTACGATAATATTTGGAAAATTAATTATTCTATTGAAAATATAGCAGATTTAGCGGATGGCGTATTAACAGAAGATGAACAAAATTATAGATTAGGTGAACTTTATTTTTTACGTGCTTATAGTTATTTTGCTTTGGCAAAGCGTTATGGTGGAGTTCCTATTATTTTAGTAGCTCAAGATCCAGAAACGACTCCTGAAGATGAATTGTGGCCTGCAAGAAATACAGAGCAAGAAGTATATGATCAAATATTAGCTGATACTCAAAAAGCATTTGATTTATTGCCAAACAGATGGGCTTCTGAAAAAGGAAGAGCTCCTAAATGGACTGCAAAAGCACTAGAATCAAGAGCCGCTTTATATGCTGGGAGTATTGCAAAATATGGAACTGTTCAGTTAGAAGGATTGGTTGGTATTCCAAATTCGTTAGCAGATAGTTATTATGAAATTTCGTTAGCAGCTTCTGAAAAGTTAATAATGGAAGGTGGCTATACATTGTTCAACCAATACCCTGAACCTGCTGATAATTATGCGCGCTTGTTTTTAGATGAAACTGAAGATGAAACCATTTACGCAAAAGTTTGGCTTCCTTATGAAAAAGGACATTCTTATGACCTCCATAGCACACCTTATAGCTATAGAGTGGACTGGGGTTCTAGTACGTCTCCAACAAAACAATTATTAGATAGTTATGAAGTATTAAGTACGGGACTTTTACCTTCTGAAGATGGTTCAGAATACGATGAAAACAATCCGTTTGAAAATAGAGATCCACGTTTAAAAGGGACTATTTTAACAAACAATGATCTATTTCAAGGCTCTCCAGTTGAAATTTGGTATGGGACAGAAAGTAATGGTGTTATCGACACAGATAGAGGAACTGGTGTTGGTAAAGATGGAATTGGAATACATCCAGATGCAACCAAAACAGGGTTTTATGTTCGTAAATATTTAATGGATGGTTCATCACCGCTTTATATTAAACAATATTACTCTGGTCAAGATTGTATTTTGTTCAGATTGGGAGAAGCCTATTTAAATGCTGCAGAGGCTGCAATTGAATTAAATATGGAATCAATAGCAAGAGATTATATTGAACCAGTTAGAGCAAGAGCAGGGTTAGAGAAAAATCTTCGATTAGACCCATATTCAGGTGAAGAATTAAGAGATAGAATTAGAAATGAACGAAAGTTAGAATTGGCATTTGAAGACCATCGTTATTGGGATGTTAGAAGATGGCGTACAGCTGAAGAAGCTTTAAGTATTCAGGTACTAGGTGTTAAAACGCTAAGACATCTTGATGCTGCAGGTAATGAAAGTTTTACCTATGAAACGTTTGAAGCTGAAGCTAATAAAATGAATTTTTATGCGCCTCAATATTACTTGCCTATTGGACAAGATAGAATTAATAACAATCCAAAATTGAAAGAAAATCCTGGTTATTAAGGAGTTATTTAAATGGAAAATTTAAAACACACAAAATGAAAACAATAAATTATATAATAAGTTTTTTAATAGCTGGTATGCTGTTATCGACTACCGGTTGCTCTGATGATTTAGAGAATGCAATTCCTCCAACCAGTGAGGATGCCATTTTCAGTATTTCTTACGATCCGGAAAACCCAAACAAAGTACATTTTTTAGCAGAACCAGCGGTTGCTACTTGGTACACGCATTGGAGTTTTGGAGACAAAACTTCCTTTGACGGCGGTTTAGAAACAAGCAAAACATATCTTAAAAAAGGAGAATATGAAGTTGAATTTAAAATTTTTACTGAAGGAGGAACAGCTTCATCAATACAAACAGTAGTGATAGAATCAGATTTTGAAGGTCCAAATATTATTCGAAATGGTGATTTTAGTGATGGTGATGCGTTTTGGACCGTTTTACCAATTTCAGCTGGTGTTGATGTTTCATTGGATAACAACAATGCGCAATGGACAGGTGGAAACTGGGGGCAAGTTGGTCTTTATCAGCCAGTACATGTATTGGCAAATAATATGTACCAAATTACAATGGATATTAAAGGAAGTGGTTTGTCAGATTCTTGGTTCGAAGTATACATAGGTATGGAACCTCCAGTAGCAGGCCAAGATTATAGTGATGGAGGAATGAGATTGGTATTGAACACCTGGGATGGCTGTGGAAGTGAGCCATTTGACGGGCCTTTTTCAGATTACAGTTGTGGAGGCAGTGGTGCCACTTTTGAATTCCCTACTGAAGGAACAGCTTATTTAGTGATACGCGGAGGTGGCGCAAGCTATGGTGATACAGGTGTTACTGTAGACAATATCGCGATACGTTCATTGGAATCAACAGATCCGCCAATTTTTCCAACACTAGGAGCGCCAGCTGCTGATTTTACAGTTGATACGTCAAATTTAGCTGCAACATTTACAAATACATCAACAAATGCAACAACCTATTTATGGGATTTTGGAGACAATACAGGGACATCAACGGAAGCAAATCCTTTATATACTTATACACAAGCAGGGACTTACACTGTTCAATTAACTGCAAGCAGCGGTGATGAGTCATCAATTGTTACAAAAGAAGTAACAGTTGCGCAAGCAACGGCATCGACATCTCTACAAAATGGAGATTTTTCAGACAATTCTGCTTGGACAATTATCACTCAAAATGCATCAGGAAATGGAAAGTTAACCATTTCAAATGGAGTGGCTGTTTTTGATGAGGCGATAGATGTCGCTTCAGGAAGTTGGGGAAGTGAAGCGCATATGGCGATGTACCAGGCTGTTGTAGTTGAAGCGGGAGATTATCAATTTGATATGGATATTACAACCAAAGGAATTGATGAAGCTTGGTTTGAAGTATGGGTAGGAACATCAAAACCAATTGATGGTGTTGAATATAAAGACGATGTTGCAGCAAAGAAAGTATTGTCATTCAATGCTTGGGATTGCGGAGATACCAACAAAACATATTCAGGAAAAATGGCTCCAGTTTCCTGTCAAGATACAGATGGTAGCATTGGTCTTGAAGCCAATACTTACTATATTTTGATAAGAAGTGGTGGTTTCAATTTTGGTGAAGGAGGTATTGTAATTGACAATGTAACAATGAAAGAAAAAGTTGTTTCATCAACTCCAACCGCAGGTTTTACATTTAATACCACTAATTTATCAGCCACATTTACAAATACATCTAGCAATGCAACTTCTTATGCTTGGGATTTTGGAGATAGTACAGGAACATCAACTGTAGCAAATCCTTCATATACGTTTGCACAAGCTGGTACTTATGCTGTTAAACTTACAGCAAGTAACAATGGAGAAACAGCAGTAATTACGAAACAAGTTACAGTTTCTGATACCACTACTGCTCCTAATCTTATTACGAATGGGGCTTTTGACAATGAAAGTGGCTGGACAATTATCAATCATTATGAAGCAACTAATTTAAATGGGTCTGTTGCAATTGCCGGAGGTGTCGCTAAATTTGATGAGACTACAAATACAGATTGGAAACATATGGGTATTTATACAGCTGTTGAACTAACTGCAGGAACCTATCAATTTGAAATGGATATGGCATATACAGCTATTAATGATGTTTGGGGAGAAGTATACATTGGAACAACAAAACCAGTCGAAGGTGCTGAGTATAGTGGAGACAAACAAGTATTGAAGGCATACAATGCTTGGGATTGTGGTAATATAAAAACCTATTCAGGTTTAGCTACAAAATCTGGTTGCGATACAAAAGGTAATCCAGGACAGTTTGAAATTACAACTGCCGGTAACTATTACCTGCTGTTTAGAACTGGTGGAGCAACTTACGGAACTACGGGAATTGTTATTGACAATGTTTCGTTAGTGAAAGTAAATTAATTGTTATAAAGAGAAATTTAGTATAAATAATACTATATTAATTTGATTTATTCTTTATTGAGTTTTACTGTTCTAATTTTTATCAGTAAAACTCTTTAAAGATAATTTAAAAAAATAAATGCTAATACTGTAAAATGAAAAATAAAATACTTCTAATTATCCTAATGTTTGTATCCGCACTCAGTTGGGGTCAAGGATTAAAAACACAAGGAAAGGTAATTGTTAATGCTAAAGGCGAAGAAGTCATATTGCGTGGCTTAGGTCCTGGTGGTTGGCAAATTATGGAAGGCTATATGATGAATACATCTGGCGTTGCAGGTTCTCAGCATGAAATCAAAGAAAAATTAATTGATTTGATGGGAGAAACAAACACGGAAACTTTTTTCCAAAAATGGAGAGCAAACCATTTTACAAAACGAGATGTTGATTCTTTAGCGGCCTGGGGATTTAACAGTATTCGTATTCCTATGCACTATAACCTTTTTACCCTTCCAATTGAGGAGGAACCAGTTGCCGGTGAAAATACTTGGATTGAAACAGGTTTTGATTTGATTGATGATGTTTTATCCTGGGCAGCACCACATAATATCTATGTTATTTTAGATATGCATGCAACACCAGGAGGTCAAGGAACAGGCTCTGAAATTAACGATTATGACCCTACAAAACCTTCATTGTGGGAAAGTCAAGCAAATAAAGATAAATTGGTGGCCTTATGGACCAGAATTGCCGACAGGTATAAAGACAATGAATGGATTGGTGGATACGACCTTATAAATGAAACCCACTGGGATTTGCCTGGAGGAACTGCATTAAGAGAATTATATGGAAGTATAACAGATGGTATCCGTAGTGTAGATACCAAACACATGCTGTTTATTGAAGGAAACTGGTATGCCAATGATTTTAATGGTTTAACCCCTGCGTGGGATGACAATATAGTGTATAGCTTTCATAAATATTGGAGCCATAATGATACGGCTTCTATACAATGGGTTTTAGACTTGCGTGAACAACAAAATGTTCCATTATGGATGGGAGAATCAGGTGAAAATTCTAACACTTGGTTTACGGATGCCGTTAAACTTTTTGAAGATAATGGCATAGGTTGGGCTTGGTGGACCATGAGAAAACTTGGTGATATCGATAGTCCTTATGCGGTTACAATCAACCCTGGTTATCAAAAAATATTAGATTATTGGAAAAATTCAGGGCCAAAACCAACGGAGCAGGAAACCTTTGATGGGATGATGCAGTTGGCTGAAAACTTATTGGTTGAAAACAGCGAGTTTAGAAAGGACGTTCCAGATGCTTTAATCAGACAACCACATACTGATGAAACAATACCTTTTAACGGAACTCCTGCCGCCATTCCAGGTGTTGTATATATGGCAGATTTTGATTTAGGTAAAAATAATTTTGCTTATTATGATACTGATGTCGCTGATTATAATCTTTCTACTGGGCAATTTCAGGCTTGGAATAAAGGATGGTCTTATAGAAATGACGGTGTTGATATAGAGAAAAATGAGGACAATATAAATAGCAATGGATACCATGTAGGATTTGTTGAAAAAGGAGAATGGATAAAGTACACCATACAAATTAAGGAAACTGGAGCGTTTACCGCTGAAGTTCGTTATGCTACTCAAGAGAATGGAGGCGCATTTCATTTGGTAATGGATGATGAAGCCCTAACTACTGCACAAACTGTAAATTCAACAGGAGGATGGACAAACTTTCAAATGCACAACGTGACCAATATTTTACTTACTGAAGGTGCTCATGAATTGAAAATATATTTTGACAATGATACGCCATTCAACATTAGTAGTATTCAATTTGTTAAAACAGGTGAAATAGATGGTGTTCCGTTTAATATCTTGAATGGTGAAACAGGACAAGATGAAAAGTCAGTTAAAATAACATTGAATCAATCAATTTTAGAAACTTCTATCACTGAATCTTTAGCTAATTTTTCCTTAACAATAAATGGTGTAAGTAAATCTATTACAGCCTTGAGTATTGATGAAAATTACGATAAAACCATCAT
>BS_KBA_SWE02_21mDRAFT_10000884_pt1 | contig 11296 bp, 9 predicted proteins | sample BalSeasSWE02_21m_FD_9196 | JGI IMG/M metagenome (IMG submission 9196)
CGCTACGATGCTTGGTCAGTCAAAGGTTGTCCATCAGGCAGAGATAGATGCTACATGTGAGCTTATTGATTTCTGGCGATTTAACTGTAAATACATGACACAGATTATGTCGGATCAGCCCTACTCCCCTGCCGGAATGTGGAACCGTCTTGAGTATAGACCTCTCGAAGGATTCGTGTTTGCAGTATCACCTTTTAACTTTACATCTATTGGGGGTAACCTGCCCACAGCTCCCGCAATGGTTGGTAACGTTGCTTTATGGAAACCTGCTTCAAGCTCAGTATACTCATCATACTTTTTAATGAAGCTGTTTGAAGCTGCCGGACTTCCCAAAGGCGTTATTAATTTCGTGCCGGGTTCAGGCGGACAGGTTGGAACACCGGCCATGAACAGCCCTCATCTTGCAGGTATTCACTTTACGGGTTCAACTTCAGTTTTCCAGGGTATGTGGAAGACCGTTGCAGATAATCTGAAGAACAGTAAATATTATCCGAGAATAGTTGGAGAAACCGGCGGTAAAGATTTTATCTTTGCTCACAATTCTGCTGATGTTGATGCCCTCGTTGTTGCAGCTTTAAGAGCAGCATTTGAGTATCAGGGACAGAAATGTTCCGCTGCGTCAAGAATGTATATTCCGAAATCAATCTGGAATGAATTTAAATCTAAATATGTCACGGAAGTAAAAAAGATAAAAATGGGCGATGTTGAAGATTTCACTAATTTCTTTTCCGCAGTAATCGACCAGCGTGCCTTTAATTCTATTACTGAATATATTGATTACGCCAAGGATGCTGATGATGCCGAATTTATTACCGGCGGCGGCTATGATGATTCAAAAGGATTCTTTATCGAACCGACTACCATAGTGACAACTAATCCTAAGTTCAAAACTATGGAAGAGGAGGTCTTCGGTCCGGTATTAACAATATATGTTTACAATGACGACAAGTACGAAGAAACTTTAGACCTGTGTGATACAACTTCACAATATGCTTTAACAGGATGTGTGTGGGCACAGGACAGGGCCGAGCTCGTTCACATGTCGGATAAACTTAAAAATGCGGCAGGTAATTTTTATTTCAATGATAAGTGTACCGCTGCCGTTGTAGGACAACAGCCTTTTGGCGGCGGACGTGCATCCGGCACTAACGATAAAGCCGGCAGCGCCATGAATCTGCTCAGATGGATGAGTGTCAGAACAATGAAGGAAACTTTTGATCCGCCAAAAGACTGGCGTTATCCTTTTATGGCAGAAGAAAAATGAAAATTAAAAAAGCTCAGCTTTTCAGATGAGTTGGGCTTTTTTTATATTTGACTATTCAATTAATACAAACTCATCAAGAAGGTAGTAATGAAAATCCACGAATATCAGGCAAAAGAGATTTTAAGAAAATTCAATGTCGCCGTTCCAGAAGGCGGGGTTGCTTTCTCAGTTGACGAAGCAGTTGAGGTTGCTAAAACTATTGAAGGTAACGTAAAGGTTGTTAAAGCTCAGATTCACGCGGGCGGAAGAGGCAAGGGAGGCGGGGTTAAAGTAGCAGAGGGAATTCCCGAAGTAAAAAAATATGCGGAGCAGATACTGGGGATGAATCTTGTGACTCACCAAACAGGCCCCGAGGGTAGAGTTGTTAAAAGGCTGCTGGTTGAGCAGGGCGTCAATATTGACCGTGAACTTTATGTCGGTATCACACTTGACCGCGCATCTTCCAAAAACGTTGTAATGGTATCCACTGAAGGCGGCATGGAGATCGAAAAAGTTGCTGCAGAAACCCCCGAAAAAATAATTAAGGAAGCTATTGATCCTGCTGTGGGCATTCAAGCTTATCAGGCCCGCAAGCTGGCATTCNGTCTTGGATTAAAAGGTGATCAACTGAAGAGTGCGGTGAAATTTCTGATAAGCCTTTACAAAGCTTATGATTCTATAGATGCATCACTCGTTGAGATCAATCCTCTTGTGATCACCAAAGAAGGTACTGTTATGGCTCTCGATGCAAAAATGAATTTCGATGACAATGCTATGTACAGACACAAAGATATATTACAATACCGCGATCTCGACGAAGAGGATCCACTTGAAATAGAAGCATCCAAATTTGGTTTGAACTATATAAAGCTCGATGGTAACGTCGGGTGTATGGTTAACGGTGCCGGACTGGCGATGGCAACTATGGATATAATTAAGCTTGCCGGCGGTGAACCTGCTAACTTCCTCGATGTCGGAGGTACAGCAAATAAAGAGACTGTCAGGAGCGGCTTTAAGATCATCCTGGAAGACCCAAAGGTACAGGCAATTCTTATTAACATATTCGGCGGAATTGTCCGCTGTGACCGGGTTGCTCAAGGTGTGATTGATGCTGCCAAAGAAATCTCGGTTAAAGTTCCTATTGTCGTCAGACTCGAGGGAACTAATGCCAAAGAGGCCGGCGTGCTGCTTGCAAAATCAAAGATGAACTTTGAGGTTGCAACGGGTCTTAAGGAAGCTGCTGAAAAGGTTACGTCCGTACTTAAAAAATAAAAGTGCAGACATTTATTTTTTACTAATCCCGGTCCCGATTCCATCGGGGTCGGGATTTTTTTATGTTATAACTTTAATTACTGTTCCAAAGATCCGGTTTAATAAAACATTCAGCTATAAGGATAAATAATTATGTTAACAATTAAACGTTTCTGTTATTACCTCATAATTCTTTCAATAACCAGTTGTTCAATTGCACAGCAAAATGATGCTCTATATCAGGTGTCTACGATAAACGCGTTACTGGGTGGCGTGTACACAGGCAGCGAATCTTTCGCCGAGTTAAAAAAACACGGTGATTTCGGCATTGGCACATTTGATGAACTCGACGGTGAAATGCTCGCGTTTGATGGTGAATTTTACAGAGTAAGATCCGACGGAAAACCATATGAAGTAGAAGATGACGCTTCCACCCCCTTTGCTTCTGTAGTCTTTTTCGAACCGGATAATTCATTCGACATAAAAGAAGATATCACTTATGCAGATTTAAAGACAACTTTGGACAAATCGCTGCTGTCTGAAAACTTATTCTACGCTATTAAAGTTACAGGAACATTTAAGAACGTAAAAACAAGAAGTGTTCCGAAGCAGCAGAAACCTTATGCCGATTTAGTGGAGGTAGTTAAAAGTCAGCCTACATTTGAGTTTGATAATGTTGAAGGAATTCTTGTCGGATTTAGGAGTCCCCCTTATTCAACGGGCATTAATGTTCCCGGCTACCATTTCCATTTTATTAATAAAGATAAAACCGGCGGCGGGCATGTGCTGGACTGCACTTTAGAAAACGGGGAGATTCAAATAGACAATAAATATGAGTTTGTCATGTCATTACCAAACAATATTGAATTTCTCGAAATTGATTTAAATAAAGATAAAGATGCAGAACTGCAGAAGGTAGAAAAGGAGTAACGGGGCAGATCTGAATAAATCCGCCTGCCCCAAATCAGGTAAGTTAATTATTTAACCAGCATCATCTTTTTTGAATCGACGTATTGTCCCGCCTTCAGAGTATAGAAATACACACCGCTTGTTAAAGCCGAAGCATTGAATGTTGTCTTGTAAGTACCCGCACTTCTGTATCCATCAACTAACGTTTTAACCTCCCTGCCGAGAACATCATGAATTTTAAGAGAAACTAACTCACTGTGCGCTAATTCACTTATCGCTGGTATACTATATTCTATTGTCGTAGTTGGATTAAATGGATTCGGATAATTTTGTGAAAGACTAAAGGCAATCGGAACTTGTAAAATTTCTTCCACGCCAGTTGGTTCATCGAATTTTTCGACCATTACTTTGTCAATAAACATTTTTACTTCAGATTCATTCATATAATAAAGAGGAAAGCTAAGTGTTATGGCTTTGTAATCATCTCCCATGTATTCAACTGCGACCGGCATGCCTTTCATCACTCCCTGCGCTGATGTTGAGTCAAATTGAGTATCGTAATAATATATTTCTTGAGCAGATGATTCAGCATAAATGCTTTCAATATTCTGAAGATGATAATTCAGTGATTTTTTTGTTTTCAATGTATCAACATACATATCTTCATAATCATCAAAGCTGCTGGCACTGCCAACAAATCTAGTGCCGACTGATTTTTCAACTCTTTCAATTTTAAGGTAATCATATATAAAATCTCCCTTTTCAAATTCCGAGGGATAATTATTGTTCATTTCAAAGGCTTTTGATGGTAGATACCCTGAGTATATAAAGTTGCCTCCGGCATTAAGATATCTTTTCAAATCTTCGACAGCCTGACTGCCCGCCGTTAAATTTGCAAGGTCATCACCATGCCAGATAACAGTCGAGTAATCCCCGATGTCGGCAACAGATAATGCTTCACTTTTTATTACATCAAATTCGCTTACCTTGTAGCCCTTTAGAATCCTGGTATAGTATTCATCAACCTCCTCGTCCGTAGGCTTCATGATTGTTCCGCCACCATCAGCTGTTTCATCAACAATGAGAATTCCCCGATCCAACTTAAAATTATACGGAATGAAACTCTTTTCAACTATACTGCTTTCATATCCGCTCTGATTTACGACCGAAACACCTACGAAATATTCTGTGCCAACATCGACTCCCTCAATTAATATATTACTGTTTGTGGTTGTCAGTTGGTGTATATAATTTCCCGCGGATTTACCGGTATATATTTTGTACTCTTTAAAATCTGTCTCGCTGCTTGGCTGCCATTCAACATAGATTGAGGTGCCTTCATTTGCATCAGTAAGATTCATATTTTCTACTGGTGCGGGCATAACAAGTGAATATATAAGTGTGGCACATGATGCTTTAATAACCTCGGCACAAAAGGGAATGTTGTTGTTTTCTAATTTATCGTTATTTGTATGATAGAATGGCGTAAAGTCATGTTCCTCGAAATAAACGCTGTTAAACCCTTCCTGGAAGAAAGAGTAACTGTCCGAACCGGAACTGTTAAGTGTTTCTTTATAAACCTGAAACGGAGTAAAATTATCCGCACAGTATAATGCAATCTCTGTAAAGCTTTCGCTTCCACTGTAATGATTTATTGCAAGCCTGCTGTCATCTACACTGTATGGGGAATAACTTATCATATCATGATTTATCATAAGCCGGATATTCATTCCGGATTCTTTAGCTTTCTTTGCAAAATCCCTACTGCCGTAAAGCCCTACTTCTTCCGCGGCAAATGTTACAAATTTAATATTCGCATTGGGCTGGTAATTGTTTTCCGTAAGTATCCGTGCAATTTCGAGTACCCCGGCTGTGCCGCTTGCATTGTCATCTGCCCCAGGTGCATTGGTTAAGTTATTCCGGTTAATTGAATCATGATGGGCTCCAACAACAAACACCTTGTCTGTCGGTTCTGTAGCAGGTATTGTTGCAACAACATTATACTGCCAGCTATTTCCAAGCGTGAATGAATCTAGTTTTACATCCTCAATACCAAATCCGGCAAATTTATTCAATATCCATTCTGATACTTCTCTTCTGTTTGCTGCGTCATAGTAACGCGCGCCGAAATCCTGAAGACTCTGAATAAAGTATTCAACTGAATCCTCGTTAACATCTTCAATTAAATCGTAAACCAGAGAGTCAATATCACCCGACGTAATAAAAACATCTGATGATCCGGAATATTCCTTACCAAGTCGGGAATTTAGTGGCTTTTCGATTTGTGAATATAAATTGCCGATTAAAATAAAAAGAGACAGAAATGCTGTTAGTTTTGAGACCATATTTCGCCAGAGTAATAATCATAAAATTTGGGAATTTGTTAAGATAAATCCGGGGTCTAATTTAGTTAATTTTATTGAACATGTTTTTGCATAAAACAATCGACCACATGGTCATTAACCATTCCGCATGCCTGCATATAGGCGTAGCAGATTGTGGGGCCGACAAACTTGAATCCCCGCTTCTTCAGGTCTTTGCTCATCTTGTCTGACTCTTCCGTAAAAGCAGGAAGTTCTTTTAATGATTTGTATTTGTTGATGATCGGCTCGTAATTTACGAACTGCCATATATAATTGTCGAAGGTTCCGAATTCCTTTTTCACTTTAAGAAAACACTGCGCATTAATTATGAATGCGTTCACTTTCAGTTTATTCCTTATGATGCCGGGATTATTAAGCAGTTCTTTAACCTTCTTTTTGTCGTACTTTGCAATTCTACTGGGATTAAAATTGCTGAAAACCTTTCTGTAATTTTCACGTTTCTTCAGAACTGTTATCCAGCTTAATCCGGCCTGTGCGCCCTCAAGCAGCAGCATCTCGAATAGCTTTTTGTCATCGTGCTCTGGTGCGCCCCACTCTTCGTCGTGATACTTTATATAAAGTGGGTCGTCTCCGCACCATTCACACCTGATAATTTTTCGAGGCATTAATTAGCTTCCAACAACTTTTGCCGTTAAGCTTCCTATTCCCTCTATCGACCCTTCAAGAGTATCGCCGGGAATTACTTTGCCAACGCCTTCGGGGGTGCCTGTAAAAATCAGGTCTCCCTTTTCAAGAGTCATTCTCTTTGAGATATATTTAATAATCTCAACAGGCGGGAAGAGCATTGTGCTGATCGATGAATCCTGCCTCGGATCACCATTCACATTTAGTTTAATAGCTTCATTTCCTTTCAACTGATATTCGTCGGTAAGAACAAAATTAGAGAGCACACCGGAAGTATCGAACACTTTTGCAAGTGTCCAGGGATTTCCCTTCGATTTAAATTCTCTTTGAAGATCTCTGAGCGTCATATCAAGTCCGACTGCATAACCTGCTATTGCTTCCTCAGCTTCATTGTCATCTGCATTCTTAACGTCCTTCCCGATCAATATCACCAATTCAATTTCGTGGTGTAAGTCCTCTGAATAATCAGGGTGGACTATCTCTCCTCCGGAGGGGATCATACAGGTGGCAGTTTTTAAAAAGATTAGTGGAAACTCCGGCACTTCATTACCTAACTCTAAGGCGTGCTTTGCATAGTTTTGTCCGACACAAACAATTTTACCTACCGGTATTTTTTCATCGCTGTTTATTAAAGGAACATATTTCATATTATTTAACCCGAAATATTTATTTTAGAACTCTGGTTTATTGAAATCAATCTAAGAGGACCAAAATTAACAAAATTACTAAAGAAATGTGGGATGATCGTTTTTCCGCAGAACACTATGTTTACGGCAAAACCCCTAATCAATTCTTCAAAGAGCAGATCGATAGTCTTCTTCCGGGCAAAGCTCTGTTTATCGGAGAAGGTGAGGGAAGAAACGCAGTGTATGCCGCTTCTAAAGGCTGGAGTGTTGACGCAATTGATATCAGCAGTGAGGGGAAGAATAAAGCAGAATCTCTCGCGGCTGAAGTCGATGTTAAAATAAATTACACTGTTACTGACATTTCAGAATATAGTCCCGGCGAAAATGAGTATGACCTTATAGTGCTTATCTTTTTTCATGTTATGCCGGATCTTCGTGAGGAAACCCACCTTAAAGTTAAAAATGCATTAAAACCGGGCGGAAAGATTTTGCTCGAGTGTTATGAGAAAGATCAGTTGAAGTATAATTCGGGCGGACCTAAGAATGAAGCGCTTCTATATTCACTTGAAGATATTTATACAGATTTTAATGAGTTAAACATTGTCTCGTTCTCAAAGAAAATTATCCGATTAGAAGAAGGCCCTCTGCATCAGGGTGATGCGTGCGTAATAAGATATGTCGGTGAAAAGTCATCATAAATCCCAAGATTATCCTCTCCAGACTATTAAAATGATTTTATATCTTGACAAGAAACAAGATTTTATATATTATGGAAACCATAAAAACTTTTATAGTTTCCACATATGCAAGAACGATTAAAAATATTAAATTTTTCTCAAACTCAATTTGTAACTTCCGGTTTTTACAATACAACGATGGATCAAATCGCCCGTGAGATGCGTATCAGCAAAAAAACAATTTATAAACACTTCAGAACAAAGGATGATCTGATTAGGGCATGTGTTGACCAGATAACTTCCGGGGTGAAAAAATCTATCGAACAGATTGTTGACGGCGGAACCAGCTCCGTGGAAAAGCTCAACTCTATCGGCAAAGTGCTTCTCAATGTTACACTGAAAATTAATGATAAGTGGCTTGGAGACTTGAAAACACATTATTTTTTCATCTGGGAAGAAATCGACCGTTTCCGGGAAGTTGCTATAAATAAGAATTTTACAAAGATAATTGAACAGGGCCAGGAAGAGGGCTATATTGTTGATTACCCATCCATTGCAATATTAACTATTATTCGTTCTAGTATTCAGGCTGTAATAAATCCTGAATTCCTTGTAAATAACAGCATTTCGATACAGGAAGCCGCAAAAGTTACATTAAATATTATATTTACAGGCATCCTGACTAAAAAAGGCAAAAAACTCTATAAAAAATTAAAAACGGAATAAAAACATGAAAACTGGCAAATTTGCTTTGATTTTTTCATTATTTATCATTTTTTCAGCATGCAGCTCCTCTGACAGGGAAGGAATGATCTCTGAGTCGGGAACCATAGAAACTGATAACATAGTTATTAGTTCCCAAATCGCAGGTGAAGTTCTGACATTAAACGTAATTGAGGGTGCGCTTGTCCGGGCAGGTGATACATTGGCAATTATTGATACTGAAATGCTGGAAATCAGATTGCGGCAGGCTGAATCCGCATCCAAAATTGCTCAGGCTCAATATTCCCTGCTGAAAAACGGCGCGAGGGATGAGGATTTAAAACTGTCTGACTCACAGAGAAGGCAGGCTCAATCAAACTTCGACCTCCTCAGGATAGAGAAAGAGAGAGTCGATAATTTATTCGTTTCAAATTCTATCTCTCAAAACAAAGTGGATGAAGTTAATATGCGCTATGATGTTGCGCGTGCACAGCTAGATGCCGCAATTGAGCAGATAAACAAGCTTAACAATTTTGCCAGACCGGAAGAGCTCGCACAGGCCGAAGCAAATGTCGAAAACAGCAAAGCAAACATTGATCTTGTAAAAAAATCTATTCGTGATAGTTATATAACATCTCCCATTGACGGCTATGTTGTCAAACGATTCATTAATCGTGGAGAAACGGTCTCGCCTCTTTCATCTCTGTTCAAGGTTACTGATCTGAATATTGCAGAGCTTTATGTATACGTTTCGCAGGTTGACCTTGGCAAAGTTAAGCTTGGGCAGACTGCGCAGGTCTCTGTTGACAGTTTTCCCGACAAGACTTTCGAGGGTACCGTAGTGTACATTTCACCTGAAGCTGAATTTACACCGAAGACTATACAGACCAAAGAGGAGAGAACCAAGCTGGTTTATGCTGTAAAGATACATATACTAAATCCGGCGCATGAGCTTAAAGCTGGCATGCCGGCTGACGTAGATATAATGGTTAACTAATGAACCTGAATCCGGTTATTCAAATAAAAGATCTTAAGAAGAATTATGGCGATGTCGAAGCTGTTCGCGGTATAACTCTTGATATTCATGAAGGTGAAATGTTCGGTCTCGTCGGACCCGATGGTGCGGGGAAGACAACGACGATAAGAATCCTTTGCGGACTTATCCCGCACAGCGGCGGTGCTTGTTCTCTGTTTAACAAGAATCATGACACTGATAAAAAATTTATTCAGAATCAGATCGGGTATCTGTCACAAAAATTCAGTCTTTACGGCGATCTGACAATAGACGAAAACATTGAGTTTGCCGCAATCATTCATAATGTAAATGATTATCATAAACGAAGAGAAGAGCTGCTGGAATTTACAAGGCTTAAGCCGTTCCGAAAAAGACTTGCGGATAAACTATCCGGCGGAATGAGACAAAAGCTGGCTCTCGCCTGCAGTTTGATTCACAGACCTAAAATTTTGTTTCTTGATGAGCCGACAACAGGCGTTGATCCTGTATCCAGAAGAGATTTCTGGAAGATACTCTCTACTTTACTTCGGGATGGTCTGACAATTCTGCTTACAACTCCATATCTGGACGAGGCGGAAAGGTGCAACAGGGTTGCCCTTATGAACAAGGGTGAGATTATAGCGCTGGATACTCCTCAAAATATAAAATCACAACTTGATAATGATATATTGGAAGTGGTCTGCAGTCCAACCAGAAACGCTTATAAGATTATCGGTGCACTTGGAGAATATGAGGTTCAGATGTTCGGAGACCGGTTGAACGTTGTTGTTTCTGATTTCAATAGCGACTCAATAAGAATAGAAAAGGTTTTGAAAGACAATCATATACAGGTTGAAGGATTGAGACAAGTTTCTCCTTCACTCGAAAATGTATTTATACATAAAATAGAAAGTAACTATAGTTAAAAATTTATAATCATTTTAGTGGCTTACATCATGAAAAGAATAGCATTCATATTATTACTGTTCTCTGTTTCTGCTTACTCACAGAACAATGTGCTTACTATTGACCAGTGCTTAAGTGTCGGGCTGGAAAACAGCAGGGAGATAAAAATATCGGAATCCAAATTGATCAGTTCAGATGCAAAAATATCTGAATACGGTTCCGGCATGTTACCTAAGCTCACAACCGGAGCCAGTTACTATTATTTAAGTGAGGCGCCAATTAAGTTCGATATTCCAATTTTGCCTGCGACAGGCACAGGGAGTGAATCGGTTAATGCGTTTCTTGCTAATGTGTCAATTGAACAGCCGCTGTTTACAGGATTTCGGCTGTCTTCTCTTAAATCCTCTGCAGAATTGAATTATAAAGCGGACGAGTATGAGAACATAAAGGCCGTCAGTGATAAAGCACTTGAAATACACTGGTCGTTTTGGAATTTATATAAAGCTCAAAAACTGGTACAACTTACGGAGGCTTCCTTTAAATCGGTTAAGGAGCATATTCGTGATACAGAAAACTTTGTTAAAAACGGCATGGCTATTGAGTCGGACCTTCTAAAGCTAAAAGTTCATGGGGCAAACACAGAGTTGAAATTAATAGACGCAAAAAACATGCTTGAAATAGCCAGAGTTGCATTAAACAAATCGATCGGTGTTGATATATATCAGGATACAAAAGTTGATTTCACAAAAGGTTCTTTTGCTAACGATAACAGTTCTTTCGATTCTTTATTGTCAGTGGCGCTGACCAGCAGAAGTGAACTGTTGTCTCTTCAGTTCAGAAAAGAGGCCGGCGATGAATTTATATCCGTTGCAAAGGCTGACTGGTGGCCGCAGATGTTTGCAGTCGGAGGACTATACTATTTAAATGTCGATGCAGCTATACCCATGATATCAAGTCAGGCTAACAGCTTCTGGAATGTT
>BS_KBA_SWE02_21mDRAFT_10000886_pt1 | contig 11289 bp, 9 predicted proteins | sample BalSeasSWE02_21m_FD_9196 | JGI IMG/M metagenome (IMG submission 9196)
ATTTATCATAAAAGCCAGGAATTATACCAAGGGTATTATTTCCATTGTTTTATCCAAATCAATAGCGATCAATTGGTTGGCAATTTGAGATGGGTGGCATAAATTACTTTATCTTAATTACAGGATGTAAATGAGTTTAAAACAAGAAGCTGTAACAGGTGTTATTTGGTCAGCCGCTCAAAAGTGGGGGGTTCGCATTATCTCGTTCTTTGTTATTGTGATCCTGGCCAGGCTTGTTTTACCCGAATCGTTTGGTTTGGTAGCTTATGCAATCGTATTTACATCATTTGCCCAGATCATTATCGACCAAGGTTTTAGTGACGCGATCGTCCAATTCACTACTATTGAGCGTGAGCACCTGGATACAGCTTTCTGGATCAGCGTATTTACTGGCACAACTTTAACACTTGCAAGCATTGCTGCTTCCGGCTTGATAGCTAATATCTTTAATGAACCTCAATTAAGGGAAATAATAATATGGTTATCTCCCATTTTTATTTTAGGCGCGTTGAGTAGCGTTCAACAATCCATTCTACGACGGAAGCTTGATTTTAAGAAACTGACCTTACGTTCGTTAATCTCAACATCTACGAGTGGAGTCATAGCAATTGCGATGGCCCTTAAGGGGTTTGGGGTATGGAGCCTGGTAGCCAAATTGCTTGTCGACTCAGCTGTTGGAGTGATTGCTCTATGGAAAATTAGTGATTGGAGGCCAAGCTTAAATTTTTCCTGGAAGCACTTTCGCGAGTTATTTTCTTTTGGTATCAATATCGTTGGTGGAGATCTCGTTGATTTTTTGAGCGTTCACTCGGATGATTTTCTGATCGGTTATTATTTAGGTACCGAAGCCTTAGGCTACTATACCATGGCTTACAATCTGTTAAATGTGTTGACAGATCTTCTGGTCACAGTCCCAAATAAAGTTGCATTTCCCATCTTCTCAAGAATACAAAATGACCCAATCCGGTTAAAGTCGGCATTCTATGAGGTCACCCAATTACAAAGCATTGTAGCTTTTCCTTTATTCCTGGGGTTATTTGTTGTAGCGCCAGAAGTGGTTCATGTGTTGTACAGTGATAAATGGGTAGTTAGCATCCCTGTCATACAAATATTGATGTTCATGGGTATGGCCCGTTCAGCGTCGTATTTCTACAGCAGTATTTTCAGAGCTGCAGGAAAACCTTCATGGCGATTTGGAATTTATTCATTGACAGCTACACTGAATGTGGTCGGTTTTCTCATCGTTGTTCGAATGGGGATTAATGCAGTTGCAGCATCCTATGTTACCGTAAGTTATCTCCTAATGCCAATTTATTTCCTGATGATCAGAAATTTGACCAATGTTACAATTCAGTCTCATCTAAAGCAATACGCTCCGGCATTTTTGAGTTCTCTAATTATGATCGTCTTTGTGTTTTTTATAAAGAACATTTTAGGAGATATATTCTCAATGCCAATAAGATTAGTTATTCTAATAGCTGCAGGAGGGGGATCATATATTCTGGGGCTTCGCCTCATTCACCCTACAATGCTCACAAAATTGCTAGAGATTATTCGATTAGCTTTACCTAAATTCCTTATCCGCCAAAATTGAACCAAAGGTGAAATCATTGCAAATTCTTATATCATCATAAGGTAATAAATGAACTCAAAAAGAGATGTATTAAAAAAAGAAACAATAATTATCGAATTGGCAGGTATCGCAGGCGCAGGGAAATCCACCTTAAGAAAAGCGATGATGCAAAGGAACGAGAATATAAAGAAATTTCCTACCCCTGCGAAGATCTCATATTTGCCAACTTTATATAAATTTATCTCTCAATGGCTACCCCTCCACCTTAAAGAATACCGGAATAGTCAATGGTTTTCATCGCTAGAGATAAGAAATATACTATATTTAGATACTTGGATCCCTTATATTCGTAATAAATCTCGAACCAAGAAGGAATTTTTTATAATAGACCCCGGGTCCGTCTATTGGCTTTCTTCTCTCCTTGAGACCGGCCCTCCCATCACCAAACATCCACGGTTTCAGTCCTGGTGGAAAGAGAAATTTGAGCAATGGTCATCGGCATTGGATGTAATTATCTGGTTAGATGCAGATGAAGAATTATGTCTTCAGCGTGTCCATGCTCGTGATCAATGGCATGATATAAAAGACATCCCTATTCAAAGTGGGCTAACGGAATTGAAATATTTCCGGAATAGTTATGCAAAAATAATTCCCGAAATGGAACTTCAGCACCCTGTAAAAGTTTTTTATTTCCGCACCGATCAAATAACGACACAGGAAATAGTTAATAAGATATTTTCTGAAAACAATCTTTGGGATATTTAACCAGAGATTATAAAGGATTGTAGGCAGCTACAGCTTATGGAAAACCAACAAGCACTCGATCTAGTTATAAATCTTTGCAGGGAATTAAAAAAAAGAAAGATCAATTATTGTCATTGGAAGAGCAATGCTTATCTTGATCGCTCGGCCAGTGGGAAGAATGATCTAGATTTGTTGATTGGTCGTTCTTGTGTACATCAATTCAATGAAACTTTGCTTCAATTGGGATTTAGCCAAGCATTTGACCATCCCAGAAGGCAGATGCCCGGCGTCTTGGATTACTATGGTTTCGACCGGGAAACCAAGAAAATTGTTCACGTTCATGCTCATTATCAGCTCATTATGGGACATGATGCAACGAAAAATTATCATCTCCCGATCGAAAAACAATACTTGGAGTCGATTATTCAAGACGAATTATTCAATGTCCCAGCCCCTGAATTTGAATTTGTTGTATTGGTCATCCGCATGATGATTAAACATTTCACCTTGGGAGTCGTGCTCTTGGGGAGTGGAAAACTTTCTAAAACAGAACGGCAGGAATTGGTTTATCTGCAAGAACGGATTTCCCAACCCAGAATTATCAATACAATCAAGCTCGTATTACCTTTCATCGATGAATCATTATTCAATAATTGCGTAATTTCTTTGACTCAAAAATGCTCAATGATTTTTCGCATCAAAACTGGTCAGAAATTACAACATCAACTGAAAACATATGCGCGTCGATCCTGGTTTTTAGATATCTCGTTGAAAATTTGGCGGCGATTTGAAGGTGGTATCCAGAGACGCTTCTTCCATTACTCAACTAAAAAGAAGCTGGCAAGCGGCGGATTAATGATTGCAATCATTGGCGGTGATGGTTCTGGAAAAACAACCGCAATCAACGGCCTCTATAAATTACTCTCCGAGGAATTCAAAATCATTCAGATTCATATGGGGAAACCACCTTTTTCTTTAACAACGATCATAATCAGGGGAATATTGAAGATAGGACGATCAATAGGTCTATATCCTTTTATAAAGGATGGCAGCGAAAATACTATTCATACGGATTTACCAACATTTCCTGGTTACCCATGGCTGATACGTGAAGTCTGTACTGCCCGCGATCGTTACCTGGCTTATAAGCTCGGCAGACGTTTCGCAACGAATGGCGGTTTGGTTCTGTGTGATCGCTTTCCAATCCCACAAATCAAGATAATGGATGCTCCCCAGGTTTATCGAGTTACACACGGTATTAAATCAAGTAAATTTATTAAGTTCTTGGCAAAATTGGAAGAAAAATATTACAAACAGATCATCTTTCCAGATCTGTTGATCACACTAAGGGTCGATCCCGAGATTTCTGTTCAACGCAAAACTGATGAAACTGCAGATTCGGTTCGGAACCGCGCTGGAGAGATATGGAATATGGATTGGAATTCAACTCCAGCGCACTTAATTGATGCCAGTAAGTCGAAAACCGAAGTGCTCACTGATCTGATGTCTTTAATTTGGATGAATTTATGAGTAACATATTAAAAGTTGATGTAAAGGTGCAAAAAAAACCCCGGGTTATTGAAATCATAGGACCAGCTGGCGCAGGAAAGACCACTCTTTATAATGAACTCAACAAGTATCCGGGCCAAATCCATCTGGGAAAGCTTCCAAACCCCAGAAAAACAAATAATGCCCCCCTTTTTTTTTGGTATGGCATTCAGCTGATTCCAACTCTTTTTCGCGTGAGAAAATCCAATAGCCGTCAGTTTAATCGGCGAGAATTTGCATGGTTGTCAATTTTATATGGTTGGTCACACATTCTACAAAGAGATTTAAAAAAATTCTCTCAGGTAATTGTTCTAGACCAAGGACCGGTTTATTTATTGGCTGATATGAGAGAATTCGGTCCTGAATATCTTTTAAGTAAAGATGCAGAAAAACTTTGGCGGGATTTATATCGCCGATGGGCAGCCACACTGGATATGGTTGTCTGGCTTGATACCAATGAAAACGAATTGTTTGAACGAATTCATACTCGCAATAAAAATCATCCGTTAAAGAACGCATCGATACCAGTTAGCCATGAGTTCTTTACGGCATATCGTAGAGCATTTGATTATGCACTTTCAATGTTGGAAGCAAATTCGAGCGGTTTTCGGGTTTTACGGGTAGATACAAGCAGACAAAAACCAAGTCAAATTGCAGAGTCCCTTTTGGCTGAGTTTGATATCACACAACAACCAACATGACTGATAAAGAACGGTTAGCCTTTTTCTTACCGGGCCTATATGATGGTGGGGCTGAACGCATCATGCTTAATCTGGCGAAAGGGATCGCTGCGCGAGGGTATTCGGTAGATTTAGTTCTGGCGCGGGCCGAAGGTCATTTTCTGGACGAAGTACCCAATTCGGTGCGGCTTATTGACTTGAAAGCATCGCGGGTAATAAGTAGTATATACGCATTATTACGGTACCTTCGCCATGAACGGCCGAAGGCGTTACTTTCTATACTGCATGCCAATATTGTTGCCTTGTGGGCCAAGCGTTTGGCAGGCTTCCCTTTACGGGTCATATTAGGCGAACACAATACTCTTTCCTCTGTGACAAAAGGTGAAAACGATCTCCGCTGGCATCTTTATCCAAAGTTAGCTAAAAGGTTTTACCCCTGGGCGGATGGAATAATCGCTGTTTCTGGTGGTGTAGCAGATGATCTGGCGCAACTCATAAAAATCCCTCGCGAGCGAATCCAAGTGATCTACAATCCAGTCGTAACCCCAGAGCTGTTTGAAAAGGCTACCGCTTTACTGGAGCATCCCTGGTTTAATCCTGGAAATCCACCTGTACTTTTGGCAGTAGGCCGTTTGACAGGCCAAAAAGGGTTTGATGTTTTGATTCGGGCTTTTTCCATGGTAAGAAAGAATACTCAGGCGCGGCTTATTATATTGGGCGAGGGAGAAGAACGATCTGCCCTTGAATCATTGATAAGAGAGTTTGATTTGGAACAAGATATAAAAATGCCAGGATTCCTTCCAAATCCATATCCATATATGGCCCATGCTGCTGCTTTTGTTCTATCATCCAGATGGGAGGGATTACCTACTGTCTTAGTTGAAGCTATGTCCCTTGGTGCCCCAATCATTTCCACAAACTGTCCGAGCGGACCGAGTGAGATCCTGATGGGCGGAAAATATGGCCTCTTGGTTCCTGTTGATGACCCTTCCGCTTTGGCTACTGCAATCGAAACAACCTTAACTGCTGACCTACCTCGCCCATCCCACGATAGCTGGAAATCATACGAACTTGAATGTGTAGTAGACCAATATATTAATATTTTGTTAGGAATACAACCATGCGAAAGATAACCTTTTGGCTGTCATTGGTATTGATTTTTATTATTCCTTGGGAAGATAGCGTATCAATAAAAGCTATAGGGTCATTATCAAGGTTAATTGGCTTGATCGTTGCCGGATTTTGGTTCATAACAATCATCATCGAAGGTCGATTCCGCAAACCCCACCTTTTCCATGCTTTAGTTTTGATTTTTATATTATGGAATATGGCTAGTTATATGTGGAGCATGGATTTAGATAGAACGATTCAAAGAATATCTACTTATGGACAGATCTTTATTTTGATGATTATTATTTGGGAATTTTATTTAAAACCGTCTGATTTGATCGCTGGGCTTCAGGCTTATGTATTGGGCTCTTTCGTGCTTATTGGAAGTTTGATTAGTAATTATCTAAACGGTATTAAGATAGATCAATGGGAAGTGCGTTATAGTGCAACAGGGGTAAATGCCGTCGATCTCTCTCTCCTGTTATTGCTAGGCATACCTCTTGCCTGGAAATTATTCCTTCTTGTAGATACTAAAAAGAATAGAATTCTTAAAATACTAAATATTTCCTATATACCATTAGCAATTTTTTCGATATTTCTAACTGGAAGCCGCACTTCTTTATTCGCGATAGTACCATCAATTATTTATATCTTATGGCCAAAACGGCTTGCTATTGGACGATCAATACTAATTCTGATCTTATTGGTTATCTCTCTATTAGTTATTCAAGCCCTACTCCCGTCAGAAGTAAGTGGCCGATTAGCGACTGCTTCTTCTTCGATAGGTTCGGCTGATATCGGTGGCAGGGTCTATTTATGGAATCAAGCTATCAATATATTTTTAAACAATCCATTAATCGGTAGTGGAAGTGGCGCATTATCCACAATCATCGGTACCGAAGCACACCAATCGTTTTTGTCAATTCTTGCTGAAACAGGCCTCATTGGATTTTTATTGTTTACCAGTATCATCGCAATTGTTATTAACTTGACAACAATGTTGCCTGACGGATATTCTGGACTATGGTTTGCAGTTTTTTTTGTATGGACTATTGGAGCTCTTTCCCTGAGTTGGGAGTTCAGAAAGCCAACTTGGTTATTTTTAAATTTTGTGATCATCCAAGGAAGTTTCATCCATGAGAAGATACAATCCCAAAAAAATGAATCGGAATCTTCAATAGCAAAAAACCAACTGTCCTTAGAGAATAAAAAAACATCAGCGATATGATAAATAATAAATTAGTAGCTTCGGAAAAATACATATCCAGATTTCTGAAAAATTACACCAGGCAAACCAATATTCCAAGGAGTTCGAACCATGTCGCGGCAGATTGATCATATTTTCGTCGTTAGGATGCTTTTTCCAATGGTTAAAGCTATTGCCAGGCAAGATACAAAAATAACTGTGGTTGGTTTTGAAGATAGCGTTGAAAAACAAGCCGAGAAAGAGATAACCCAACTACTTCCGAAGAACGTTAAATTTATCCCAATGAATTTTCGGAGCGGGAGAAGGATAATTAACCGCCTTGAGTTTGTGTGGAAGTTGTCACGATTGATCAGAGATAATAGACCTGATATCATACACGTCAATGCCCTCAAGGATCTATTATTTACTTATATTGCAGTGCATATCTCTACCTTTGGGAAAAAAAGACCGGCAATTATTGCCATGACTCATAATCCAAGTATATGGGAAGATCCCAAACGAGCTCGGTCTGCAGCAAGAACTATCCGATTATTTGCAGATGGCTTTGTGTCTCTGGCAACAACCAATAAAATTCAACTTTTCAATTTAGGAATCCCGGAGAACAGGCTGGTTGTCATTCCAAACGTCTATGATCCTGACCAGATAAATCCTGAAAACTTACCCCATAAAAACCTTTCGACAGATACAAAAAAAACATATCGGATCATTTATGTTGCTAACATCTGTGAGCGTAAAGCCCAGGATGTATTAATCCGGGCAGCAGCACTTGTCCTAAAGAAACACAGCCATATTGATTTTGATCTGGTTGGCAAGGTAATACAAGGTGAAGAAGAATATGCCGAAAAATTGTATTCTTTGGCAAGGGAACAGAATACCCATGGTCATATAAATTTTACCGGTGGGGTCTCAAATCAAGAAGTAATGATACGGTTGGCAAACAGCGATATTTTTGTATTTCCCTCTCTTTCCGAGATGATGCCCCGGGCAGTTATCGAAGCTCTGTTGGCAGGTAAGCCGATAATAGCTTCAGGTGTAGACGGCATCCTTGACTTAATACAAAATGGAAGAACCGGTCTCCTGGTACAACCGGGGAATGAAGAAGAACTAGCGAATGCAATTTGTGAATTAATCGAAAATCCATCTCTGGCCAACGCCTTGGGTTCAGCAGGGCAGGAAAATGTAATTAATTATTGCTCTCCTGAGCGAGTTGGGGGGGTGTTCCTTGAATTTTATCAATCGATTATTGAAGATGCGATTGAATAATTAATAGATCGCATAAAATATCAGTAAATTGAGAAATACGTTTCACGAAATGTAATTTACGGGGTAGTATGGACAGAAAAACCTTAATTATCAAGAATTTAAACCATATTTGCAATTCCAGTTTATGACACAAAGGCATTTTTTCAGAAATGATAATTTGTCATTATTATTGGTCGGATAGATAACTATTAATAGAATATTAAGGCAAAAAGGGTAAATTCAAGGATTAAAAATCATGACGATTATGGGATCGAGTACTAAGATTAGAGTGGATTCTGAAAAAGAAGCCGAGAATAAAATATGGTTCTCTTATGCAACAATTGATGATATTGATTTATTGGTAGCATTACATTTCAAGTGTTTTACCGCGAAGGACCATATCATTATAAAGTTTGGGAAGCCATTTGTTTTAGCCTCTTTCAGATGGTTTATCACATCTCCAAAAGCGTTTGTGGTAATTGCCAAGCAAGGTGACCATTTGATTGGTTACCAGACTGTTTCTGAGGGACCTTATAACGTTCCCATGTTTCTCGCCGGTTGGCGGGAAGCGCTACTCCGGTTGATATTTCGTCCCTGGTTAGTTTTTCACCCCGAATTACTAAGACGGATAGGAATCTTGCTGTTTCATCGGGAAAAAGCTACCCTCGAAAGTAATAAAATTGGCCACCTAGCGTTTATCGGAGTCGATTCGCAATTCCGAGGGATGGGTATAGGAAAAGCTCTTGTAATTGCCTCAATACGCGCATGTCGCGAAAGAGGGATGAGTGCAATCATTACCGGAGTATTGAAACAGAATAAAAACTCAATTTCTATGCTTGAGAGTGCTGGCCTAGTTAAAGTACCCGAGCTTAAAACGAATCCTTATGTTCAACTTAAGATAGATCTTGACCAAGATGATCAATTTACATTTGGGCTTTCAGAAAAGGTAATTGAACAAACGATCGACTTAAATCCTGTGATAAAACCTTTCAATAACTGATTTACTCAAAGTGTATCAAGTAGTTCTCTGCGTCAAATCCGAATATTTCTGGTAGACGAAATTAATAAGATGAGGGATAACCTGGAATTTCTGGACTAGTACAGGCGCATTTTCAGAAAGAACTGTTAATCTGGGAAAAATAAGGTTTTTTAAAACGCTAGGTATGTATAAAAAAAAATTTTTGTTAGAAATCAAAATTATTCTAACTCTCTAATATTTATGCTTGAACACTTAGGGCTGTATTCATATGTCATTAAAAGAAGAACAAGTGACAAGTAGAGGAAACCATGGTATTTAGCGAATGGATACGAAGAGTAGCTTTCTGGGGTCTAGATTTTCTAACGGGCTCAAATGTACGAAAACATTATGTTGACATAAAAAACATTATGGAAAATAATATAAATCCAAATGTGTCAATAAAACACGAGAATTATTTATTTGACATCTTAAAGTATGCAACCGAAAACGTGGAATTTTATAAGAAATTCAAAGAATTCAATTCAATAAATTCATTCCCCGTGATCAATAAAAATATCATTAGAAATCATTATGAGGCATTTCAATCCCTGAAATATCTGGAAACTCCCGTCATAAAAATGCATACATCTGGATCCACTGGATCTCCTTTTGTTGTCAGACAGGATAAAAANAAAAGAAATCGTGTATANGCTGAGATGATNTACTTTTGGGGAAAAGCGGGTTATCAGGTTGGAATGAGGTATGTGTTTTTCAGAATTTGGACATCATTTCGTCGTAAAAGTAAGCTAACTGCTTGGGCGAGAAATATCATTATGTATGATATGCAAAACCTAAGAGAAGATAATTTAGAAGANATCAGAAATACAATAAGATCAGACCGAAGAATTAGAATGTTAATGGGTTATGGGAGTACATTTGAAAACCTAGCAAATTATTTACTTAAATGTGGAGACACCTCAGAGATGAATAATATTAATACAATTATTTCCTTTGGAGATGTTCTTACTGAAATCACACATGAAAAACTGAGAAAAGTATTTAATTGCAATATTGTTTCAAGTTATTCGAATCAGGAAAATGGAATTCTTGCTCAGGAATGTGTTGAGAACAAAGAATTTCACGTTAACAGCGCTTCATTCCACATTGAGTTACTAAAAATCGATTCTGATGATCCGGTTAGTATTGGAGAACCAGGACGTATTGTAGTAACGGGCTTATTTAATTATGCCATGCCACTAATCAGATACGATACAGGAGATATCGGGGTATGGAAGAAGGAAGCAGAATGTGGTTGGTCTACGCAAGTTTTTTCATCTATTCAAGGAAGAATGATAGATTTTATTGTTGATATAAAAGGTGAAAAAATATCTCCATATTTAATAAGTGGATTATTGTCCCCATTTGACAAGTTATTGCAGTTTCAATTTGTACAAGAAGGTGAAAAACAATATGTTCTTAAACTGAATGGAGCAGAAGGACATTATGACGATACTACATTTGTAAATTTATTCAAAGGTATTTTGGGGGAGGGTGCAAATATTGAAATTGAACATTTAAATGAAATCCCGGTGTTGGGATCTGGCAAACGAAAAGTTGTAGTAAATAATTATGTCAAAGAGAAAGCATGAGTGGAAATTGTGGGATTAGCGATTATTAAGGAATATAAATAAAATGCGTCCCTTATAAAAGCTTATTCAAATGTAAAGAGTCAGAAAGATTTATGAACCAGACTGGGAAAGAGATCCCTGAAAGGGATAAGAAGAAAAGTAGACGAAATTGATAAGATGAGGGATAACCTGGAAATACTGGACTAGTACAGGCGCATTTTCAGAAAGATCTGTTAATCGGGGAAAAATTAGGTTTTTTATAACGCTAGGTATGCATAAAATTAAAATTTTTGTTAGAAATCAAAATTATTCTAACTCTCTAATATTTATGCTTGAACATTAAAGGCTGTATTCAATGTCATTAAAAGAAGAACAAGTGACAAGTAGAGGAAACCATGATGTTTAGCGAATGGATACGAAGAGAAATTTTCTGGGTACAGGATTTTCTAACAGGCTCAAATGTACGAAAACATTTTGTTGACATAAAAAACATTGTGGAAAATGATCTAAATCCAAATGTATCTATAAAACACGAGAATTATTTATTTGACATATTAAAGTATGCGACCGAAAACGTGGAATTTTATAAGAAATTCAAA
>BS_KBA_SWE02_21mDRAFT_10000887_pt1 | contig 11288 bp, 12 predicted proteins | sample BalSeasSWE02_21m_FD_9196 | JGI IMG/M metagenome (IMG submission 9196)
ATCCTTGACACCAAAGCCACCTAAAAATATGCAATAGTTCCGGAACAATCTTACACTATTTCCCCTGCAAAATCCAGCGAATGTTGCAGAGATCCTTCAATCAGAATTTCAGAAAAATCGGACTGATTCTATGTGGGGAAAGGGGACGTCCATAAAATCATAAAAATGTAAGAGTAGTCAAAAAATAAGAGGCAGGCAATAGCTTGGCCTGTTGCCGGTCAATCCATTGGCTGGCTTCATGATTTTGGCATTTTGGACAACTGCGGCGCCCGCAGGACATAGGTCGCCACTCTGCCTGGGATGATGGGGGCATACAACCACCGCATTCACTTGTATTCACAAGTGATGCAGAGCGTTGACCGTCAAATGTGAAAACATAAAAGTGTTGCCAAAATGCACACAATGTGATAATCTATAAAACAAATGAAAAGCATAAACTGGAACACAGAAAAGAGCATGGCTCTCAAGACGTCACGGGGCATCTGTTTTGAGGATGTGGTTTTCTACATTGGAAGGGGTGATATATTGGAGGATTATCTGCATCCAAACCAGCAGGAGTACCCCGAACAGCGAATCATGGTCATAGCTTTCAACAATTACGCCTACCTTGTACCTTATGTTGAGAATGAGGAAGAGTTATTTCTGAAGACCATAATCCCAAGCAGGAAGGCGACACGGCGATATCTTGGAGAAAAATATGAAGACTGAATTAGCAAAAGAAGAAAAGGAAATACTCGATAGCTTCGAGAAAGGTGAATGGATCCCCGTTACAAACCTTGCGAAAAGAAAGAAAGAGTTGGTTGCGTATGCCCGCAATACCTTGCGAAAGGACAAGAGGTTGAATATACGAATTTCTGAAAGAGACCTCATTGAGCTTCAGAGAAAAGCGGTTAAGGAAGGCTTGCCCTATCAGACTTATGTATCAAGCATCATTCACAAATTTATCAATGGATCTCTGATCGATGCTGGAAAATAAAATGGCCGGGGCAATCCAGCGGATTCGCTACGCTCACCGCTGATTTTTTAGTTTGGGTGCGACACGATGTCAAATAGTTTGAGTGTACTCAGATAGAGTTACCTTGGGCTACGATGGCCAGGTTGCCTGCAATCGGCCCTACGCCAATTCGAAACATGGTCAGATATCCGGAACTATCCCTTCCCGCCTGACAAAAACGACCTGTTGCGCATAAAAGAGCCGATGGGTTAGGAGGGCACAGTGTTTAAGCCAAGTGAGGCAACATTGGTCATAAGCATATTAAATCCCTATGCGGAGAAATCAACCTTCGTCCGATATTGTGATAGCCGGTTCCGGATTTAAACCCATACCACCCACCCTGGCGCCTTATTTGTTAATCCCTCCCAGACTAGCTCACCTCATTTGGTCCAAACACCCCTTCTGCCGCTGGCTCGGGCGCCACTTGTTCATTGCGTGGAGGGTTCGCAATCCATGCAAGTAAGTCTTTAACCGCCTTGCTCCCTTCTTCCTTTGACACGCCTGGATCCTTTGATAGTTGATCCAGAAATGTCTGAAAGGTATTAAGTTGAGAAGCCTCAGACTTAGACTGTGAAACCCCCTGGCCTGATCCGAAAAATAGTGAATTATTAATTGCTGATATCATTGTTATTCTCCTTCACATGGTTTATTCATGCATGTTAAAGTTGGTTCCAGGCACTTCATAAAGTGACAAATATGCTATGCGAAAACAGGTTTTTACATGAAACTCCTCAAAGCATCCATAGCTGCCCGGGAAGACATGCCAAAAGATTGTCTGCCTACATCATTGGCTACCAATTGTGCAAGAATAATAGCCTGCTCCTCATCAATGGGTTCAAACACTACTGCCGGCATCTCTGAAACGTTGGCTGTTATTTTGACAGTATCTGCTCCTACAATAGGATCATCTTTTCCCTTGTCCGTTTTAGATTGCGTTTGTTGTTTGACCTCATTCATCTTTTGGTTGATCAGGTTGGCTTCTATTTCTGTCTGAGATATGCCGATTATTGTCATTGCGTATCCTCCTCAGCGATTTGGCAATATTTGATGCAAAAAACGTGCACAATCCATTTCAGTCAANCAATTATTTATTACATGCAATAATAACAGCACCTTAAATGTAATTAGGCGAGAGCACTATTTCTTGATACAGCNTCAGAACTCCCATCATCCGCCAGATTCATTGATACGGCCCGGTCAGTGTAGGCAATTTCCGAATTTCCAGGTAGGCATTTTCTTCCTATCNTCCACTTGTTTTTCAAAGACCCCTTATTGCGAGGGAACGGNGTCAGCCCTTGAATTAGGACAAAATTGAGCAAGGCATGTGAACATTNTGGCAAGACCACTGAGAATCGAATATAAAGGAGCGCTTTACCATATAACCGCAAGAGGAAATGAACGGGAAAGGATATCATCCTGGACGTTTTAACCTCTGAAAACACCCTCCCATACTCGATTTTGCAGTTGACAAAAACATACAATATGACTAGACTGACTAGTATGATCTGTGAAAAAGGGGGCAAAATGAGAACAACATGGAAATTACAGGACGCCAAAGCAAAATTTAGCAAAATCGTAGATGATGCTTTAAAGATCGGCCCACAATTCGTGACTCGAAGAGGCCAAAAAGCTGTAGTTGTCGTCTCTGTTGAAGAGTACGAAGAACTGATTTCAAACAAACCATCTTTTAAAGAATTTCTGCTTAGTTGTCCAAAAATGGACGACGATTTTCAGCTTGAACGGCAAAAAGATTTTCCAAGGAGCATAGAATTTTGAACTACCTATTAGATACTTGTGTAATATCCGAGCTCGTTAAACCTTCACCGAACACGGATGTAGTTGATTGGCTAAATGGCACCCCAACTGAAAGACTGTACTTGTGTGTTATTACCATAGGTGAAATACGAAAAGGTCTGACAAAACTTCCAGATTCTAAGCGGAAAGATAGGTTGACAAATTGGCTCAATACTCTGCTTGAAGATTATCAAAATCGGATTTACCCAATAAGTCTGACAGTTGCAGAAAATTGGGGCGTGATACAAGGAAATGCTGAGAAAAACGGAAAGCCAATGTCTACCTTAGATAGCCTAATTGCCGCTATAGCTTATACTCACAATCTGGTTCTTATTACCAGAAATGAGCGTGATTTTGAAGCAAGCAATCTTCCAATTCAAAATCCTTGGGTGATATAGCCAGGTTGAAAGGAAGTCCTATTGAATTGGATCTATTGAGATTTCTTGAACAAGATGTTCGAGTCCTGATCACCGGCATCACCTCTATTCATGGATGGCCTATTTACCGTAAGTTGATGGAGATTCTTCCGGCTGAAAGAATATTGGCAGTTGCTCCGCCCAAAACGATGGAGCCATGTGCGGCAAATGTCCATAAGGTATGTATCACGGAACGGGGCTGGCTTGAAATGCAGATGGCCACATTCAGACCGAGTCATGTGATTCATGGCGGGGGTGTTTGTGATCTGGATGTTTGTGAGGATAGGCCGGATTGGGCGTATCTGATGAATGTGGGCGGCGCCAAAACAATCCGCGAGGTTTTTTCCAACACATGTCACATTACCTACATCAGCTCAGATCTGGTGTTTTCGGGTGCTATGCCTCTTCCTGGTGGATATACCGAGGGGGATATGCCGGATCCTGTGAGCGTCGTAGGAAAGACCTATCTTGCTGCTGAAGCAGAAATATCCCGATGCACAAACAGTTGCATTGTGCGTGTGGGGCTCCCGCTGGGGGACTCTTTCAACGGTGGGAAAGGGGCTGTGGACTGGATCGAAAGCAGGTTCAAACGATGCCTTCCGGTCACCATGTTTTATGATGAGACCAGGAGCTGTATCTCCTGTGAGGACCTGGCGGATAAGGTTCTGGTCTTGGCGTTGACCGGTGCGGAGGGTATTTTTCACTGTGGCGGCAATACTCCCATGAGCCTTTTTGATATCGGGCAAATGGTGCTTCGGTCAGGAAACTACTCTAAAGATCTTCTGACGGGTGCTTCCAGATTGAATGAAATTGGGGGTCCTCCACGGGCTGGAGATGTCTGTCTGAACTCCTTTAGACTGGAAAGGTATATTCAAGGGACTTACCCGGGATGATTGCTTCAGAGATCCAGAAAAGATTGCAGGCGCTTGGTGATCCACAACGAGCACAGGTGCAGCAAAAATTTTTCAAAACACGCCCGGGAGAATATGGCCGGGGGGACATATTCATTGGTTTGCGTGTTCCTGAGATAAGAAAGTTAGCGATGGAATACCAAACCCTTGCCCTCCCTGAGATAATCCAGTTGCTGCAATCTCCCATCCATGAGGCAAGACTCCTGGCACTCCTTATTCTGATTCGTATTTACAAAAGCGGAGATGCTTCCATTCAGGAGCAGGTCTATCGTGCATACTTACAGAATACCCGGTTTATCAACAACTGGGACCTGGTCGATGCCTCGGCCGCCCATATCGTTGGCGCTCATTTGACGAATGGCGGCAGAGACAGGCTTCATGCTCTGGCAAAATCAAATCTGCTCTGGGAGCGAAGAATAGCCATCATAGCAACATTTCACTTCGTAAGGCGTGGGGAGTTTTCCGACACACTGTCTATTGCCGGGCTATTGCTCAAAGATCCGGAGGACCTGATCCACAAAGCCGTTGGCTGGATGCTTCGAGAGATCGGTAACCGGGATCAGCCCAAGGAGGAATCGTTTCTAAGAGCACACTACCAGATCATGCCACGAACCATGCTCCGGTATGCGATTGAAAAATTCCCGGAGGGCTTGAGGCAGCGATATTTGAAAGGGAAGATATAGTGGAAAGTGGAATAATGATGGGTAAATCGCTATTCGTTAGGCCGTTAATAAAAGGATTCAGAATATGGAATACAAATATTACGATTTTAAAGAATACCTGTCCGAGATAGAAAAATCATTGGTTTTAATAGATGATCTCAGGATTCGGATTGATAATGAAAAGTCTTTGCGGAAAGAGTGTTGGATAGCCATTCAGGAAAAGCTGCGTGTTGACTGGACATATGATTCCAACGCGATTGAGGGCAGTTCTCTGACAAGGGGCGAAACCCTGTTTTTTCTGAAAGAGGGACTCACCGTCGAGGGAAAACCCTTAAAAGACTTCCTTGATGCCAGAAATCATGCCGATGCTATCGACTGGCTTTATGAGATAATAAAAGATAATCGTCCTGTCACCCAGGGACTTGTAAAGGAAATAAATGCCCTGCTGCTGTCAGGAGTGAAATATACTCCGGCGATAAATGAAACCGGTCAGAAAGTCCAAAAACCCGCCAATCCCGGGAAATACAAGGTTCTGCCCAATCATGTTCTGAAAACAGACGGAACCATTCATTTTTATACCGATCCGATTCATGTATCCAATGAAATGGAAATCCTGTGCAGGTGGATTCACGAAAACATTGAAAAGAGACACCCTCTCATTGTCGCTTCGATAGCTCACTACAATATGGTAAGAATACATCCTTTTGACGACGGTAACGGTCGAGGGGCAAGGATTCTTATGAATCTCATTTTCATAAAAAAAGGATATCCGGTTGCCATTATAAAAAACGAAAACCGTCGGAAATATCTTGAAGCATTGAATCAGGCGGACAAAGGGGATATTCATCCTTTTTTAACGTTGGTGGCAGGCTCACTGATTGAAACAGAGAATAGTATTGTTGAAGAATTACATCTTAAATAGTGCCTGAACGAAACCCCTGTTCAGGCGCCATTTTGGATTTTGGCCTCACTTTGACGCCAACGCGTCGGCCCGGATCCGACCGAAAACAGGAGAGAGGTTTCCGGTCACCCACGGAACCGTGGACCTGACGGGCCTTTCGCCTTTTCGCTGATGTTCCAGGGCCAGGGCCGCCGCATTTTTTTCATAGAATGCGCGGGGTTCATAGGACCATCCGTTTTGAAGTCGAATTTCTTCTTTTTTCAGGTTGTGGTAAAGATACATTCCCGCCATTGGGGCAAACAGCCTAGTCTTCCAGCCAAACTCACGATAAAGTCCATTGAGGAGCGTATCCATTTTTGCCTCAATGGGTTCGTTGCCCCGGGACCATTTTTTCATTGCCCAGACTGCACCCGCGTAGGTGGTTCGAAGCGCTTTTGCTTTCAATGCAAAACGGTTTCGAATCCGCTTGTCCGGGTGTTTTTTATATCTCTGCCAGCCCTTTAGCGTGGTCCCGATCAATCGGGCAAGACTGGGGCCGTTAACCTCGAAATCCCGGCGAAAGGCATTGAGAAGATATTGTCCTTCCAGGCCGTTGCGGATATGTTGATGCCTGTAATTGAAGCGGTATTGTCCGTGGGCATCGGCGACCGGAATTTCTGATTCAGGAAGCAGGGTTCCATCTGCCTTGTGCTGCGCATGCAGTTGTGTACCGGGAATCGGGGTGTAAAGCATGAATTGGTGGAAATCCGTATTATGGCTGACCGCATGATCTATGATTTGATCGATATTTTCCGGGGTATGGTTTTCCATTCCGATAATGGACGACCCCAGGACACAGATGCCGTGGGATTGCAAATGGCGGACAAATGAGTGGGTGTCCACTTTTCGAAGCTTCTGATACCGGCTGTCCTCGCCTTCCAGCCCGGTCCAGACCCAGGAAACGCCCAACCCCACCAGTTGTTCGATGGTATAGCTTTTTAACACCCGGGCGGAACTGAAGACATATAAGGACCAGCTTTTGTGGTTCTTTTCCATCAGTTCTAACAATCGAAGGGCCCTTTTGCGATGCATGAGAAAATTCTCGTCCAGGATAAAAAAGGATCTGACTTTGAGTTTTGTTTCAATCCCCTGCATCACACCGAACAGCTCGTCGCCTGTTTCGTAAAAACTGAGAAACTTGCCCTTCCCTCCGAACATGGCGGAAGTGGAACAAAAATTACAGCCCACAGGACAGCCCACGGAAGGGATCAGGATGGCGGCGGTATCTCCGGTCTTTTCGTTCAGGGGGACGCCCATGATCCTGGTGCCGTTCGCCGAATAAACCACCGGATGCCTGACCGGCGCAGCCTCGTCCTGCCCTAAAAACTTTCTAAACCACTGGACCCCATCTCCCTGAACAATATGGTCCGCATCAATTATTTCATGGATATTCTCCTTGTTGACCACATGTCCGCCCACGACAATGGTTGCATTGGGCTGGTGTTCCCTGACAAGGTCACACATTCTTTTGGCCTTTCCGATATTTGGAATAATGGCACTTATGCCCACAATGTCATAAGAAGAGTTCTGGAGTTCTTCGATAAAACGGTTTTCCGAGGGAAAATCCAGGAGGGTACAGGGGGCATCAATATTCGCCTGAAGCAGCATCAATCCGAAAGACCGATGAAACATGCGAAGGGAAAAGGCCCCTTGCGTTCGAGTAACCTGATTTTGGTAAAGTTCCATGGGGTTGATCTTGCGGCTTCCATAAGCGTCGTCCTGGGCATAGGGTCCAAAAACGCTTGACAACAGTACTCTTGCACGAGTTCCAAGCCTGTGCACAGGCTGTGTTTGCATCATCATTTTTCTCCCTGGTTGTTCGTAAATTTTTGTCAGTTGAAGAATGAAAGGATGTCGTTATATTAGTACAATAAAAATGGAGATGAAAGGCCTCCGGATTTGTTTTACAAAAGTTTTACAAACATGACGGATTCCCCAATGAAAAACTTACTGCGAAACAGGGATTTCATCTTGCTTCTGAGTCCTCTGAGTCTGCTCCCTGTTGCACTGATCGCTGTGGCAAGCACTTTTCTGCTGGGATATCTCGTGGAATTGGCGGGAAAGGTCTTGAAGATTGACCCAAAGATCACCATCACCCTGGTGCTGCTTGGAACCCTCAAGAATTATGGCCCCCCCTAAATCAGATTAGGATATTGGCTTTAACTTCGCCCACTTGATCCAATTAGTATAGAGTACGTTCGGAAGNTCATAATCGTAATCNTAATCGTAATCGTAATCGTAATCGTAATCGTAATCTTACTCTTTTACGGCCTATTTTAGAGCTGCCCGATTAAGATTACGATTATGAGTATGAGTATGAGTATGAAAATAAATCGGATGGACCACGTTAGAACCAAGCCCCAGCTTAGATATGCCGGCTCCTTGGAGTTCTGCAGGTATTTTTCTGAAAAGCTATGGGAACGGGATGGCCAGACCCCTGGGACGGGCTGTGTTGCAGCCGTTTTATTTCTCAATTTTCTTACGCCGGATAGGTCGATTTGAATTTCGCTTCAAATTTTCCGGGGGCTTTTCTCCCGTCTCCGGGATCAACTTTATGCCCTGTTCCTCAATCGTGATCACCCTCTTTTTATACAATGCGCCAATGGCACTTTTGTATCGCTTTTTGCTGACGCCAAACAGCCTGTAAATCGTTTCCGGCGAACTTTTATCCGATACTTTTATACTTCCGCCACTTTCTTTCAGGGCGCTCAGAATTTTTCTGGACAAATCCTCCGCAGCTTTGGCGCTGGACTTTTGAAGAGAAAGATCGATCTTGCCATCTTCTCTGATCTTTTTGATAAAGCCCTTTACTTCCTGCCCCTGCTTCAGGATCTGAAACAGTTCAGTCTTATACAGGACGCCCACATGGGCATGGTTGATAATCGCCGTATAGCCCAGGGGCGTCATCTCGCCGACCACAAGATCCACCTGCTGCCCCTCTAAAAAATGGACTGGTTGTTTCCCCAAAAACCTATCCAGTCTGGAGGACGCCGTTATCTGATTTTTCTTATCATTGTAAATAAACACCACATAGGACTGGCCCTGTTTCATGGGCTTACTCTGCTCCCGCACGGAGACCCGCAGGTCCTGCTCCAGACCCCACTCAAGAAACGCCCCATAGGAGTTGGAGGTGACCGCCTTGAGTAAAGCAAACTGACCCGCAACGGCATTGGGCTTTTTCGTGGTGGCGATCATCCGGGCCTTTGAATCGTTGTACAGGAAGACTTCGACACTGTCATTTACCCTGCAATGGGCAGGCGCTTCTTTTCCGGGAAGGAATATTGCCCCTAATGTCCCACCGTCCAGGGTTACGCCGGATTCCATAACCTTTGTCACCTTAAGGGTGTTTATTTTCCCAAATTCAATCATACTTACTCTAAACCCTCCGCCTGGACATCAGAACCGCTACACCCTTTTCCAGCTTATTCAAGTTCTCCTTTGAATTAAACAGCATTTCACACAACTCACATTTCCGGTAGCGCACAATTTCGCTGGCCTTGTACCCCAGATAAGAGGCCATAGGTGTCAGCCCCATGGTGCGGATCAGATGATACAGCGGATGCTGTTCTTTCTTTTTGAACAGTTCATCCACAGATACCTGGCCCAGATTACCAAGCGTTAAAAAGCCGGTTTCTGAAAACCTATTTCCCGCATCACAGCAGGCATACATGTCCTGATTAGGAGAAAGATAAGCATTCATGGAACAGATGTTGGGATAATAATCTGTAAAGATCTGTTTGCGGTCAAAACTTTCCGCCCTCCCGAAATAGATCATCGGCTCCGGAAAATACCGCAGTGTATTTGCCTGAAGGAATTGTTCAAGGGCGTCATCTGTTTCTGAAAAGTCCGTGATAAAGGAAACAAAATAATCCAGCCCCTGTTTCACACAAGCGGCTGCCGCACGAACGATGTTTTCCCGGTCTGTATTTTCCTGGTGCCAACGACTGGTACTTATCCTCATCTGGGAGAGTCCGCTTTCGATCAATGCGGATACCATTTGGTCCGCATGATCCGACGAATGCGCCCAAAACCCGTTGGTAACCACCCTCGTGTAGATCCGATTGTGCCTGCATACACGTATCAAGCCGCATACATCACGCTCAAAAAGGAGCGGTTCTCCAGCCGTAAAACTGATTCCGGTCACATGGGCGGCGGCCATTTCTTCGATGATGTCCTTTGCCCGGATAAAATCGATCTTGTCGGTTCCGGGAGACCCATCCGCGGCCACACAATGCCCACATTTCATGTTGCATCGGGTGGAATATCCAAAAGCGATTTGTCGAGGTGGTTTCATTTTTTGACCTTTTAGATGCATTCGTTGGAAATCAGATAGAGAGATCCTTCCGGCTGCACCCTATTGAATTTACTAAAATGCAGCGCTGAAATTTTGCGAATTTTGCGCCTTTTTGCGNCTTCGTCAAGTTTCAATTGGGCAAGGATCTATGAGGAGACTGGGCTTCTTATTCATCACCGAGGCCTCCCAATAGCTGTTCCAGAACCAAAGCACTGGCAACCCCAACCACAAAACCGTTGCCCAATATGGGCCTTAGAAACGGGGAGAACCAAAGCACTGGCAACCCCAACCACAAAACCGTTGCCCAATATGGGCCTTAGAAACGGGGGCAGGCCGCCGACCACTCCACCGGGCAAAAAGGCGACCAGGGTGCCGAGTAATATGGATGCCCCTATCACCAGACCATCCTCAAACCGAAAACCGGTATTCCCCTGGAAAGCAACCATGAGCCCGGCTGAAACCTGCGTAACCATGACGTAGGCGAGGATGGCGCCGATTACCACGGAAGGCACGCTTCCTATGAACCCGGTTGCCGCCGGGAGAAAGGCCAATAGAAGCAGGATAACCACCGTGGGGACCAGCGTGAAGCGCGACGCGCACCGGGTGGCCGCAATCACCCCGGGACCTACGGTATAGTTGACCGATCCGATAACCCCGAGGAGTCCCGAGGCAATATTGGACAGACCGGTTATAGATATTCCCCTTGTGATGCGTCTGTCCATATCCGGGGTTTGCAGCATCTCGTTGACCGCCTGAATGGAACTCAGATCGTTGATGGAAAGGGCGATGTAACAAAAAAGAAAGGAGACGAGCACACCCGGCTGGATGGAGAATGCCAGATTCATCTGGCGGAAAAAGCCGCTAAACCATGTAGCATCCACATACAACCCCTGAATGACGCTGTCCGGGAAAAGCAAAAGGTAGAAGAGGCTGCCTGCAATAGCAGCCCAAATAATGAGGGTAGCCTGCCAGATGCCCTTTAACAGACGATAAGAAAGGAGCATCGCAAAAACCAGACCCACGGCGAAAGTCAGATTATAGAGCGGGCTGATCCCGCTCTGGCTGTCTATCATCAATTTCTGGATCGTGGGGGCAATGGTGAAGGCAATCAGCAACAGAACCACGGCAATCACATTGGAGGTGAAGAATCGCCGAACATGTTTTAAAAGGCCGCTGACCCCTAAAACGGTCACCAACAAACCCCCGATCATCACGGAGGTATAGATGGTTTCCATTCCGAAACCCTGGCTGGCGATAATCCCCACCAAAAGGACCGC
>BS_KBA_SWE02_21mDRAFT_10000889_pt1 | contig 11270 bp, 6 predicted proteins | sample BalSeasSWE02_21m_FD_9196 | JGI IMG/M metagenome (IMG submission 9196)
GGTGGGGGAGCCACAATTTGAAGGTCAAACAAAAACGAAATTAGGTAATAGAGAAGTAACTGCTGCCGTGAGTCAGGCCGTTTCAGAAATGCTTGAAAACTACCTTGAAGAGCATCCTAATGATGCGAAAATTATTGTTCAAAAGGTTATACTGGCAGCGCAGGCAAGGCATGCTGCTCGTAAGGCTCGAGAAATGGTCCAACGAAAAAGTGTAATGAGTGGAGGTGGTCTTCCTGGAAAATTATCTGATTGTTCAGAACAAGATCCAGCGAAGTGTGAGGTGTTTCTTGTCGAGGGAGATTCCGCAGGTGGAACAGCAAAGCAAGGTAGGGATCGTAATTTTCAAGCAATCTTACCACTGCGTGGTAAGATATTAAATGTAGAAAAGGCGATGCAACATAAAGTATTTGAAAACGAGGAAATTCGAAATATTTTTACTGCTCTTGGAGTTACTATTGGGACGGAAGAAGATAGTAAAGCATTAAATCTTTCAAAGTTACGGTACCATAAAGTAGTTATAATGTGTGATGCAGATGTGGATGGAAGTCATATTTCTACACTTATCTTAACCTTTTTCTTTCGTTATATGAAGGATCTTGTAGAGGCTGGACATGTGTATATTGCTACCCCACCCCTTTATTTGGTTAAAAAAGGTGCTAAAAAGGAATATGCTTGGAATGATAAACAACGTGACGAGTTGAATGAAGGTTTTGGAGGAAGCGCTACAATCCAACGTTATAAAGGTCTAGGTGAGATGAACGCTGAACAATTATGGGATACTACAATGGACCCATCTTTTAGGACGCTACGTCAAGTAACTATTGATAATGGTACAGAGGCAGACAGAATTTTTTCGATGTTAATGGGAGACGAAGTACCACCACGTAGAGAATTTATTGAAAAAAATGCTGTTTATGCTAAAATTGACGCGTAAGGCTGGATTTTTTATATGGCTATTGCTAAAGTTTTTTGGGTAGTTCGAAATTATTCCGAACATAATCAATATTCAATTGGTTAAAAGAGTTTTCATAGTAGCTGTAATCTATCTTAGATAATCGTATTTTTGTGAAGAAATTGCAGTTATAATTGAAAAAATATAAAATCAATACTAAAATAATATTTAAATGAAAGTAACAGTTGTTGGAGCAGGTGCAGTTGGTGCGAGTTGTGCCGAGTACATTGCTATTAAAAATTTCGCAAGCGAAGTAGTGTTATTAGACATTAAAGAAGGCTATGCCGAAGGGAAAGCAATGGATTTAATGCAAACGGCATCCTTAAATGGATTTGATACTAGAATTGTTGGAACGACAAATGATTATTCTAAAACTTCTGGAAGTAATATCTGTGTAATTACAAGTGGGATTCCTCGGAAACCTGGTATGACACGGGAAGAATTAATCGGTATTAATGCAGGGATCGTAAATTCAGTAGTTAGCAATCTAGTAAAGTATTCTCCCAATACTATCCTAATAGTTGTGAGTAATCCTATGGATACCATGACATATCTAACCCACAAAATCTCTGGTTTACCCAAAAATCGAATCATTGGAATGGGCGGAGCCCTTGATAGTGCAAGATTTAAATATCGATTGGCAGAGGCGTTAGGGGCACCGATTAGTGATGTTGATGGATTGGTAATAGGAGTTCATAGCGATACCGGTATGGTGCCGTTGACTAGATTGGCGAGTAGAAATAGTGTTCCTGTTTCTAAGTTTCTTTCACAAGAACGATTAGATCAAGTTATGGAAGATACTAAAGTTGGAGGCGCAACTTTAACTAAATTATTAGGGACATCAGCATGGTATGCTCCTGGAGCTGCGGTTTCATCAATGGTTCAATCTATTGCCTGTGATCAGAAAAAGATGTTTGCCTGTTCAATTTTATTGGATGGTGAATATGGGATGAAGGATATATGTATAGGAGTTCCAGTAATTTTAGGTAAGAATGGAATTGAAAAAATTATAGAGTTAGAATTGAATAATGCCGAAAAAGAAAATATGAAAGAGAGCGCTGAAGGTGTTAGAAAAATTAACGATTTGTTGGATGTATAATTAGGATTGTATTAAAGTGGAAAAAGACCGCTTTGAGTGGTCTTTTTTTGTAGCACTTTTTTGCGAGAAAAATTATTGTCATTTCATATTTGAAAAGCTATATTTGCACGTTCAAAAAAAATCATAAATTAGATAGAATGCAAAATAAAGGACTCATTACAGTATTTGCTATATTATTTGGATTGGTAAGTTTATATCAATTATCATTTACATACATAGCAAACCAGGTCGAAGATGAAGCAAAGGTATTTGCAGACCTGAAATTTCCTAACAGCCCAAAGGAGAGTGATGCCGAAGAAGTTAGATACCTTGACTCCGTGGCTAATAATTCAATTATTTTTGGGATTGATTACAAATCTGCAAAAGAAAAAGAGCTTAACAAGGGTCTTGATTTAAAAGGTGGGATAAACGTAATTCTTCAAGTTTCTGTTAAAGATATATTGAAAGGATTGTCTAATAATTCTAAGAATCCTGCTTTCAATCAGGCATTGACTGCTGCAGTTGAACTTCAGAAGGATTCTCAAGAAACTTACTTAGAGTCTTTCTTTAAGGCATTTGAGGCCCTTCCAGGTGAGAATAATTTAGCTTCTCCAGATATTTTCTTTAATAAAAGTTTAGAGGATGATATTAATGCTTCCATGACTAATAGTGAAGTTAAAGCTGTTATTTCGAAAAAAATAGACGAGTCTATTACATCTGCTTTTGAAGTTTTGAGAAAGCGTATTGACAAATTTGGTGTAACACAACCAAACATTCAACGTCTCGGTCAGAGTGCTAGGATTCTTGTCGAATTACCGGGCGCTAAGGATGTAGATCGTGTTAAGAAACTTTTGCAAAGTACTGCGCAATTAGAGTTTTGGGACGTATATAAGTCGGAGGAAATGCAAAATTTTCTATTGCTTGCTGATGCTAAAGTAGGTGAACTTAAAAAGTTAGANAAGCCTGAAACTACAGAGACTGTTCTTGATTCAACTAAAACAGACGATGATATTAGTGAATTATTAGGAGGGCAAGATGTTAATGACTCCTTAGTTGAGGCTGCAAATGAAAGACCAATATTGTCCAGAATTATTTCTGCAGGATATCAGGGAGGACCAGTTATTGCTACTTTTTCCTTGAAAGATACAGCTGTAATTAATAGTTATTTGCGTATGCCACAAGTAAGAGCTTTGCTTCCTATTGAGCAACGCTATGCTAAATTTGTGTGGGAAAAACCTAAGGATACTAGAATTAATGAAGCAGGTGAATTTTTGGAAACATCCGATTTGTATGCCTTAATTGGAAACCGAGATAATATTCCGCCGTTGTCAGGTGGAGTTGTTACCGATGCCCAACAATCATACGATCAAGTTGGTCGGGTAGCTGTTAATATGCAAATGAACGGTAAAGGGGCTAAGATTTGGGAAGAGATGACAAATCAAGCCAATATAAATCAAAGTCAGATTGCTATTGTTTTAGATGACATAGTCTATTCTGCACCTGGTGTTTCTGTTGCAGGTGGAATAGGTGGAGGTCGTAGTGAGATTACCGGCAGCTTCGATATTACTGAAGGACAAGATTTAGCAAATGTATTACGTGCTGGAAAGTTGCCAGCATCTGCAGATATTATACAGGCAGAAGTAGTTGGACCAACTTTAGGACACGAAGCCATTAATAGCGGAATTATTTCCTTTATAATAGCGTTAACCCTTGTGCTACTTTGGATGATTGGTTATTATGGCAAGGCAGGGGCCTTTGCAGATGTAGCATTAGCTGTAAACATATTGTTTATTTTTGGAGTATTAGCGGGTCTTGGGGCCGTACTTACCCTTCCGGGAATTGCGGGTATAATTCTTACTATCGGGATGTCTGTAGATGCCAACGTTCTTATATTTGAACGTATTAAGGAAGAACTTGAAAAAGGTAAATCTCAAAAAGATGCAATTAAGGATGGTTTTAATAACGCATTATCCTCTATCCTTGATGCAAATATCACTACAGGATTAACAGGTCTAATTTTATTGGTATTTGGAACTGGACCGATTCAAGGATTTGCAACTACTTTATTAATAGGTATTTTGACCTCATTATTTACGGCAATTTTTATCACTAGATTATTTATTGAGCGTTACACTATTAATGGAAAACTACTTGCATTTTCGACTTCGGTGACCAAAAATCTGTTCAAAAATGTTAATATTGATTTCCTTGGAAAACGTAAAACTGCGTATATCCTTTCTGGGCTTTTAATGGTTGGTAGTGTTTTTTCTTTATTTACAAATGGTTTGAATCAAGGGGTTGATTTTGTTGGGGGTCGTACTTACACTGTACGTTTTGATAGAGATGTTAATTCTACTCAGGCACAAAGTGATTTAGCTGCTATATATGGGAGTGCTGAAGCCAAAACATATGGTGGAGATAATCAGTTAAAAATTACTACCAAATATAAAGTTGATGAGACTGGAACAGAAGTTGATGATGAAATTGAATTAATGTTATTTGAGGGTTTAAAATCTTTTCTTCCTGCTGGAATGACTTTTGAGCAATTTAAGGATGATGATCAGAATAAAATTGCAGGTAGAATGGAATACTATAAAGTAAGTCCTACTATAGCAGATGATATCAAGAAGGACTCTTTCTGGGCTGTCTTTGGATCTTTAATAGTGGTTTTCTTGTACATATTACTTCGATTCAGAAGATGGCAATTTAGTTTGGGTGCCGTTCTAGCAGTATTTCATGATGTATTAATTGTTTTAGGAATTTTTTCTCTTACTTATAGTTTTATGCCTTTTAGCATGGAAATAGATCAAGCGTTTATAGCAGCTATATTAACGGTAATTGGATATTCTTTAAATGATACGGTAATTGTTTTTGACAGAATTCGTGAATATTTTAATGAACATTCTGCTTGGCCATTACATAAAGTTATTAATGAGGCACTAAATAGTACATTAGGCCGAACATTGAATACTTCTTTAACAACATTAATAGTTTTGTTATGTATGTTTTTCATTGGTGCAGAATCTATTCGAGGATTATTATTTGCAATTATTGTAGGGATTGTTGTAGGTACTTATTCTTCGTTGTTTATTGCAACACCAATTATGTTCGATACAGTGAAAAAGAAGGGAATTGATTTAATTGATAAAAAAACTGAAGAAATAAAAGCTTAAGCTTTATATTCAGACCAAAAAAAATCCTTCGTTATAAATGAAGGATTTTTTTTGGTCTCTTTGTACTTAAATATAGTAGATTTTCGTTGGAAAATATCTTTAGAATTTTAACAATTCATCTGAAGAGATTGTTAAAATTGTCCGATTTTAATTGGGAAGTGCACTCCATTCAATCTTATCGCCACTTTGAAGTTGCCATTTGTCAGAAAGTCCTGCATTTACTTCCAATACATAACGAGTAGGAGCATCAGAAGGAAGGGAAGTCAAATCCAACGGTTTTGCATTTTTTTGAATACTCACAATCTCATCATTGCCACTAATAAAGATAATATCTAATGCAAATTCTGTATTTTTCATATAGAAGGCTCGAATGATTTCTGTATCAAAAATAAATAACATTCCCTGATTTACTAGCATCGATTTACGATACATCAGCCCAGTCTGAGTTTCATACTCATTATCTGCGATTTCAATATCCAGTTTAGAAATGATCGAATCATTAATCGCTTTTTTAAGGTAAAGTTCCCCTTCTTTTTTAAAGCTAACTTCTTTTGTCAACACTTTTGGCCCTCCTTTTTCATTACAGCCAATAGTTATAAATAATGAAGTCAATAAGATGCCAGTTGTAAAAAGTCTTTTCATTTTAACTTGAAATTCTTTTTGAAGATTGGACCATAAAATAGATTCCGGCAATAATAAAAGGAATACTTAGCCATTGTCCAGTGGATAATGTTTTGCCTAAGGAACTTTCAAATCCTCCTTGACTCTCTTTTACAAATTCAACAAAAAATCTAACCGTCCATAATAAAACTAAAAATAGGCCAAATAGATATCCCATCTGCTTTCGTTTTTCAGTTTTCCAATAAACAAACCATAGAATAAGAAACACAAATATATATCCAAAAGATTCATATAATTGAGCAGGATGTCTAGGAAAATCTTCGCCCAGTTGTTTGAAGATAACACCAAAATTACTGTTGGTTGCTTTTCCAATAATTTCAGAATTAATAAAATTTCCAATTCTCACAAAAATAGCACCACTTGCAACGGCTATTACCACTCTATCTAATATCCATAAGACGGGCATTTTTAGAACTTTTTTGCTGTAGATAAACATGGCAATGATAACTCCAATTGCAGCTCCATGACTAGCTAATCCCTGAAATCCGGTATATTTAAATTCCGGAACTGTTCTAAATGGAAGTAAAACAGATATAGGGTCTTGAAAAATAAGCTCACTTTGATAAAACAAAACATGACCTAGCCTTGCGCCTAGAAGTATAGCTATCACCATATAGATAAATAAACTATCTAACTTTTCTAAACCAAGTTTTTCATTAATGAAGATTCGCTTAGTAATGAACCAGCCTAACGTAAAAGCAATTACAAACATTAAACTGTAATAGCGAACTAAGAAAAACCCTAAATCAATTCCTTCTGAGGGGTTCCAGGTAAAACTCAAATAATGCATATGTTTATATTAAAATCTTGGTAAATATAGAAAAGCTAAACGGTAATATTGTCCAATTAAGTTTTCTTTTTATCTTGTGGTGGAACGGGGTCATATCCGCTTCCTCCCCATGGATTGCAGCTAGCAATTCTTTTGGTTGCAACCCAGCTACCTTTTAACAATCCATATGTTTTTAGTGCTTCAATTGTGTAATGTGAACAAGTAGGGTCATACCGACAGCTCGAAGGAAATAAAGGAGATATGAACCTTTGGTAGCCTCTTATTAATAGTATAAAGGGATAAATAATAATATTTTTCATTTTAAGAAAATATAAGCCAAAGGATAAAATAAATAACCCTCTCTTTTCTATCAAACTAGAGTGTAGGTAGTCTCATCTTTTCCATCATTAAGTTGAATGCCAACCTCTAATAATTGATTTCTAATTTGATCACTTGTAGCAAAGTCTTTATTCTCTCTTGCCTGATTTCGAAGTAAAATTAATAGATTAATGGCCCCAGTAAGTTTGCCGCCATCCGTATTAACTTCGGAAGCATTATCAACCAACCCCAAAACATTAAAAATAAATTCACTCATAGATTTATGAAGTAATTCTAAATCTATTTTAGAAATTGTTTCTCGTCCCTCTTTTAAACCATTTATAAATTTAGATGCTTCAAATAATTGAGCGATTAAGATTGGACTATTAAAATCATCATTCATAGCATCATAACAAGACTGACGCCATTGGGAAATATTAAAACTACTTATTTGATTTGTACTTATATTGTCCAATGATCGGTAAGATTCCATTAGACGATTAAACCCTTTTTCAGAGGCAACTAATGCATCATTTGAAAAATCTAAAATACTTCTGTAATGTGCTTGAAGCATGAAAAATTTAGCAACAGTAGGAGAGAAGGCTTTACTCAAGATCTTATTGTCTCCAGTAAATAATTCGTCAGGTAATATGTTATTTCCTGTGGATTTAGCCATCTTTTTGCCATTCAATGTAAGCATATTAGCATGCATCCAATAATTTACTGGAGATATATGGTTATATGCTTCTGCTTGGGCGATCTCACATTCGTGGTGTGGAAATTTTAAATCCATTCCTCCTCCATGAATATCAAAATTACTTCCCAAATACTTGGTACTCATAGCGGTGCATTCAAGATGCCAGCCTGGAAAACCTTCGCTCCAAGGTGACGGCCAATGCATAATATGTTGTGGTTCTGCCTTTTTCCAAAGTGCAAAATCTTGTGGATTTCTTTTGTCAGTTTGGGCACTCAACTCGCGTGTATTTGAAATCATATCTTCAAGATTTCTTCCGCTGAGCTTTCCATATTTATGATCCCTATCAAATTTATTAACATCAAAATATACAGAACCATTTACCTCATAAGCATATCCTTCCGAAATTATTTTGGAGACAATTTCAATTTGTTCAATAATATGACCTGTAGCGGTTGGTTCTATACTAGGAGGTAGAGCGTTAAATTTCCCCATAGTTTCATGAAAATCTACAGTATATTTTTGCACTATTTCCATAGGCTCTAACTTTTCAATTCGAGCTTTCTTTAAAATTGGATCATCACCACTTTCTCCATCGTTTTCAAGATGTCCGGCATCCGTTATATTTCGAACGTAGCGTACTTTGTATCCTAAATGCTTTAGATACCGAAAAACTAAATCGAATGATAAAAATGTGCGGCAATTTCCCATGTGGACATTACTATACACTGTAGGGCCACATACATACATACCCACCACACCTTCGTGAATAGGGCTGAATATTTCTTTAGCTTTTGAAAGTGAGTTATAAATATAAAGTTCTTGCTCTTCGAAAAGTTTCATTTATGCTTTTAAAATGAATGTTAAAACTCAGTCTTTAATTTAATATAGTCTAAAAATTCGCCTCGTGTTTCGGGATTATTAAATTTTCCTCCAAATTCACTCGTAATGGTACTACTGTCTACATCTCGAATTCCTCTCGAATTAACGCATAGATGTTTTGCGTCTATAACACAGGCAACATCTTCAGTATTTAAAACTTTTTGAAGCTCCCTCACAATTTGCATAGTTAATCTTTCCTGAACTTGTGGTCGTTTAGCGTAATAATCAACGATGCGATTCATTTTGCTCAAACCAACAACGGTACCATTTGAAATATAAGCAATATGTGCTTTACCAACAATAGGAAGTAAGTGGTGCTCGCACGTAGAATATAAGGTAATATTCTTCTCAACGAGCATTTCATTATATTTATATTTATTTTCGAAGGTGGAAGACTTAGGCTTTTTATCAGGGCGTAATCCGCCAAATATTTCTTGCACAAACATTTTGGCAACCCGACTGGGTGTTCCTTTCAAGCTGTCATCTGTTAGATCTAGACCTAGCGTATGCATAATGTTCTGAACATCTTTTTTGATTATAGCTATTTTTTCAATATCACTTAGTTCAAAAGCATCAATTCGTATAGGAGTATCACTTGCACTTCCAATATGGTCATCGCCCAATGCTTCAATAGTTTTAAACCGTTTTTCTAAATCCATAAATATGATTAACGTATTTTTTAAATACAGAATGCAAAGATAGTCAATCATGACTAGGTTTAAAAAATTGAGTATCACAATTTTTTAAATATTGAAAGCGATAACTTTCAATAAAATTTTTCTTATTTTTCCACGCTTATATAAATACGATGAAAATGAAATCCCCAATAAAAATTACATTATTATTAATAATATTCTATTTTTTTACCCTAATAAGCAGTGCTCAAGGACCTGGGTCGTTGTTTGTAGATGCGGGTGCCGATGTTTCGGTGGATTGTGCCAGTGGAGGTTGCACCGATATTACGGCAACCTTTTTACAGACTTTTGATACAACTGGGTTAAATTATGTGGTGAACTCTGTTCCATATCTCCCACCTTTTGCCTTTAACGGTTTAGCAAATTCATTAAATCCTAATATTGATGATGCTTGGTCGCCAGTGGGTAACTTACCTTTTGATTTTTGTTTTTTTGGTGATTTGGAAACTCAATTTCAAGTTGGTTCTAATGGAGTAATAAGGTTTGATGTAGACCCAGGAGATGTTGGCCCAGTATCGAACGCCTGGTCTTTTGATCAGAATATACCAAACAATACTCAAGAAGCACTTGCTGAAGCAAATATTTTTACACCTGTTCACGATATTGATCCAACTGCTTCCAGTACTGAGGAAATTGGATATGAGGTTTTAGGTACCTATCCGAATAGAGTTTTGGTAGTTTCATACTTTGAAGTTCCTATGTTTTCAGGAGCTTGTAATAGTCTGCTTGCCACACATATGGCGGTTATATATGAGTTCTCGAATGTTGTTGAAATATATATTCAAGACAAACCTTCTTGCCCATCATGGAATGGTGGAAACGCTGCTTTAGGGATACAAAATAATAGTGGAACTGTGGCATATGTACCTCCTGGAAGAAATACTTTAGATTCGCCATGGACTACTAATAACGAGGCGTGGAGCTTTAATCCTGTTGGACCGGCTACATATGTTTTCGAATGGTTAGATTCTGTGGGTACGGTAATTGGAACAACGCCTACTATAAATGTATGTGTCTCTGGATCTGAAACGTTTACCGCCCGAGTAACCTATACCAATACGTGTAATGGGGATATGGTTGTTTTAACTGATGATGTTGTTGTTACTTCTGCCGCGACTTTTACAGTCGATTTAGGACCTGATATTAATACCTGTAGTAGCAGTTCTATTTTATTGGATGCTAGTGCAGATGCACCTGCTGGAGTAACTTATGAATGGTTTATAAATATGGTCTCACAAGGACCACCATCTACTGGGGCTACAACCTTTTTAGTAACTTCACCAAACTCTGCTACATACTCTGTTATAGTTTCAGATGGTGTTTGTGATGTTACGGATGATATTATTATTACGTTTCTTCCACAACCTGTAATCGCTAGTCCACCAATCGATCTTTTTATTTGTGATGATGGAACTTCTTCCGGTATTTTTGATTTAACAGTCAATTCTCCTGTTGTTTTAGGAGGGCAAGATCCTTTACTTTTTGTTATTAAGTATTTTGATGCCTTTGGAGTCGAAATTATACCACCTCTTGATACTATGTACCCCATAACTGGATCGGTGGAGACAATTACGGTTCAAATCGAAGATCTTTCAGGTATGTGTTTTGCTACATCTACTTTTTTAATTGAATACTCTCAGGCAATAGCTGGTCCTATGACTGATTTTGGAATTTGCGATTTTGGATCAAATGGTGCCGAGCCTGTAAACTTGCCGTTTTTGAAAAATGCAGAAGCATTGAATGGTCAGAACCCAGCTGAGTATAGAGTTACATATCATATTTCTCAAATGGATGCGGATAATGATGTAGGTCCATTACCTAATCCATACTTTGTTACAGCTCCTTTTGAAAGGATTTATGTCCGTGTTGAAAATATTGCTAATCCAAGTTGTTATGCTACAGCTAATTTTGTAGTTAATATATTACCTCAACCCATTGCTTATCCTCCTGTTGATTTATTTCAGTGTGATTTTGGCACTACTTCTGGGGTTTTTGATTTAACGGTAAATGATGCTAACATATTGGGAG
>BS_KBA_SWE02_21mDRAFT_10000890_pt1 | contig 11269 bp, 8 predicted proteins | sample BalSeasSWE02_21m_FD_9196 | JGI IMG/M metagenome (IMG submission 9196)
AGGTCGATCCACTGTTAAAAACAAGGTTCTGCGTGTAGTATCAAGCTTTTGGAATTTCCGATTATTCAGCTCAGGCAATCTTTGTGAAATTTCTTTGTTGAGTTCAGCTATGCTGAAAAAAGTGTGGTTTCTAAGGGCGGCCANTATCCAACGCTCAACGATNAGAACTCCCCCTTCCGCCTTCGCCTTGTCTTTGGGTTTTCTGGACCTTGCCGGGATCACAGCGGTTCCGTAATGCTCCGCCAAATCCTGATAAGTTGGATTAATATCGGGTTCATACCTGCAAGGATGGGTGACGCCGGACTTGAGGTTGTCGGGCACGAGGATTTGAGCAACGCCGCCAAAGAACTCAAAGGCGCGAACGTGGGATTTAATCCAGAAAGGCAATTCCTGGGACGGCGTCGCTTCTGCGTAGGTATAGTTGCTGGCGCCCAGAACAGCCAGAAAAATCTGGGCCTGAGTAATTTCACCCGTTGTCCGGTTGATTATCGGAACTGTTTGGCCGACATAATCAATGAACAGTTTTTCGCCGGCCAGGTGTTCCTGACGGAGACAAACATCTAATTTCTTCACCCATCCCCGATAAAGTTCACAAAAACGGCTATACTGATAACCGTCCGGATTTGCCTGTTTATATTCGTACCAAAGCAGGTTCAGCGTAACACTTTTCCTCTTGAGCTCATGGTACAAATAGTCCATCGAAGGCATGGAACGTTTCGTAGAGGTCCCATTATTAACGGGTGGGTAAAGAAGATCTTCAATGGCCCGGTCATCCAGATCTGCAGGGAGCGGCCATGTCAAACCTGCACTTTCAGCGCGTCCGATGTACTCCGATACTGTTGTTCGGCCGATATCACAACTCTTGCTTATCTGCCGTATGGAACTACCNTTTACAAATTTGAGCCGTAAAACTTCTTTGATTTTTCGCATGGATAATCTCCTTCTANCCATTTTTGCTCTCCCCCTTATTTTTTTCAGAGGAGAATACTGGCTGAGTTCACAATTATCCAGCGTCTCTANNCTGCCCGATCCGGAAGCATTGTAAGCGCCCAAAAATGGATGCTTGAAACACTCAAAATGGACTGTCCGGATTCAATCGGAATGGGTGTCCGGAATGAATCGGAATTGGTGTCCGGAATGGATTGGAATTGGTGTCCGGAATGGAGCGGAATACGCATTTGAGGATTTTTTGCAAAAAATTGACTTAAAAATTCTTGGTGTTACAAAAGATAAGTGGAAAGCCTCAACCAACGCTCTCAAGGCAGTATTTCATAGAATTTGGATCGGATATTGCCATCGTCATTGTTTGAAAAAATTCCGTGATGCATTATTAAAATATCAAAAGCAATCAAAATGTACCGACCAAGAGGTAACAAGGCTTTACAAAAAGTTGAAGGAAGTATTGAAAACATCCACATCCAAAGTTAATTTGGAAATAAAGCTTAAAACATTAGATGACGGTGCATTTTCTAATCCTTATACTAAAAAAGAGATTGGCAGAGTTAAAAGAAAATACCACTCATTATACCGCCCATAAGAATAGAAAGGGGATAACTAAAACTACCTCCATTGTTGACAACTATTTGAAAGGTATCAAACGTAAACTAAAACAAATTGAGAGTTTTCGAGATAAGAGATGGGCAAGTATTTTCTTTCGAGCACACGCTAATATCAGAAATTTTGTTCCATTTCTACCTGGAGCAAAAAATGCTCATAAAAGTCCCTTTGAATTAGCCAGCGGCAAGACATATGACTTGCCTTGGATTCAGACTATGAATGTCCATAATGCTTTCTTGTTTACCGAAAATGCCTTTTGATATTGATAGGTTATGTAACATCACAACATGTAGACTTATGCGCGTTTTTTTTATTCGATGTTGGACGTTCATAAGTAAAAACACCCTATTATTTCAATCAAATAAACATTCTGAGAGAAAATCTCTCAGATTTATTGTGTAAGAATCTAAAACGTAAAACCTCTTTTTTCGTTCCCAGGCTATGCCTGGGAATGTGGGTCTTGGAGGCTCTGCCTCCTGTGCGGTTGGACTGGAGGCCACTCAGTCGCACCCGTCGTATAAAGGCAGAGCCTTTTAGCATGCGTTCCCAGGCAGAGCCTGGGAACGAGCTTGAACATGAAGAGCATGAAGGGTAAAAGCAGAAAAACGTTGTGTATCTGTTGATTCATGTCCTTCATGGTAGATTCTTTTAACCGGCAACTGGCAACCGTCAACCGGAAACTAAGGGAAATTTCAACGAGACACATTTTTTTCCCCATCCCATATTCTTTCACAGGGAGAGTGCCTTTGTTATGACTTCAACCATTTCCTCCTCCATCATCATGCGAACCTGGGAGTACGGTGAAACAGACCTGATCGTGAGTTTTTTTACCGAGGACAGGGGCTGGTTGAAAGGGATCGCTAAGGGAGGCAGAAAAAGCCGGAACCGGTTTGTTAACTGCCTGGACCTGTTCTGCCTCTGCAGTCTGGAATACGAAATAAAACAGGGCAGGGACCTCTGTTTCCTTCAATCGGGAAAGCTGATCCAGTCTTTCCCTGGCATACGTACGACTTTTTCTTCTCTGTCTCTGGCCAGTTACATGCTGGAGGTCATGGAAGTCCTTTTTCCGGCCGGGACAGCGGACCGCATCGCTTTTAAACTTTTCAGGGGGTCTCTTTCCGCCATGGACAGGGGATGTGATCTTGTCCGATTGCGGGCATTTTTTGAGGCCAGGGTCCTATCCCTGGGCGGGTACGCCATCGATTTTTCCAGGTGCTGCCAGTGCGGCAGGAAATACGCAGGTCAGGGAACGGCGGTTTTCAACCGGGTCAAAGGAGGAATCAGCTGTCTGAAATGTCTCGGGGAATCGAAAAGTGCACCGGGACTCCAGCCTTCCATGATCGCTCTGCTGAAAAAACTGCAGTCAGCCCCTGTGGAGGAACTGCCTTCCATGGATTGGGATGCAACAGGCGCAGGCCGGATCTGCGCCGTTCTGACCCTGCACATGGAATACAGGATCGGTCGCAGGCTGAAATCGGCAAAGTATTTGTAGAACGGGACGCAGATTTTCGCAGAGACACGCGGATATCTTCATTGTAAAACTCACCCCCACGCAAAAAGCGTGGGAATGAGAAAGGCGTTTCTTTGTTTCGTGAAGCGTGAACCGTAAAGCGTGAACTGTGAACCTTGAACCGGCAACCGCGCTGTTAAAGCGCCTCGATCGCGCAAGCCATAGAGACACCGCCGCCGCCGCAAAGGGTGGCCAGTCCCAGACCCTTTCCCTTCTTTTTCATGGCGTACAGGAGGGTCACCATAATCCGGCATCCCGTTGAACCTACGGGATGGCCCAGGCCGATTCCTGATCCGTTGACGTTGGTGATTTCCCTGTTCAGGCCCAACTCGATCTCACAACCAAGATATTGCGCGGCAAAGGCCTCGTTGACTTCTATCAGTTCAAAATCCTCCAGCTTCAGGCCCGGATTTCTTTTGAAAAGGTCCTTGACTGCAGGGACAGGACTCAAGCCCATGACGGACGGATGACAGGCCCCCCGGCCGATTGCCTTGATCCTTGCCATGGGTGTCAGGCCCAGTTCAGCTGCCTTTTCCGCCGACATAATGACCATGGCGCTCGAGCCGTCATTGATGCCGGAAGAATTTCCGGCGGTGACCTTTCCGATTTTAGGAATAAAACCGGGAGGCAGGCCGGCCAGTTTTTCCATGGTCATTCCCGGCCTGAAATGTTCGTCCTTATCAAAAAGAATCGGGGGTTTCTTTCTCTGGGGTACCTCGATGGGAACAATCTCCTCCTTGAAATCCCCTTCTATCGTTGCACGCTCCGCGTTATTGTGGCTCCTGAGGGCCACTTCGTCCATCGCTTCGCGGCTGATATTGTGCAGCTGCGCAATAAATTCAGCGGTATGCCCCATAATATACGGTTTCCCTTTAAACAGTTCCAGGGGCATCCCCTCCTTCAAGGGACCTTCTTCCGGGTGAGGCAGGAGAAATGATCCGCAATGAAGGGCATGGATCATGGCATCCACAAAAACCTGATCCTGCAAACGGGCGCCCCAGCGAGCGCTCGGAACAATGTACGGGACCCCTGACATATGTTCGACCCCGCCGGCCAAAATGATATCGGCCATGCCCGCCTGTATCATGGCCATGCCTGAGATAACGGCTTCCATTCCTGAAATGCAGACCCGGTTGATGGTTGCCGCCGTCACCGTATCGGGGATCCCAGCCATAAGAGCGGAGATTCTGGCCACATTCAAGGCATCCGCAGGTTCCATACAACAGCCGAAACGCACATCGTCAATCATGCCGGGGTCAATGCCCGCACGCTTGACGGCCTCTTTCATGGAAACGCTGCCGATGACCGCCGCGTTCAAGTCCTTCAAAGTTCCCCCAAAAGCTCCCACCGCCGTTCGACACGCCGAAACAATGACTACGTCTTTCATAATATCTCCTTTCAACTAAAGTTTGAAGTGAACTAAAGTTTGAAGTGAGCTAAAGTTTAAAATGAACGAAAGTTTAAGAAATTTTTCCAAACCCTTGAAATCAGCGGAGCAATTCCATAACTTTAGTGACTTTAGATCACTTTCAACGTTTAACTTTTACGGTATGAATTCATATCGAAACACCTTGTGGAAGTAAAGAAAAAAGGCCCGCGATACAGACGGGCCTTTAAAAGGGGCAAGAAAGATTTTAACGAGGCTGGATTCTGAACTACTCTTTAGCAGCAAGTTCTCTGAGAATAGCCGCATTGTTCTCGACGCGTTTCAGGTCTTTCTTAATATTTTTTTGGTTTGGTTTTGCTTTTCGGGCCCTTATGGCCTTGGTTACTTTAGCATTGGACGACATGGTTTAATCTCCTATATAGTCTGTATTTTTGAAGTCTCATTAATATATGCTTTTGTGGCTTACCCGTCAAGAACAATTTTGGCGTCCTTCATTTTCCGGGTTTCCACTTTTTTCCGAAATGGAATGTATTATCGGGTTGAAAATCGGTTGCCAAAATGGGAAATCAGATGCCGAAACTGGAAACTGGAAACTGGAAATTAGATAACGCGCTTAATACCTACTGTTTTTCCCAATTTCAAGTTTCAAGTTTCAAGTTTCCTCATCACAACACGAGAGCAAAAAAATGCAAACTACTTTCCGGCTTCAATGAAGGATGCCTAGTATATCTTCTTTTTTTCATTTTGTTATTTACGAAACCTTCACAGGATGTTAATTTTGCATTTTTTATTAAAGGATTTTCTTTCATCAACCATGTGGAGAAAGGAGGCAAAATGGAACAAGGCAATGGAGTTCTGCGTTGGGTGATCGGGTTTGCTGCGGCGGTTGTTCTGGGGCTGGGCGGAGGTGGCTGGACAACGGCCAAGGCCGCTGACGAGGTTTTCGTATGCGCTCCGGACGGAAAAATTGAAAAGGAAGTCTCTGCCAATGCGCAACTGGAAGAATTTTCCTGTTTTTTCAAGCAATATGAAGGGGTAAATACGCTTCATTTCAAAGTGGGCGTAAAGAACATCAGCGACAAACCGCAACGCTACCGGGTAAACATTTTTCTGGATAACGGAAAAGGGGTGGGGGGCCTCATCCCCCAGAAAACCAAGGGTGGTCTTGTGAAACCGGGTGAGACGGCTACATTTGTTTACCCGGTCATGGACATGGAAGGCAAACCGGCAGCCATCACACTTATGATTAAATCCATGGATTAAAACCATAAAGGGAGGACTGTACATCATGAAAAAACTGGGTATCTTATTTGCAATTTGTGCTGCTTTCGCGTGGTTCACTGCAGGGTCTGCATGGTCAAAAACCGTTTTTCTGGGTATTGGAACGGGCGGTACGGGTGGAATTTATTATCCCTATGGCGGGGGCGTTGCTGAAATATGGACCAGGTATGTTCCCGGGGTGAAAGCGGTTGCCGAAGTTACCGGGGCAAGCATGGAAAATGTAAAACTGGCCGACAAGGGAGAAACCGTCATCGGCGAAGTGATGGGAGACGTGGCGGTGGCCGGCTATGAGGGGACATCCAAATTCAAGGGGAAGAAGCAGAACATCCTTTCCATGGCTATCATGTATCCGAACCTGCTGCAGTGTGTGACACTGAAAAGCAGCCCCATCACCAGTCTTGAGCAGGTCAAAGGGCAAACCATCAGTACCGGAAGCCCTGGAAGCGGGACGAACTTCATGGCGGAGGCCGTACTGAAGGCCCTGGATATTCCCATTGATTCTTATAAGGACACGCGCCTTTCTTTTACGGAGAGCTCCAATGCGCTCAGGGATGGGACGATCGAATTGGGAATATGGTCGGTGGGTCCGGGGACCAGCTCCATCATGGACCTGGCGACGACCCATGACATTCGGATCATTCCATTTACGCCGGAACAGACCGAGAAAATCCTGGCATCCAATAAAACCTATGCCGCTGTTGATCTTGCCGGAGGGGTATACAATGGCGTGGCCGAACCGGTACCCACTATCGGCGTCTGGAATGTGATGATCTGCCAGAAGTCCATGGACACGGATCTGGTTTACAACCTGGTCAAGGCCCTCTACGAACACAACGACATGCTCCGAAAGATTCATCCGTCGGCCTCTTATACGACCCCTGAAAACGCCGTAAAGTATTCGCCGATTCCGCTGCATCCGGGAACCATTAAATACTTGAAGGAAAAAGGCATCCAGGTCCCTGAAAGACTCATCCCTTAATCCGGAAGTCTCTATTGAAAGTAAAAGCGGCATTTCTTGCTTTGTGGGGGACAACGGTTATTGCGGTGGGCCTTCTCCTCGTCGCCTGGTACTTGCCAGGCGGCCTGGAGCTTAACATCCGCACGGTAGAAAATGATCGGGATTTGCTGGTTTTGCCACTGAGACCGGGTGAACGGTTTACTATTCACTACTACCATTCCGTGGAAAACGCTCCCATCTGGGAAGAACACAGCGTGGACGCACACGGACATATTTATATAGAGGAAGAGCGATATCTGAAATTCGGCGCCGGTATGGGCAGGATGCCCGGAATAGGCAGAATGGTCAAAAAGGGACCCTATGAGGCTATCGAAGAGATGCATATGCCCACCGGCAACTTTGTATTGCGTGTAGGAAGTCCAGGCGTTGACCATACCATCATATGGAGAAACACGAGGACAAATCTTTCTGCAAAGTTTTCTCATATAGCCGTTCGTTTTTCAGCCAGTCCGGTGAGCTTCCTTTACGCAGGTTACCGGTCTTTCTTCCCCCACAGTACTACGCCGAAGGCGGATGAGCCGGAACAGAGAGGGTCTCGCGCAAAGTCGCAAAGCTCGCAAAGAAAAACTTCGGTATCTATTTGCTCAAAATCCTTGGCGTCTTTGCGCCTTTGCGTGAGAAATTGGAGTATTTGAATGAACGATAAACCGGACTATGAACAACTGGAAAAAAGAGTCAGGGCATTGGAACAGGCCCTGAAGACCTCGGAACAACACCTGAGCCAGATCATCAATTTTCTTCCTGACGCCACCTTTGCCATCGACACCCAAGGGAAGGTGATTGCCTGGAATCTTGCAATCCAAAAGATGACGGGTATCAAGGCCAGGGACATGCTGGGAAAGGGGAACTATGAATATGCGATCCCATTTTACGGCGATAGAAGGCCGGTCCTGGTCGACCTTGTGGGCCGGTGGGATGAAGAATTCCAGAAAAAATACCGTTATGTGAAAAAGGATGGGGATTCCCTGGTTTCTGAAACCTATGACCCTCTCGTGAAACCCGGCGGTTATCTGTGGAATAAGGCATCACTGCTTCATGGCAGCGACGGTCAAATTATCGGCGCCATCGAGTCCATTCGCGATATTACGGAAAGAAAGCAGATGGAAACGGAGCGGGTCAATTACAAGCGTTTTCTGGAAAGCATATATAACAGTTCCATTGATGGCATCGTATCCACTGATCTACACGGCACNGTTCTTTTCAGCTCTCCCGGGCTCTGTGAGATCACCGGGTATGAAGGAAAAGAGGTCTTAGGGAAGAAGGCATGGTTATTCTACCACAAGGGAAAAGAAGACGCCCGGAACATCATGAAAGGCCTTCAGGAAAAAGGGAAACTGCACAACTACGATTTTAAAATGAAAAAAAAGGACGGAGGCCTTGCAGATGTTATTCTCAGTATTTCATACATCCGGAACGAGCAGGGCGAAATCGATGGAACCCTTGGAATATTCAAGGATGTCACGGAAAAGAAGCTCCTGGAAGAGGAACTTCAACAGGTGCGAAAAACGGAGTCCATTGCCACCCTGGCAGGAGGTGTAGCCCATGAATTCAACAATATCCTCATGGGCATTACTGGAAATATTGAACTGCTTCAACTGGAAATGGATGAGAAAGGGAAAAAAAATAAACGCCTTGATTTGATAAAAAACTCCGCCTTGCGAATGGCCAACCTGACCAAACAGTTGCTTGCCTACGCAAAAGGCGGGAAATACAGGCCGAAAGTCATTTCGCTGAATATGTTTCTTGAGGAGACCCTTCCCTTCCAGAAACAAACGATCGCCCCTACCACCACCCTGGAAACGGACCTTCAGAAGAACATTCCCCATGTAAAAGTAGATTCCGGCCAGATGCAGATGGTCCTTTCGGCCATTCTGGCCAATGCTGATGAAGCGGTTAATGAGGACGGCCGAATAAAAATCACAACAAGAAGCGAGAAGGTCGATAAAGAATTTATCAAGAACCACAGGGATTTTGCTCCCGGCCCTTACGTGACACTGACCATTGAGGATCATGGAAAAGGGATGGATGAGGAAACGCTGAGCAGACTGTTCGATCCTTTTTTTACCACCAAGTTCCAGGGTAGGGGGCTGGGCATGGCCGCGGTTTACGGGATTATCCGGAATCATCAGGGAGCAATCTTTGTGGACTCGAAACAGGGCGAGGGAACCGTGGTCCGGATCTATCTGCCTGCTGTGGAGGTGGCGCCCGAAGAGCCCAAAACGCTTTCAGGAAAACTGGGAACGAGGACTGGAAACATCTTGCTCATTGAAGATGAGGCCATGCTCATCGAAATCACCCAGACCCTTCTGGAAAGACTCGGTTATCGGGTGATCGTGGCCGCAACCGGAAAGGATGCCGTCCATACAGCCAGAACCTTCAGCGGAGATATCGACCTTGCCCTGCTGGATATCAAACTGCCCGATATGGAAGGAGAAAAAGTGTATCCTCTCCTCATGGAAGCACGCCCGGACCTTAAAGTTATCGTGTGCAGCGGATATTCCATGGATGGACCCGCCCGGGAAATTCTCAATGCGGGCGCCCAGGATTTCATGCAGAAGCCGTTTACTCTTGCAACGTTGCGGAGTAAATTGGATAAAGTACTGAAAAATAACCTGAGGAGGCGTTCATGACAAAAGATGTGGAAACAAGAGGCTCTGCTTCCATCATCGGGCGAGGGATTTTGAAAGTCGTTGCCGTGATAGGGATAGGCCTCAGTCTGTTTGAGCTGTATACCGCCGGAATCGTTGCCATGACCGCCATGAGGCACAGGGCTGTTTTTTTAAGCTCCATTCTTGTTATCACTTTCCTGACAAGACCCTTTTATCAGAAGGCCCGAAGAGATCGCGTGAATGCGGCCCTTTGCGTGGACCTGTTTTTGGTCGTCCTGACCATTGCCGTGGGCGCGTATATTTTCATCGATCTGAACGGCATTTTTGACCGGCAGGGGGACTGGAGCCAGTGGGATTTTACCGCCGGGATTGTTTTGATCGTTCTGGTCCTTGAGGCAACGCGTCGCGTAATCGGTCTGAACCTGACGTTCATTGCCTTAGGATTTCTCCTTTTCGGGTATTTCGGACCGTATATGCCGGATATCCTTGTCCATAAGGGATATTCCATTGAACGTATGGCCACCACGCTTTCTCTCACCACGGAAGGAATATTCGGCCTTCCCACCGGAGTAGCGGCAACGTTTGTCTTTATATTTATTCTGTTCGGGGCCTTTCTTGACAAGACGGGCGCCGGGAATTTTTTTATCGACACGGCCTATTCTCTTACCGGCCGATTTTCCGGGGGACCGGCAAAAACGGCGGTGATTGCCAGTGGATTCATGGGATCGGTTTCCGGGAGCGCAGTGGCCAATGTGGTGGCCACAGGCTCCTTTACCATCCCCATGATGAAAAAGATCGGATACAGGCCCCACGTAGCCGCGGCCGTGGAAGCAGCGGCCTCCACCGGGGGGCAGCTCATGCCTCCCATCATGGGGGCAGGCGCCTTCCTGATGGCTGAATTCACCCAGACGCCCTATCTTGAGATCGTCAAAATTGCCTTTATCCCTGCGGTTCTCTACTTCTTTTCGGTTATTCTGTTCGTGCACCTTGAGGCCCAGAAGATGGAAATATGGGGCCTGCCGAAAGAGCTTCTGCCCAGGCTCGGACAAACACTGAAAAATGGCATTCATTTCATTGTCCCCGTAGCCATCCTCATCACCGTACTCATGATGAATTACAGCCCGATGATGGCGGGATTCATTGCCATTCTGGCCGTTTACTGTACCGCACTCACAAGAAAAAGCTCGCGCATCTCCTTCAAAACCCTGCTCAAAACCCTGGAAATGGGTGCGCGAAACGCTGTGATTGTGGCCGTGGCCTGCGCGGCTGCAGGGATCATCGTGGGGGTGGTCAACCTGACCGGCACCGGGCTTCGTTTTTCGTCTCTCGTGGTCTCCCTTTCACAGGGAATCCCGCTGTTGGCCCTGGGTCTGGTTGCTTTTACCTCCCTGCTTCTTGGAATGGGATTGCCCGTTACCGCATCCTATATCGTGCTGGTCATCCTTGCCGGGCCGGGACTTTCAGACCTGGGCATCCCACTCCTTACGGCCCACATGATTGTCTTCTGGTACAGCCAGGACGCGAATATCACCCCCCCTGTTGCCCTGGAATCTTTTGCGGCATCGGGCATTGCCGGATCGAATCCCATGCGGACGGCATTTACTTCCTGGAAACTGGCCAAGGGAATCTATATCATTCCCGTCATCATGGCCTATCATCCGCTCCTCCTGAACGGCCCTACCGGTGAGGTAGTCCAGACGGTCCTGTTCTCCACCCTGTCCATTACGGCCTTCGTAATCTGTATGGAGAAATATTTCCTGACGTCCATCACCTGGGTTGAAACCATCCTGTATGGAGTGAGCGCCATCCTCCTGATATGGGCCGACGATTCACTGAATTACTTAGGGTGCATCCTGTTTGTTGTCCTTGTCGCAATTCAGATCATCGCGAAGAAAAAGAAAGGAAAA
>BS_KBA_SWE02_21mDRAFT_10000891_pt1 | contig 11265 bp, 8 predicted proteins | sample BalSeasSWE02_21m_FD_9196 | JGI IMG/M metagenome (IMG submission 9196)
CTGAAAAATTTCCCGGTGTGAGAACAATCGGATTTTTCCCTTTGAAATCAGTTTCAAAGTCCTTACCATCAAAAGCATAACCATGTTTAATATCACACACATCCCCCAACTTCCTCTCCTCCCACTCCCGATTAGCAAACACCCCCTGCAACACCGACTCAAACAACTCACGGGCATTCTGCAAATTCTTAGCCGCGTTCTCCTTGGCCGTGGCGAGGGCGGCAAATACCTCATCCAGAATGGTGACGAGGCGTTGTTGTTCGGCGAGGGGGGGGAGGGGGATTTCGATAGCTTCAATTTGTTTTGATGAAATATGCTTTACCGTTGTAAAAGCAGTAACTTCTTCAATAGCTTTCAAATACTTATTAATTCCATAAAAAAGAAATCTTGGATTTATTCTATCACTGAAATCCCGTAATCTACAAACTCGCTGATTTAATAAAGCGGTATCTCCTTTCCATTCATAGCAACCAAATTCACCGTCCATTCCTATAAGAAAGTCGCCTGCCTTGACTTCATATTTTTTATCATATGGTCCATTAAAGTTAGTTTCTGTTCCAACTCCCTTTTTAATATCTCTAATTCTGATTAAAGGTGTTCCGTCCTCATTTGTGAACAGCTTTGAATTAAAAGCATAGCCATTTTGAACTTTCAGAACATTCCCCAACTTCTTCACTTCCCAATTCTTCTTCATTTTTTCCTCACATCACGTTATTGATTTTCGGTCGTGTTGCAACAGAGGTAATGGTATGATGCTGTTTTCAATAACGAGTACAACGAATTTAGAAATAAACGAATTAACCCTCCTTTACTACCCATTCGTTTATTTCTAAATTCGTTGTACTCGATAGGAAAAATACCATACCATTACCTCTGCAACACCACCTGATTGTCGTTTCTATCTAGTTGCAGTCAGTGATTCCAACACGTTACTTGCCCAAGCATTGACTTCGGTATAGACCTTTGCGAGTTTGCCATCACTCACTCGAAACAGCAACTTAGGTTCGGCATAATCCACCGAGTTGTCATAAAGATACGCACGGTCTGCAATCCTGACGGCAATGCCACAATTGGTTATGGACTTCCCATAACGACTGATAATTTTAGTTATCGGCACATCATGCCCGCCTTCCGAAACTCGGTAAGCGACACGGCGGGCATTGATGGCGGGATCATCCGTACCGACAAAGAAAAAGCGAATGAAATAGCCCGCCAACTTGGCCNGTCGGAGATATTCGAGTTTATCTTGGGCCGACAGAACCGTTTCAAATAGAATGCTTTGCCGTTGTCTCAGACCTTCTTCACGTAATTGTGTGGCCCTCTTCGCGGCTTTCAGCACCGCCTCTGGAGAATTCCAGTCGCCAAAGTCATCTCGAGCAATATTATCTGGATTGACATAGGTACAACCTTCAATCCATTCATGTTGTAAAATTTTACCCGTAATCGAGGTCTTGCCCGAACCATTCGGACCAGCAATAACGATAAGAACGGGCTTTAGCATATTCATCCCTGCTACTTCATAGTCTTTTCCCACTGTTCCAACGCCTCCTTAGCCTGCTGTTTCAGTTGTTCTTGAAATTTGCTTTTCGCTTCAATGGCACGAGCACGAACCTCTTTAGCTACCTCTTGCATCAAGAAAGACAATTGTTCATCGGTAGGCTCAGTCTCGGTCTGTAGTAAATTGAATTTATTAGGATTCACTTCCTGCATAGTTAAATCATCTCCTGGGTAGTCCTGAAATCTGGGTGATACTGATACTGTTTCGGGAATTCGCTTTGCTCATTCCAGAAACAGAATAATAGAATAATACTCGATGTTCAAGTTTTTATAATAAGGTTCCTCCTAGCTTCTGGAGCGCAATAATTCTTATTGCACTCCAGAAGCTAGAATGCTTTACTCCATCAAGTTCAGAGGTTCTATTCCCAACTCGCGTAACTTTGCCGCAAGTTGTTCGGACCGTTGCTGTTCCTGTTCCAGTAAGACGAATGCTTGTAGCTTTTCGCGATGTTCCTGCTGGGCCCGTTGCTGTTCCTGTTCGGACCGCTGCTGTTCCTGTTCCAGTAAGACGAATGCTTGTAGCTTTTCGCGATGTTCCTGTTCGGCCCGCTGACATTCCTGTTCGGCGCGTTGACATTCCCGGTTCGCACGTTGCCGTTCCTGTTTGGCACATTCCCCGCCGGTTAAGAACAACTGACCGTCTTCATCATACCAACGTAACCAAACCTCTTGCAGGTCTTCAAATGTGCCTCGCCACAGTCCCACGCCCAGTTTCATGGAGGCTAACCACTTCTCTTTTTGTAGCACGTAATTATCACCACGCCGTTCATACACACGTAACCGCCGTTTACTTAACCGCCGGAACGGGTCCCAAATGATATAATAGGGGACACCCAGGTGCGCATAGTCTTGTAATTTGTCATCGGCCTCTCCCCCTTTGCGATTCGAGACAATTTCAATCACGATGTCCGGTGGTTTGCCCATTTTCCAGACAAAGTAGGAACGGTCCTGCTTATTCTGCAAATTCGGCGGTAGGGGCACATCCGTGCTGACAAACACATCTGGTACTAGCGGTGATTCAGCGGGCGCCGGAAAGACGCCCACATTGGCATCCGCGAGAAAAGTGCCAGGAGGACGTTGCCAAGAATAGTACAAAGACGCGACTAATAGGCGTTGTTGTTTCGCAGCAAAGAAATTGTCCACCGGTTCATCGTCCTCCGTTATCACTTGTTCAAAATATAATTCCTCCTCCGCCAACGAAGCGAAGGGAGAGTGGTCAATCGGTGGTGTCTCCGCTAGGGTCTTAGCCTCCAACGACCGTTTTACAGGAATCCACCGTCGTGGTGGCGAACGCTCATCCACGGGGGGTTCTTGGTAAACCATTGCCATAGTATGTTCTCCAAAAGTCCAAGCGGACGCTTGGACTCCGTTTAGTTACACTGGATGTTCAAGTTTTTATAGTAAGATTTCTCCTAGCTTCTGGAGCGCAATAAGAATTATTGCGAACCGTGGTGCAATAATTCTTATTGCACTCCAGTGGTTAAGAGGAATCTTAGTATCTATAAAAACTTGAATATCGAGTATTAGGATTCACTTCCTGCATAGTTAAATCATCTCCTCAATAGCGGTAATAATCTGTTCACTTTCCGCGTCTAAACGTCTCATCTCAACCAAAATATCCTGCGGCTCCCGCAACGCAGTTTCCTCCTGTTTATGCGGATTCTTCACCGATAAATCATAAGTCGTTTTATCCACCGTGGCCACCTTCACCGACCATGAATTATCCGAATCCGCTTTAGTCTTCTGCAATTCCACAAACTCTGCTAAATCCGCTTCAGTCAATGGATTCGTCTTACCCAGATTGCGGTCCAAATTAAGTTGATAAAACCAGACCCTCTTGGTCGGCGTGCCCTTGTCAAAAAATAGCACCACCGTTTTCACTCCCGCCCCAGTAAACGTGCCGCCGGGCAAATCTAACACCGTGTGCAGGTCACAAGTTTCCAGCAATAATTTCCGCAAACTCACGGAAGCATTATCGGTATTAGACAAAAAAGTATTCTTAATCACCACGCCCGCTTTCCCGCTCGCTTTCAAAATTTTGATAAAATGCTGAAGGAATAGAAACGCCGTTTCACCGGTTTTAATCGGAAAATTTTGCTGCACTTCCGCCCGTTCCTTACCGCCAAAAGGAGGATTCGCTAACACAATCTCATAACGGTCCTTCTCTTGAATATCGGAAAGATTTTCCGCCAACGTGTTGGTATGCACAATATTGGGCGCTTCAATCCCGTGCAAAATCATATTCATAATGCCGATGATATAAGCCAGCGACTTCTTTTCTTTGCCATAGAACGTTTTTTTCTGAAGCCATTCCAAGTCCTTAGTGGTCAATTTTTTACTCGTTTTCAGATACTCAAACGCTTCCACTAAAAAGCCTGCCGACCCGACTGCGCCATCATAAACTTTATTGCCAATACTAGGCGCTACCACTTTCACAATAGTTTTAATCAACGGGCGCGGCGTGTAATATTCACCCCCATTGCGCCCGGCATTGCCCATATTCTTGATTTTATCCTCATACAAATGCGACATTTCATGCTTTTCAACCCGCGACCGGAAACGCAACTCATCAATGCGATTAATCACTTCCCGCAAATTATAACCGCTCTGCACCTTGTTTTTCAACTCACTGAAAATTTCACCAATCTTATATTCAATCGTGTCCGCACTCTCCGCCTTATCCTTAAACTGCTTTAAATACGGAAACAATTTATGATCGACAAACTCTTTCAGGTCATCACCGCTGAGTGCTTGCTGATGGTCGATTTTACCGTCTTTACCCTTGGGCACGGCCCAAACTTCCCATTGGTAGGGTTTATTAATAATTCGCACGTATGACTTACCGGCTAACTCCGCCGCCGTTTTCTTATCTTTCTCGAAATCATCCAGATATTTCAGAAAGAGAATCCATGAGGTTTGCTCCACATAATCCAGCTCACTACTACAGCCGGCATCTTTATGCAGGATGTCGTCGATATTTTTGAAAGTTTGTTCAAACAAGGTGATTTCTCCGGGGGAAAGGGGGATAATTGATATTATTGCGGTTTAGATTTGACAACTTTCGAAAAGTTGTCAAATCTGGTACGTGGTTTAGATTTGACAACTTTCGAAAAGTTGTCAAATCTGGTACGTGGTTTAGATTTGACAACTTTCGAAAAGTTGTCAAATCTGAATCACGGCTAAGATTTGACAACTTTCGANAAGTTGTCAAATCTGACGAGGACTCTTACTTAGCCGTAACCTTACTACATTTAAAACAAGTTATAAAATGCACTCTTACCCGGGTAACTCACGCTATTCCCTAATTCTTCTTCAATTCGAATGAGTTGATTATATTTAGCCATTCGGTCGGAGCGTGATAAGGAGCCGGTCTTAATTTGGCCCACCGAGGTGGCGACGGCTAAATCAGCAATAATACTATCTTCCGTTTCGCCGGAGCGATGCGAAATAATCGCGGTATAACGGGCCCGTTTCGCCATTTCGATGGCAGCCAAAGTTTCGGTCACGGTGCCAATCTGATTGAGTTTAATCAGAATGGAGTTAGTAATGCCTTTGTCAATGCCTTCCTTCAAAATCGCCGTGTTGGTGACAAATAAATCATCACCGACCAATTGTATTCGCTTCCCCAATTTCTTGGTTAAAATCGCCCATCCTTCCCAGTCGCCTTCGGCCATCCCATCTTCAATCGANAGAATGGGATATTTATCCACCCAAGCGGCTAAATAATCAGTAAATTCGGCGGAATTCAACTTTTTATTTTCGGAAGCCAGATTATATTTGCCGTCCTCATAAAATTCGGAACTGGCCACATCCAAACCCAAATAGATGTCCTTACCCGCTTTGAAACCGGCTTTCTCAATCGCTTGCAAAATAACCTCAATGGCTTCCTCATTGGAAGATAAATCAGGAGCAAAGCCGCCTTCATCACCCACCGCCGTGTTCATCTTCTTGCCTTTCAAGACACTTTTCAGGGCATGAAAAACTTCGGCCCCATAGCGGACTGCTTCGACTAAAGAGGGTGCGCCCACCGGCATAATCATAAATTCTTGTAAATCGACATTATTATCAGCATGGGCCCCACCATTTATAATATTCATCATGGGCACTGGCATTTGTAAAGGCCCAGCCCCCCCTAAATATCGATACAGCGGTAATCCCACTTCCTCCGCGGCCGCTCTAGCGGTGGCCATGGAGACTGCTAACATAGCATTAGCGCCCAGATGACCTTTGTTAGGAGTACCATCTAATTCGATCATAGTCTGATCGATTTCGGTTTGAGCAGTCACGTCTAAACCAACGATCGCATTACCAATTTCGTTGTTGACATGGCCCACCGCCAATAGCACTCCTTTGCCCAGATAGCGTTGTTTGTCGCCATCACGTAATTCCAATGCTTCTCGAGAACCTGTCGATGCGCCGGAGGGCACGGCGGCACGTCCAAAGGCACCGTCTTCAGTAATCACTTCGGCTTCGACGGTAGGATTGCCACGAGAGTCTAAAATTTCACGGGCATAAATTTCTACGATAGTTGACATATCAAGTATTCTCCTTATGATTTAGGTGAGTTGAATTTAACAGTAACCGCAACGCGGTGGTTGGATGTCTATAAAACAGGGGGAGGCTGTCTAGTTTAATGCCATGAATTGACAGAGTACTTAGTAAATACCATTTTATCTAAAATGTCAAGTCTGACCAACAAACAGATGTGACAACTGGTTGAAAGTTCAGATTTGACAACTTTTTGAAAGTTGTCAAATCTAAATTATATGGTTTGTACGCCAATAGTTTATTTTAAATTGGATGCTTTATAGTGTTGACAATAGTGATGACTCGCAGTATGTTATGCTTAAATGATCATGATTTTTTAAATTTTCTAAATTCTATTGATAACACAATATTGAAAGATAGCCAGGAAATTATGAATAAACTACCTTAATAATCAGTTAGTTATGTATTATTGTTATGAGTAATAGCACAGCACAGGTGGTGATGTTCACAATTTTTTTTAATATTATCCATTGATATATAAATAATTGCCCTAATCACTGATAAATAGTATTGTCATGCGGTCAGCACTTACCATACCTCCCTTGAATTTTTAAAATTTAAACTTCTAATTTGAATACACTGGACCTGGCGGTATCACTGTATAACTATTAACCGAAATTCTCATGCCCAACAAACTCAAAGTGATATTTTGCTGGCATCTACACCAGCCGGTTTACCGCGATTGGCAGAGTGGACAATATCAACTGCCTTGGACTTATTTGCATGGCATTAAAGACTATGTTGATATGGTGGCACATTTGGAAGCGGTCCCAGATGCTCGAGTGGTCATTAATTTGGTGCCGGTGTTACTGGAACAAATTGAAGATTATGCACAGCAGATTTCTCAATTTTGGCAGACCGCGACTCCATTACTTGACCCGTTACTAGCCGCGTTAGTCACGGACCCTCCTTACGCGCCTTGGTTAAATCATCATTTTCCTCACCTAGAGCATAAAAAGACGACGAGCGTTCACTCTCTACCTCCTCAGCACTATGCCAAGATGGAATTACTGAGAGAATGTTTACGCGCTCATCCACAACACTTGATTCAACGTTTTCAGCCTTATCATGAGTTGGCAGAATTAGCGGAGATGTTGAAGCAATCACCGACTCTGGTGAATTATCTGGATGACTATTATTTTAGCGATTTGGTGGTGTGGTATCATTTGGCTTGGTTGGGTGAAACGGTGCGGCGTGCTCAACCTTTAGTGCAAACTTTAATGAACAAAGGTCGGGGATATACTTTAGTGGAGCGGCAACAATTATTGGGGTTGATAGGCCGACTCATCGCCAGTATTATTCCTCGTTATCAAGCCTTGGCACAACGAGGTCAAATCGAGTTGTCATTTACACCTTATGCGCATCCGATTATGCCTTTATTTTTAAATGTACAATCCGCACGAGAAGCGTTGCCGGAGATTTCATTGCCAGTATTATCCAACTATGATGACGGTGAAGCACGAATGCGTTGGCATCTTCAGGCCGGGTTGGCTACGTTTGAACGATTATTACAAATGAAGCCGCAAGGCTGTTGGCCGTCTGAAGGCAGTCTCAGTGAAGCCACGGTACGATTGTTAGAAGAATTTGGCATTCGTTGGGTCGCCAGTGGTGAGAGCGTATTACGCAAAAGTTTAAATAAAGCGGGTTTGCACGGTGAAACGACCTATCGCTCTTATCATTTGTCTAACAGTACCGTACAATGTTTTTTTCGTGATGATAAGTTATCGGATTTAGTCGGTTTGGAATATTCCACTTGGAATGCCGCCGAAGCAGTAGATAACCTCCTCTGTCAGTTGGAAAATATTGCTAAAACCGCGAATCAAAGCGAAGCGCAAGTAGTTTCCATTATCTTAGATGGAGAAAACGCCTGGGAACTTTACCCAGACAATGGTTATGATTTTCTCTCTCGGCTGTACCAAAGATTAGTAAAGCATCCCCAGTTAGAGTTAACTACATTTGCGGATTGTCTTAATCTGGAAACGGCAGAATTGCCCGTATTGGTAGCCGGTAGTTGGGTCTATGGTACCTTCTCTACTTGGATTGGCGAAGCTGACAAAAACCGCGGTTGGCAAATGTTAGATGAGGCCAAACAGAAATTTGATGAACTCAGTCCCCAATTAACGTCGGCGCAACGAATTTTGGCGGAACGTCAATTGGCGATTTGTGAAGGCTCCGACTGGTGTTGGTGGTTTGGGGATTATAACCCGGCCGTGACCGTGCGCGAATTTGAGCAATTATATCGTCTTCATTTAATTAGTTTATATCACTTGCTGAAAACTTCTCCTCCTAGTTATTTATTAATTTGAATTATCTTATTACTCACCTTACGCATAACCACCCCCAGCCCCTCCTTAGTAAGGAGGGGAGTATACGCCAATTGGGTTGGCAGGGACCACTCCCCTCCTTAACAAGGAGGGGCTGGGGGTGGTTGAGTTAACGGTGCGTAAGGTGAGTTACTTAATTACTATATCTTAAATTACTATACGAGTTCAAGGAGAATCAGCCTATGGCCAATGAACATCAAAACCCTGACTATCAACCAGTACCCCATACCGGCAAATTGGCGTATCTGCCTCTGCCAAATGATTTCCCGGTACACTGGCCTACGCCGGACGATCAGCATCTATTGTGGGAACTGGATACGCACTACGTCAAACCACGGAAGGCGCTGGATGATGTCTTGATTAAAATTTTAATCGATCATTTTCTGGTCGTGTGCAACGATGTATATGCGTATCCTTTCAAGGTTAAAGACTATGTTTTCAATGACTCTTTGTATGGGTCTTATAGTTATGATCTAGGCCCGGTTCCTGAAGAAGGCATTAAAAATTACATGGCCAGACTTGAACCGGTCATGTTGAATTTTATGGGTATTTGGGAAAGCGAATGGCTGCCAGAAATTAAACAACATCTTGCGTATTGGGAGGCGTTTGATTTAAGCAACGCATCCATGCCAGCATTGCTGGAGCATTGGGATGAAACCATCCGCCGCCAGCATATTTGCTGGAATATCCGCATGCGGTTGTTTATGGCCATTATGTTGGGGCGGGATATTTTTCATCAAACCTATCAAAGCCTGTTTGCCGGCGCGAATTCTACCGATGGTTCTGCGATGCTGTTGGCGTATGGACGCAATACCAAATATGACCGCGATTTGTGGGCACTCAGCCGTGAAATCATGGCATCGCCTAAGCTCTACCCGCTGGTGGCAAACACTGCGCCGGATGCCATTCTGGGTTTGTTGGATGATTCTCCAGAATGTCGCGCATTCAAACAAAAACTCGCTGATCTGTCTTTAATTTATGGTAAGCGTGGCGAACGTGGTACTTTGGTCAGTAACAGCATTAATCCGGCACCATTATTTGAAACCCTGCAACAGTATTTCTGCCAGCCTGAAGACTTTCTGGAGAAACAAATCCAAACCTGGGAAACTGAGCGTCATGCACGGCTACAAAGCGCCCGCGAGACATTACAAAATCATCCGCAGGACGTGGTGGAAAAATTTGAACGCCATCTGAAAATGACGGAGAACGCCAATCAAATGCGGGAATTGAATAATGAATGGATTGACGTGCCAGGCATGAATTATTTCCGGCGGCTGGTGCAAGAATTTGCGCGTCGTTTAACAGAAAGCAAGGTGCTTGAGAAAACCATCGACGTTTATCACCTCACCGCAGATGAACTGCGGGAAGCCGCTGCCATGTTGCCGGAGGTCATGGAGGTGCGCCAGCGCGTTCAGGAGCGCCAGGCAGAAGAAGAGAAATTTGCCAATGTTACGCCACCCGCCTTTATGGGCGCTTACCCAGTGGATGCTAACTATACTTTAGACCCGCTGACGCTTTCTTACCTTAACACTGAAGCGCCGAATCCGGTTGACGTGCCGGGCGGTTTGGGCGCTGTGCCGGCCTCGCCAGGTAAAGTGATAGGTCGCGCCAAAGTACTCAATACGTTGTACGACAGTCACAAATTAGAGCTTGGCGACATTATGGTGGTGGGGTCGTTAGGGCCGGCCTGGACACCGCTGTTTCACAAAGCGGGAGCAGTGCTGGCAGACATCGGCGGTGTACTCAGCCACGCGGCGGTCTTGGCGCGTGAATACCGCATTCCCTGCGTGGTGGGCTTCCGCATTGGTACGCATTTGATCAAGGACGGCCAACTGCTTGAAGTGGACGGCGACGCCGGCACGGTGCGGTTTTTGGATAAATCCGCCGATCCGGCATGAGCATTGTTTGGCTGGATGAGCGCGCTTGCCAGAATGCCGAAGTATGCGGCGGCAAGGCAGCGGCACTCAGCCGTCTGAGCGCCAGCTACGCAGTACCACCCGGTTTTTGCGCCTCCTCGCAAAGCGGCAGCGGTGCGCTCATTCAAGCCTATGAGAGACTGAGTCAAAACCTGGGCGTCACGGCAGCGGCGGTTGCAGTCCGCTCATCCGCTGCCGATGAAGACGGCCAACAGCTTTCATTTGCCGGCCAATATGCCACCTATCTGAATCTCACTGGCGCAAACGCGGTGCTGGCGGCGGTGGAACAGTGTTTTGCTGCCGGCACGTCTGACCAGGTTGCCGCTTACCGCGCAACGTTTGGGCAAGTCGCGCCACCCAAGATTTTTGCGCTGGTGCAACAATTCATTCCCGCAGATTGCGCCGCCGTCGCCTTCAGCATCAATCCCGTGAATGGCCGGCGTGACGAGATCATTATCAATGCCCACTGGGGCCTGGGCGAGGCTATTGTGGCAGGCCGCGCCGAACCGGACCTGTATGTGTTCGGCAAAGCGGAAAACCGCGTCATTCACCGCCAGATCGGCGCAAAAGCGGTGCTAATGCGCCCAACTCCGTATGGCAATGGCATCTTGGAACTCCGCACGCCCCCAGCGCTGGCTAAGGCGGCGGCGCTGAGTGACGCGCAAATCCGTGCCGTTGCGCGTATGGCGTTGGAGCTTGAACAACAGTGTGGATATCCGGTTGATATTGAATGTGCCTGGCAGACTGAAAAATTATATCTGTTACAATGTCGTCCAGTCACCGCTTGTTTGAAGTAGAAAGATGTTGTGATATGAGTGATATCCACTTATTCTTGTACCCCCCAATCCCGCACGCGGGGAGGGTAACTCCCCCCCCCCGCGTGCGGGGCTACTCTATGCATACAACTGCATTTCTGCTCG
>BS_KBA_SWE02_21mDRAFT_10000892_pt1 | contig 11259 bp, 9 predicted proteins | sample BalSeasSWE02_21m_FD_9196 | JGI IMG/M metagenome (IMG submission 9196)
CTCTCCGAAATTTGAAGAGCCATGATATCTTATATACTTTGCAGCTTTGAGAGGATAGCAGTATCTGGCTGTAAACATTTCCGAGAGATCAAACTCACCCTTCCCTTTTCTGATAAGTTCCGACTCTAAAAATGAAGTCGTTGCGAATGACCAGCATGTCCCCGTTTTGCCCTGCGCTTTTACAGGCGTAGCAGGTAAATTGTAAATTAAAGTGAATTCGTGGGGATTTTTAAATTCAAAGTCATCACCCGCAAAAATTGCGGAATTCAGAATGAAAATGAAGAGTAAAAACAACAGGGCTTTAATGCTTTTCAATTCTAACCTCGAAAAATTTCAGATANTATTTTTTTAACATTCTCCAAATTAATGAATTATAGACTGATTTGTGAATGATTGTTAAAAGTATAATTAACTAAAGAGTTTAATATTAACTGATTAAAAAAATTCAATATCCCGACAATTTGGTGTCAGTCTCACAACAAGACTTGCTAACTTATTATAGCACAATGAATTACAGAGTTTTCATAGTTATATACAATTTGTTATCTGCATGCTTAAAAATGTGTTATGTATCAATGCTTACATCTTCATATATCAGTATTTTAAGTTATGTAAGCCTTAATAGGCGCCTTTGTTTGTTAAGCCTGTTCATTGCACGCAAGACGAAGGGCTGAAAAATGAAAATGATTGAAGAGGTTAAAAAATGAAAAATACTATAGTCCAAAAACGACGATTTAACTTAATGCTATTCCTTCCGGTTCTCATCATAGGCTGGTACACACATATTTTCCCGCAAGGGACGATTATCGACCATAACTGTACAGACATTACTAAGATACCCGAATCTGCCATAAATCAGGCAAAGCTTATGCTGCATATTGGTTATGGTCATACATCCCATGGCAGTCAATTAATTACCGGTATGACAGGATTAGTTTCTTTCGCTAATAATGGCGGTCTGGGTCTTTCCCATTCGAATGATATTTTTGCATGGAATAATGGAGGTACTAGCGGTGCTCTGGATTTGGAAGATCAAACCGGATTGGAGAACGATTGTGGTTATTATCCAGGCTGGGTAAATGAAACCCGAGAGTATTTAGATGATCCATCCCATTCAGATGTGAATGTGATAATTTGGTCCTGGTGCGGACAAGTCTCCAGTCATTCGGAAGAAGAAATGATAGAAACGTATCTTTCTCCTATGTCCCAACTTGAGTCCGATTACCCCAATATTACATTTGTTTATATGACAGGACATGCCGATGGGACGGGAGAATCGGGTAATCTTCACCTTAGAAATCAGCAGATAAGAAATTTCTGCATTGCCAACAATAAAATGTTATATGATTTTTATGATATTGAATGTTATAATCCCGATGGCGATTATTTTGGCGATAAAAATGTACGTGATGATTGCTCTTTTACAGGTGGTAACTGGGCAACTGAATGGCAAAACTCTCATACAGAGGGAGTGGATTGGTATAACTGTAGTTCTGCTCACAGCCAGCCCCTGAATGCTAACCGTAAAGCCTATGCCGCCTGGTGGTTATGGGCCACTTTAGCAGGCTGGGATGAGGTTACAAATGGTAATGAGCATCAAAACATAAATCCTGATAAATTTGTTTTGTATCAGAATTTTCCCAATCCATTCAACCCAAGCACAAGGATTAACTATTCAATTCAGGAATCCGGTATTGTTCAGATAAGAGTATTTGATTTATTAGGAATGCATCAGGAAACAATTGTAGATAAATATCATTCTGCCGGGAATTATGAAATAATTTTTTATGCCGCTAATCGAAGCAGCGGAGTTTATTTCTATGAATTATCAGCCGGGAAATTCAGGCAAACAAAAAAAATGACCCTGCTCAGATGATTATGAAGAATCAGGTATTTTGCAGGATAATTATGCCAAAGGCGGACAGGACAGTGACATCACCGTTATCGTTTACAATAACTGGCTTGAGGAGTGTGTGAAAATAATGCTCCTTTTGGAATACAATTATTGGTTTTATACGATTTACTGAATATCCCAGCCAACCAAATCATACAAACTGAGTCTAATGTTAAATAACGTTAAAAATATCCGGTTAAACCAAATTTGATGTAACCATTTATTAAATAATGCGTCCTAAATTATGTGTTAAAGGGGGAAACACATGATAAACTATAATATGCCGGTTCATATTATTGAAGATAACGAAGGTGAATATAATCCGCGCATATCATTTGAATCTTTTGAAGAAGCATTAGAATTCATAAAATTTGCACCGGGCCACTATATAGTTGTAACAACTGAAGAACTGGAAGATCTGCTGGACATCGACTAGATCAATCCCGGTTTCACTCAGATCATTTCTAATATATTTTCTTCTCAGGGATAATTATTATATTTCTCCCGTTCTTCAAATCAATTAATTTATGATTTTGTCATGTACCCCACTCATTTTTTATGATTTTCAAATTATATTATAATTGTATTTTTTCAGTAAGGTATTCAAAATAAATTTGTGTATTGTTCATATTAATTAAACATCATCGATAATGCCAGATAACAAAGGACTTCTATACATACCGGATATAAGCGGTTTTACTAAGTTTGTAACTCAAACCGAGACAAAACACAGTAACCATATTATACAGGAGCTGATCGAGGTAATTTTAGATTCCAATATTATTAAGCTGCGCGTATCTGAAATTGAAGGTGATGCAGTCCTGTTTTATAAGCCCGGTCAGGCACCGACTCTGCGGGAATTAATCGAGCAAACAAAACAGATGTTTGTAAATTTTCATTCCTATCTGAAAATAATTGAAAGAGACAGAGTCTGTCAGTGCGGAGCGTGCAGTTCTGCATCAAAACTTTCATTAAAATTTATAACTCATTATGGTGTGCTGGAAGAAGTGTCGATTCAAAACTTTAAAAAAATAATGGGCAGCGATGTGATTCTCGCTCATAGATTATTAAAGAACAACATAGATGAATCTGAGTACCTATTATATACCAATCAATATACTGAAGAGCAGGCGGAAACATTGCCGCAGGAAGAATGGGTAGAGGAAAAATCTTACTCTGAAAATCTGGAAAATTTTGGAACTGTCGATTCAACATACATCACTCTGTCAACATTAAAACAGAACCTGCCTGAAGTTCCGCCTATCAATCCAGCAAAGGAAGTAGAGGGTGATCCGGATATTGTTATAGATATAGATGCGCCATTATTGCTTGTTCATGATGCACTGACGGATCAGGAACATAAGTGGAAATATGTTGAGGGGATCAAAGAAATAAGAGGTGCTGAAGATATAAACAGATTAAATTCTTCGCACACATGTGTGTTCGATGATCTTGAAGTACACTTTGTTACAACAGGCCATTCGGCAGAAAAAGATCAGATCAGTTACTCGGAAAGAGCTGAAGTAAGTATTGGTGTTGCTTTTACAAATTATTACAAGCTAAAAGCGGCGGGGGGTGGAACAGAATTATCATTCTATTTGATTCAGGATGATTCCGATAATGACAAAAATAATATCGTGATAAATTTTTTCAATTTTCTGAAGAACAAATTCATCAGAAAGAAAGTTCTTCGTAATTCAACTGAAGGACTGGGTCATTTTAAAAATTATTGTGAAAGTAAGTATAATGAGCAGGGAAATTCCGGCGACTAAATTTTTGTCTGATCAGCCTTATATTTTAGGCTGTAAATAGCTATATTTGATAATTCTTAATTTTAAGGGGCATTATTGATTGAGTGGAATGTAAATCCTGAGATCTTTTCAATCGGTCCGCTTTCTATCCGGTGGTATGGATTACTGTTTGCATCTTCATTTATTGTCGGATACACAATAATTGCAAATATCTTCCAAAAAGAAGGCCGCTCCGAAAAAGACCTTAACGATTTACTCTGGTATATGATATTGGGCACTGTTATAGGTGCCAGACTCGGCCACTGCCTCTTTTATAATCCTGAATATTATTTATCCAATCCCCTTGAGATCCTGAAAGTTTACAAAGGCGGACTTGCAAGTCACGGTGCTGCAATTGGTATTTTGCTATCTATCTCTCTGTTTGTAAAAAGAAAAAAAGGATATTCATATTTATGGGTGATGGATAAAATTGTTATTGTTACAGCACTTGGAGCAACATTCATCAGAATAGGAAATTTATTCAACTCTGAAATAATAGGAGTTGAAACTACACTGCCGTGGAGTTTTGTTTTTTTACGCATCGATGAAGTTCCCCGTCACCCTGCGCAGCTTTATGAAGCAATTGCCTATTTTGTTACATTTATTGTTCTATACAGCCTTTACAGAAAGAAGTGGAAAGAATTGGATAATGGATTTATATTCGGCTTGTTTCTGATAATGATATTCGGAGCAAGATTTCTTATAGAATTTGTTAAAGAGAACCAAACCCACTTCGAAGCATCTATGCCGATTAATATGGGTCAGATACTCAGCATTCCCCTGGTTATAGCAGGTGTGTATTTTGTTGTTACCCGTGGAAAGAAGAAAAATAAATCAACGGCATAGTGATTAGATCAATCACCGGAATTTATTTTAAACCTGTTTTTAACACTTACATTTTTAACAATTGAAAAACATTTATGACTGTTCGTGAATTTGAAAAGATATGGGAAGACAGAATATTAAATGATTATCTGAAAAACTTTCCGGATGATTATATAAGTAAGGAAGACTGCCGTGAATTAACAATGCCGGGGAAAACGCTTACAATGGGTTCGGAATTGTTCGGTTCACACGAAGTTGTTGATAGTGACGGCATTGCGCATTTTACTGTTGAGAATTATCTTGAAGCAAAATTTATTATTTACTCGAATAGAAACCTTCCTTCTTTTACTCATGTACCCGGCAATGAAGATAAACTTAAAGATGCAGTTAAGGAATATGAGAATTTTCTTGATACTGTACTGAAACGAATCGAGAGTGATTTTAAAAATGAGTTTCCTGAGTCAAAGGAATCAGTAGCGGTTACCAACAGGATTTTTTCCAACCTCAACCTCCAGCGATATTAACATAACTTTTAAATTCTATCATGATTGATCTAAGTGAAAATATCAGCGAATATATACTGTCTGTTTTTGGTGAAGACTACTTCAATAACTTTAAAAAATTTGTTGGGGAAGAACATGTACAGTATTTAAGATTAACCGGCGAAGAAAATAACAGCACTATTATTTCTAATCTCGGTGAATATGGTATTAAGCTGGAACAACACGACTCTGTTCCCGCTGCATATAAAATTACCGGCGGCATTGACGTCATCGGCAAAACACTTGAATACACAATAGGCAAATATTATATACAAAGTCTTTCTTCGATGATACCTGCATTAGTATTAGATCCCGGTCCGAACGATATTGTGCTGGATATGTGCGGGGCTCCCGGCTCCAAGTCAACACAAATATCCGAACTGATGACAGGCAGGGGCACTCTTTATTCAAATGAACCGAAAAGTGCGAGGATTAAAAGTCTCGTTTATAACATTGAAAGACATGGTTTGACTAACTTCGGAATTTTAAGCAGTAAAGGTGAGCTGCTAAGTAAATTTTATTACAATTACTTTGACAAAATTCTTGTCGATGCACCCTGCAGCGCGCTCGGTGTTGTGCAAAAGAGAGGTGAGGTTAGTAACTGGTGGGACATGAAACGTGTCAACACGATTTCGGATACACAATTGCGTCTGCTGATAAGTGCGATAAAATCTGCAAAGGTTGGCGGTGAAATAGTCTACTCGACGTGTACTCTTACTGTTGAAGAGAATGAGGTGCTGCTTGACAAGGTGCTTAGAAAGTATCCTGTGGAGCTTGCAGATATCGAACTCCCTGTTAAATCTCATGCGGGATTTACTGAATATGAAGGAGTTGCTCTTAATCCGCAGTTGTCAAGATCAAAAAGGATAATTCCCTGGGAGGTTAATTCTGATGGATTCTTCGTTGCAAAGCTGGTAAAGACCGCTAATGTTGAAGCGCCGCAAAAAAACGGATACCCTCCGAAACATCAGGAAATTAAATTGCTTCATTCGAATCATAAAGATGTAAAAAATTATCTTGAACAATTAATAAACCGCTTCGGAATACCTCCTGAAGTTTTTGAAAATTATAATTATTTCAGGAAATCCAATACGCTTCACTTTGTTCAAAAAGATTGGAAAGCAGATGATCTGACTCCGTTTGTAAAAATCGGATTGAAGTTTGCATTAATTGACAAGAGAGACATTTGTGTAATGAATCCCCTCGCCGCAAAAGTGTTTGGTGATTTTGCAGCTCAAAATGTTTTTGAGATATCAGATATTGAAGATCTTCAAAAATATATGAGTGGTGGAATCATTAAAAGTATTACTGACAGAAAAGGCACGCAGATAGTAAGATACAATAATTGTTCCCTCGGAACTGCTTCTGCATCTGAAGAAGGTCTTAAAAGCCAGTTCCCCCGCGCGATGCGTACACACGAGATTGTGTATCCAAAAAATAGTGAATAAGTGAGTTAGCTTGCCTTGGCGAATCCCGACGAAACCGGGTGAATTAGCGTACAATTTATCTACTGAAGCTGTATCTAACTATTCTACAGACCTCCTGCTTACCATTATTAGAAGTCCCATTTAATCAGACACTAAGTTGTTTGAACTTATCTCGGATAAACCTTAAATTTAATTATTCCACCTTGAGAGAAACATTCTGAAATGCCGTTTTGGAATATTCTCTCCCCATCAACCGGGCTTCTCACAGGGTTCATAAATATCCATTCATACTTTAAGGATGCCACTTATGAAAACTATAATAATTTCATTGATAAGCTTCCTATTCATATTCTCAGCTCTCGCTGCCAACACCATTCGTGTGCCTTCTGATTATTCAACTATTCAGGCTGGCATAGATGCTGCAACAGACGGCGATACTGTACTTGCTGCAGACGGTACATACTCCGGTAACGGAAATATCATGATCAAATTGAACCAGATGTCCATTGTTGTTAAATCCGAGAACGGACCTGCTAACTGCACGATAGACGGACAGGGATCAGGTTTTTTCGCATTTGGTGAAGGTGTTTCTTATGAAGGGTTAAATGCTGCTATAGAGGGATTTACAATTCGGGGATTTCAGGGTCCTGGATTTTACTATTATGCCGGTTCATGCCCTTCTATCATAAATAACGTTATTGAATCATGCGAGGGTGGTGGAATAATGTTCTGGGGAGGAGCGCCACTCATCCAGAATAATATTATTCAGAGTAACAATGCACCTGGCATTGAATGCAGCTGGACAAGTGCAAATATTGTATCGAATATTATAAGAGATAATTATAGTAATAGTGCCGGAGCAGGAATAAATCTGTACCGTAGTTCTGCATTGGTGATCAATAATGTCATATCCGGGAATGGTTCTGAATCCTTTGGCGGCGGAATATATGCAAAACAAGATACATCAAGTATTATCAACAACACAATTGTATATAATTCTTCACCTCTCGGTGCAGGTTTATATTTAACCGAATCGAATTCAACTTTAAAAAATAACATCATAGCATTTTCTGAAAGTCTGGTAATAACCCTGAATCCTCATTTGTCCCATTGGAGACCTTCAAATATCGGTGTCACTTATTCATACCGCGACGGAGTATTATCCGGAGCTACTCTTCATGAAGGTTTTATAAATAATGGCCCTGCTACTGAAGTAACAATTAAGGTTCCGGATAGTGAGACAACAACTATTGATACAACCATTTTTGTCGAAGCAAATGAACGTTATTCACTCCTTATAAACTGTACGGTTAATTCAACCAGTCCGCAGAATAGTATGATTTCTGTTATTTACACTGATACTGATACACTGGAGATAACCTCCTATCTCTATTCACATTGGTTAGGAACTGCCGGCTTTACATTAATTTCATATGGCGATGGTGGTCCCGGAGTTTCTGCCGGCGGTCTATTAACCAATGAGTGTGAAACAACTATAATTTCGAATTGCAATCTATATGATAATGAGGGCGGAGGATATCTTAACGTCGGCGCTGACACAAGTGAAATAGATTTAACAGGAATTGACGGCAATATATCAGATGATCCATTATTGAATGACTTCGACTATTCTCTTACAGCCGGTTCGCCATGTATTGATGCAGGAACGACCGGATTATTTGCCTATGACATTGATGGAGTTTCCCGCCCTCTGGGAGCAGGTTGGGATATCGGTGCGTATGAATTTGATCCAGCTGTCGGTATTAAAGAGATTGACAATATAATATTTGATTATATATTGGAACAGAATTTCCCGAATCCGTTCAATCCGGCAACGACAATAGAATATAGTATACCAGCGTTCAGTGAATTAGCGTACAGCGAAACAGTTTCACTCAAAATTTACGACGTACTGGGTAGAGAAGTCGCAACGCTTGTAAACGAGCACCAGCGGCCGGGGAATTACAAAGTTAATTTCAACGCTCCAGATCTTTCAAGCGGTGTTTATTATTATCTATTGAATGCAGGTTTATTTATTGAAACTAAAAAAATGCTGCTGCTTAAGTAACCGTACAAAGCCTTTTGTTCTCAAGGACTTAGGGCTTTTTTATTTTCTTAGTATAACATTAAATCAGACGCCATGCTGGTTATACTATATTATACTAATAATGTGCTCCAAAAAAAATCTTATAGATCTCCTAACTCTGAAATAGTAAAAAAATATGGAATACAAAAGCCACAATTATTTTAAGAATTTTTTAAATTTAAATCTTGACAATTCAACTTCACTTCTTTATTATTAAATCAATATAAATAATACCTGATATACCGTTATAAAAATTAGACCAATCTAGAAAAATAAATAATGCTTTTTTTTGAATATTAATACTGATATTATTTAGTTAATACTATTGATCAAGTTGTTCAAAGCAGTAAAATTAGCATCTTCGAAATTAAAACATTGAAAATTATACCTATGAGTGAAGCGATTATTAATTCATTGATCTATAGATAAAATATCCTGTTTTTTCATTCTGTCCTCTTGAGTTAAAATCTCATAAACTTAGAATTCAATTTTGAATTTTAAGTTATCACTCTGTTCCGTTTACATATAATCGAATAATACATTTTTCAGAAGAACATTTATATGATTGATGTAAGTCTCGAATTATTAAGAACAACAATTATAAGCTATCTCTCAAAACTGACCGAGCTAAATATAACAAGTGAGGATTTTGTTGAGATAAATCATGTAGTCGATTCCGCGGGTTCACTTGCTATATCCGACAATTCACTCGGATTAACTTTGGTTAATGTTGAAGAAGAACGGGTCGTTAAATCTCAGAAAACTTATACCATTGAATCTAACGGACAGGTATCAAAAATTAATCCTGAAATAAAATTAAATCTTTTCGTGCTCGTATCTGCCAACTTTACTGATTACGATAAAGGACTGCAGTATTTATCTGCTGTTATAAGATGTTTCCAGAGCAGCAATGTATTTACACATGAAAATACACCAAATATGGATTCATCCCTTGAAAAGCTTATTGTTGATTTATTTACCCTGAATTTTGAGCAGCAGAACCATCTTTGGGGAGCACTTGGTGCAAAATATATTCCTTCAGTCCTTTACCGCGTTAGGTTAGTCGCAATACAGGAATCTTTAAAACGCGCCGAGGAATCGCCCGTTAAATCTTACAATATTATTGATTCGAGTGAGGGTGAATAATGGAAATTGTTTTCGATAAACTTTGTAATGTTTTGATAACTCACAATTTTTATGATGATGAAACGTCATCTGATTTTATTGTTGAGCCTACTAATCTCACAAAAAAATATTTGACCAAACAGTCATTGCTGTCCAGACAAACTTCACAAGGTTTCAACATTTCAGTTCAAATGGAAGAATCTGCTAGTTTTTCACCTTTCAAAAATATTGATGGAATGAAAAAGCTTTCATTTATTCTTACACTGAAAAATCCCTACTTTACAAATTTTACGGATTTACCGTTAAGTGTAAATCCTTTTCAGGTATATCATCTTTCAAACAGGAACAACAATAAGCAAAATTCTAATTTGTTACTCTCGGCTGATACAGCAAATGAATATGTATCAACTGAAGATTTGCTTACTGTCAAACCAAAAACATTTACTTATAGCGTGTCGAATACTAATGCATCTGCAACTGTAAGCATAGCTGATATAGATGACAACACTGTTATGAGTGAAACAGTAACAGTTATAGAAAATAAATTAAATTACCTTGTCTATCTTAATACATATCCTCCCGGAAGATACAAACTACTGGTAGATGGTTCCCTTGCTCTCGATTTTTACGCCGATGATTCATTGCTCTATAAGAATATTTTCGGCATTGTTGATATTTATTTCGACGATGCCGTATCGAGTGATTATAAATTAATCGATTCTGGCGGTGATATTTCTTCTAAAAATTACTACATAAAATTTAACAGCAGAAAAACATATTGGAAGTATCTGATAACATTAAAGTACCGATCTTCTATAGATCCCGATGATCTTTCTCTGGAATATCCTGATAGCACAAATACATTTGTTAAACAGGCATCAACAACACTGTCAGACGGTCTGACAGCAGTACCGTTCATTTCCAATCAGGAAATAACATTCAGCGAAGAACCAATAAAAGGAATTAAACTGGAAAAAAGCAATACAAACGGAGGAGGATCCTTTGAAGTTAATAATCTTCCGAACGCATCAATAAAAAATATTAAACCTGATAAAACTAACAACAAAGTTTACTCAGAAATATTCATTTATGTATAACACCAAATATAAGGGAGAAAACTAAATGGCGACTTACAAAACACCCGATGTTTACATCGAAGAAATCTCCCTGTTTCCACCTTCAGTGGCTGAGGTAGAAACAGCTGTTCCGGCTTTTATCGGTTATACCGAAAAAGCAAAAAAAACTCTTGCCGATGACTTACTATTTGAACCAACCCGTATCAGTTCACTCGTTGAGTACGAAGAGTATTTCGGGAAAGCAAATGCCGAATCGTTTGGAATGACCGTTGTGGAAGATTCTACAACAGGAGCTTATACTGTTACAGCCAGCCGCGTAACCACAGGAACATTATACCGAATGTATTATGCTATGAAAATGTTCTTTGCAAACGGCGGCGGACCTTGCTATATAATATCCGTCGGAAGTTATTCCGATTCCATATCCAAAGGTGATACCACAACACCTGCTGGTTTGCTTGGAGGTTTATCGGCGCTGGAAAAAGAGGACGAAC
>BS_KBA_SWE02_21mDRAFT_10000893_pt1 | contig 11252 bp, 14 predicted proteins | sample BalSeasSWE02_21m_FD_9196 | JGI IMG/M metagenome (IMG submission 9196)
CTTTTGACGGCCCTTTTCAAGGCCTCCGGATCGATGTCATAGAGCAGGACCTCAACCCCTGCCTGGGCACAAACCTGGGAAATCCCGCTGCCCATGAGGCCGGATCCCACCACAAAAACCTTATTTACGGTCATATTTCGGTCTCCCTGTAAAAAATGAAAATATCAATCCTTTGTCAACTCCCTGGCGATCACCATTCTCTGGATTTCACTGGTACCCTCGTAGATCCGATAGAGCCTCAGATCCCGATAGAACCGCTCCACCGGGAAATCCTTCATGTAACCCATGCCCCCGAATATCTGCACCGCGTTGTCAGCTACGCGACAGGCCATTTCCGTACAAAAGAGCTTGGCCATGGAGGCCTCCTTGATGACCTTTTTACCCTGGTCCCTGGACCACGCGGCGTGGTACAGCATCTGTCTTGCCGCATAGATCTCCGTAGCCATATCGGCCAGCATGTTCTGGACCGACTGAAACCGGGCGATCGGCTTTCCGAACTGAACCCGTTCCTTGGCGTAGGCCACACACAGATCCAAAAGCTTCTGGGCCGACCCCAGGGCGCAGGCCCCCATGGTCAAACGGCCCTTGTCGAGAACACGCATGGCGGTCTTGAACCCCTCCCCAATCATGGATTCACCGCCAATGACGTTTTTAACGGAAACCCGGCAGTTGTCAAAGATCAGTTCGCTGGTATGGCTGCCGCGCAGGCCCATTTTGCGCTCAATGGCGCCGGCATAAAAGCCGGGGGTGTTTTTTTCCACCGCAAAGGCGGTAATCCCTCCCCGGGCCCTCTTTGTCTTATCGGTCACCGTGATGACAGTGGCAAGATCGGCGATGTCGCCGTTGGTGATAAAGTGTTTCAGGCCGTTAAGGACAAAATGATCGCCGTCCCGTTCCGCGGTAGTCTGCACATTGGCCGCGTCCGAACCCGCCTCCGGTTCCGACAGGGCAAAACAGGCAGTCCATTGGCCGCTGGCAATTCTGGGGAGGTATGCTTGCTTCTGCTCTTTGGTGCCGTCGAAGAGGATGCCCATGGAACCAATGCCGTTGCTGGTTCCTATGCGGGAACGAAAACAGGCGTTGGTCTTGGTAAGCTCTTCATAGACCAGGCACTCACCAAAAGTCCCCAGGCCAAGCCCTCCGTATTCCTCGGGAATGGCCAGGCCGAACAGACCCAGTTCCCGCATCTTCTGAACAATCTCCTCCGGAATATTGTCCTCTTCTTCCACCTTCCTGGAGATGGGCTCAAGATCCTGCTTTACAAATCGGAGGATCGTTTCCTGCATCATCCGCAGGTTTTCCGGTATTTCAAAATCCACTGCACGCTCCTCTTCCTTGGATTGATGATTGTTGATTGGCGATTGGCGATTGGCGATTAAAAATCCGCATGTAAAACTTGATGGTCCCGTAAAAAGTCGAAAATCATCCGTTTTCGTCATTCCAGCGAACGCGGGAATCCAGTAACATCAGGTGCTTATGGACTCCCGCGTTCGCGGGAGTGACGGCCTTGGGGACTTTTTACGGGAGCATCAGTATTGAATATTTGCGGAATCGCTTGGCTCTGCTTCCCTTCTTTGCTATCAGGAATGCAAGAGAGGGGCCGCTCTCTGATGACTAAGCATATCTCACTGACATATTTACATTTTTAAAACGGGCACCAAAAGTTGGGAGCAATATGGAAGGCACAAAGGGAAGGAAGTGTCTAAGAATTTCTACAGAATTACGGCACAGGATCCCTCCCGTGGCCCTAATACTCTAAAAAAAGATGGAGAAGTCAAGGGGATATTTTTTTCTACATGTAGAATATGTTATACATCCATCCCATGACGTTTCATTTTTTGGTACAGACCCGTCCTGTGCATGCCCAGTATCCTGGAGGCCTTTACCTTATTGCCCCCCGTGTACCGAAGTGCCTCCACAATCGCCCGCTTTTCGGCATCGGCAAGAATGTTTCGCAAAAGCCCCACACTGTCCGCATTCCCGTCCGACTCGCCGTAAAACTTTCGGATCTGTTCAGGCAGGTCTTCTACGGATATCTGTTGCCCTTCGGCAATGTTCATGGCCCGTTCCAACGCGTTTTTGAGTTCCCTCACGTTGCCCGGCCAGGGATACTGCTTAAACAGAGCCATGGCCTCCGGGGAGATTCTGCTGGGAATCAGGCGTCTTTTCTCCCTCAGGATGGAGAGCAGATAATAGGCTATTCTGGGGATATCTTCCTGCATTTCCCGGAGGCTGGGGGTTCGGATATGGAAGATATTCAGGCGGTAAAAGAGGTCGGAACGGAAACGCCCCTCTTTGATCATACTGCCCAAGTCCTGGTTTGTAGCGGCGATAACCCGGAAATCCAGTTTTGTTGGCTTTGTAGCGCCGATTCTCTCCACCTCGTGTTCCTGAAGCACACGAAGCAGTTTCGCCTGCATGGGAAGGGGCATATCCCCTATTTCATCCAGAAAGATGGCGCCGTGATCCGCCAGCTCGAACTTGCCCGGTTTGCCCCGGGTCCTGGCGCCTGTAAAAGCCCCTCCTTCATAGCCGAAAATCTCACTCTCGATCAGTTCGTGGGGTATGGCAGCGCAGTTCACTTTGATGAAAGGGCCCTCGGCCCGCCGACTGTTCTGATGGATGGCCTGGGCAAAGAGTTCCTTCCCGGTACCTGATTCACCGGTGATGAGCGCGGAAGCATCGCTTGAGGCGGCCTGGACACCACGTTTTCTGGCCTTTTCCATGGCCTCGGATTCACCAATGATCTTTTCCCAGGCATGACGGCCCCCTTCAAAAGAGGTGACCTCGGAACGGTAATACTGCACCTGTCCCTCAAGGATTTCTACCCGGCGATACAGGTTTTTGATCTTGTCCGTCTGGTGAAACATGAGCTTCCCCAATACCCCGATAACATTGCCCTCCGGGTCTTTCAGGGGAATTCTTGCGATGATCCGCTGCCGATCTCCAATAAAAAAAGTCTTGCCGATCTCGGCTTTGCCGGTCTTGAGGATCTCCAGCATCTGCGTCTTTCTGACCACTTCGGTGATGTGTTTTCCTATGGCCTCGTCGGGCGCCACGGCATAGCCCCTTTCTTTCGTGTTGTACCGGCTCATGAAACGGACAATACCCTCTCTGTCGATGACAATGGGACACTCATACGGATTGTCCACGAACGCATCCAGCAACCGACTGTCGGTTTGCGTAACCCACTTGGGATGTTTATTCTCTGGCATCCTGCTGCCATCCTTCAGGAAACGCCCCCTGTCCTCCATTCACAGTGGTTGAGTCAGGGAGGTTTCTCTTTAAGATTCTATCTTGTTGCATAATATCGCTCTTGGTCGTAATATGTACAGTCAAATCATTCTTGTCAACAAGGATACCACCCTGCTTTAGGGAACGTATTACAGGAGAACTCTATGAAAAAGAATCCATTTCGAGTTTTTGCGCGGGACGATAAAGGTCTCACAAGCGGACTGGTGGAGTCTCACGATGGCGCCCAGATCTACGTGGAGACCAGGGGAGAAGGACGACCCATTCTGCTGGTTCACGGCTGGACCATGACCGGCAGATTCTGGTGCAGGCAGATGGAGACGTTATCCCGGGAATTCCAAGTGGTGACCATGGATCTTCGGGCCCACGGCAATTCCAGCAAAGTCCTCCACGGACACACCCTGCCGCACTACGCGGGCGATGTACGTGCGGTCATGGAAGCACTGGGACTTGAAAAGACTACTCTGGTGGGCTGGTCCCTGGCGGGTCCCGTGGTCCTGGAATACTGGCGCCAATTCGGCAACCGCCACATTGGCGCCCTGGGACTGGTAGAAATGACCCCTTTTCCTTTTTCCCCAGGGGACTGGAATACCCACGCCTTGAGTGGATACCGGTTTGACGGCATGAATCTCACCTTCAAGAACCTTCAGGCAGACAGGCGCACTTTTACGGAGAAATTCATCCACAGCATGTTCAAAGAAGGCCGGGCATCCTCAGTGGAACTGAGCTGGATGTTGGAGGAATCCATGAATACACCCACCCCGGTGATGATGGCCATCTATTCCGATTATCTCATGCGGGACTATACCGAAATACTGCCGACCGTCTCGGTACCGTCTCTGGCCGTCTACGGCAACTCGGATAACCCCTGCTTCCGGCCGGAAATGGGCCGATATGTGTCCGAACAGATCCCCAATGCCCGCCTTCTGATCCTCGAAAAAAGCGGACACCTGCCCTTTTACGAACAGCCCGAAGAATTCAACCAGGCCCTGGCTGCGCTTGCAGAAAGCGCGTAATCAACCCCGCTGGCGAATACTGTTTTTCAAGGCCTCTATGACCCGGGCATACCGGTGTTTCCAGGGAAAAGCTCAGAATGTGCGCCCTCCACTTCTCGTCGGTGCACGCGCCCCAGGTACAGTCGATCAACTGGTTTTCGTCGATCTCCATTGGCAGGGATGGGTTGATGTGCACAATGGCCGCTCTTAAAGGGGTCATGGGGTCCTATTTCCCACTCGATTCATAGTTGCCTTATTTCATCTCGAACCTGCCAGTCCGCCGTTGGAAGGGTTAGGCGAACCCGGATCTTCCTTTCTATCCGCTTTCACATCTCTAACGCAATCGTGTTTCCGAACGTCTTCCAGGAAAGGACATTTCCGTCTTGCCTCTGCTGATCCATCAAGCCTGCGTAAACGAGATACATCTCTTTTCCCAGCGTCCCGGATATCCTGGACCAAAATCGAAGCCCCTTGAAAAAATCTTCTGAAACCGTTTTCCCCGATTTTATTTCAAGGGGGACAAGCCTGTCGCCCTGATCTACAATGCAGTCAATCTCATGACCGGAGTTGTCCCGCCAGAAATAGATATTGTCCTTGAACCCTCTGTTCAATCTCCCCTTTAAGAGTTCCGAGATAACCCATGTCTCAAAAACATGTCCCCGGGATGCGTGCGTCATAAGGATTTCCGGAGAAGAAATGCCAAGGAGATAGGCCAGAAGCCCGGAATCGTAGAAATAGATTTTTGGGCTTTTGATCAGCCGCTTGTTAAAATTCTGATGGTGAGGTCTCAAAAGATATACGATATAGCCGGCTTCAAGAATAGACAACCACGATTTGGCCGTGTTATGGGTGATCCCGCAGTCATCTCCAAGCGATGACAGGTTGAGAATCTGCCCCGAACGAGCAGCGCACATTTTCAGAAATCGCTGAAAAACAGACAGATCGGTGATGTTTTTTACCTGTCTCACATCTCTTTCAAGATACGTGGTCACATAGTTGCCATACCACTGCTGAGCCTCCAGGCCCCGGTCATAAATTCTCGGATAGGAACCGGTAAACATCAGCGCCTCTATGGAATCAGGCGCTATTCCCGCCTGATCCAATTCGGAAAATGCCAACGGAAGAAGCTCCAGGATACCAACCCGGCCTGCCAGGGACTGACTGATTCCCTGCATCAATCCGAAATTGAACGAACCGGTCAGGACATAGACACCTTCTTTGCCGATGTTATCCACGTGTGTTTGAATATAAGAGAAAAGATCGGGGGCGCGCTGGGCTTCATCCAGGATGACGCGTTCAGGATAGGCGGCAATAAACCCACGCGGGTCGCGCATGGCATACTCCCGAATATCCGGCTCTTCAAGGGAGACATAGGCCCACTCAGGGAAAACAGCCTTTACAAGGGTTGTTTTTCCCGACTGCCTCGGACCGGTTATGCTGACGACGGGATACTCTCCGGAAAGATCCCCTAATTTTGACGCAAGTTTTCTTCTTATCATGGCGGCATGTTAGACAATATTTTACAATTTGTCAATTGGATTTACAAAAAGATTGAAACACATGCTGAACATGGGTGTTCACATCGGCGGCCTGCCATATCTCACCAAACCCCCCGGTCCCGAGATGGGCGCTGAGAATCCAGTCGGGCCGATCAGGGATAGAAAGCCCGGTTGCAGGTCGCCAGTCCAGTGTATTCTCTTCCAGGGTGTTGACCGCCCTCTGGACTTTCTTATTTCCCGCCAGCCACATCGTCGCCTTTTTCAGCTTTCAGGGAAGTGGATCCTTTGAGGTCTGTGAAAACAAGGGTGAGGACTTTTGAAGATGGATCTATGGTGCTGGTAAAAATAGAGGGGGGTTGTGATCAAGTCTGAAAACGGCAAGCTCCCCACCTCCGAAGGAAAAGGTAAATATATTGATGGAACGGGCCGGTTTAAAGGCATTCAGGGGAGCATGTCTTTTAAGGCCACGATGCTTAAGCCTTTTGCCGGAGAAAGCAAGGGCGACGCTCTTGTGGAAGCCACCGGCACTTATACGTTGCCTCCAAAATAGTCTACTGAGAAAAGAAGTATGCTGATCGGTTCCATTCAAGGCGATTTATCCCTCCAGCACCTTCTAATCTTTCCACCCGTTCGTCATTTCAGGAGCGTTCTTCCTCTCGTTCCCGTGCGGGAGCTTGGGAGCGAAAGAAACTTTGTTGACTTTTAAGTAATTTTAAATTAAACTTTTTAAAACTTAAAAGTTATCTTGAGGTGAACAAATGCCCCAATATCTAAGTGCGAAGGAGTTTCGTGCGCGTATACCCAGCATTTCCAATGATCTTAAACGCTGGAAGGAAATCATCGTTCTGAAGAAATCAAAGCCGATATTCAGGGTCGTGCCTTTTGAAGAGACGCCTGCCGACTTGTTGGACCGTGCAGAGACCGTGCGAGACCCTGCCCAACCGGACCTTCAGGAAATTGCAGCGATTATTCACAAGATCAGGGAAATGACTTGAAAATCATCATCGACACCAACGTCGCCCTTTCAGGCCTGCTATGGGGAAGTCCGCCTAATCAGATTCTGAAGTGGGCCCGGGACAGGGCGATAAGCATTTTGGCGTGTGATAAAACGGTGGATGAACTCAAAAGGGTCCTTCATTACAGCAAATTCGCCAACCGACTTTCCATTCTTCAGACCACTCCACAAAAAGCCATGGCACATTTCCTTAATATCGTAGCTTTTGTACCGGATCCGGACACCATCCCAGTCATCATTGAGGCAGACCCCTTCGATAACCTCTTCTTAGCCCTTGCCTCGCAAAACTTCGCCACCCTGATTGTTTCCGGAGACAGGCATCTCCTTGACCTGAAAGACTTCGACAATATCCAGATTGTCACCCCGAGCGAAGGAGTACAGATCGTTATGAGACTTCAACAACCTTTAGGCTAAAGGCCTGCTGCGAACGGAATCAAAAGACGGACAATCCGGTCGTAAAATAGAAAAAGATAAAACCATCCTTCCAGGCGCCTTCGGTTTCATCATCGAAGCGACACACCTCTCCCGCTGCAACCTCATACCCTTTTTATCCAACATCACTCCAAAGCGATTTTTTCAAAATTTTCAACAAAAAGAAAAAATGTTGACGGTTCGAACCGTCAACTTTTCTTTTTTTTGTCAAAAATGCGAAAGATCTCTTTAACCCCCTTCCTGGACCAACGGAAACATGGTGAACAGAAAAGACGCACATGGCCAATGGTGAAAAGGAGGAGGTGAAACAGCAGCGCATTTTACTTGACTTCCTGGTCTGGTCTGGCCAGACTATCGCAAGGAGGTGAAAGAAATGATTATTGCGAATATTTCCGAGGCAAAGGCACAACTGTCAGCCCTTATTGAGAGAGTGATGGCCGGACAGGAAGTCATCATCGGCAAAGCGGGGAAACCCGTTGCGAAAATCGTCAAATATGACCCGAGCGAGAAGCCGCGCAAACCAGGCGCTCTGAAAGGAAAAATTAAGATCGCCGAAGACTTTGATGAACTGCCGAACGACATTGCGGAAGCCCTCGGGATGATCGAGCGATGAACCTTCTGNTAGATACGCACGCCCTTTTGTGGTGGCTCGATGACAACCCCACTCTTTCCAGGAAGGCAAGAGCCGCGATTACGGACGGAAGTAACCTCGTTTTCGTAAGTGCCGTCGTCATATGGGAAATCAGGATCAAGCAGGCCCTGGGAAAGCTGGAAATCCCACCAGACTTCCGTAACGTATTAGATAATCAGCCTTTTAAACAACTGGATGTTACTGCGGAGCACGCTCACACCGTAGGGGATCTGCCACCACATCACAGGGATCCGTTTGACAGGATGCTTGTTGCCCAGGCCAAAACAGAAGGCCTTACGCTTGTGACACGTGATACCCACTTGAAAGAATACAAAATTCCGTTGTTAGAGGCATGAAAAGACCGTTTCTATCTCTCTGTGATCGCCCTTGTGTTGGAGCAGATGAAGAAGAATGGTCGTATGGAATCCGTGCCGCTGGAAGACCATGCGGAGGTCCTGGCCCTTCTCAATGAAACGGTTGGGGGATATGTGTCGGAATGTTCATTTGAAAATGGAGACAACAGTGGTAGATCAGCGATGGGGCATGAAACCCAATCAAGCAAAAGCAATCATGTTGGCCAAGCGACAATTGGCCGAGTTTGTTTGCGATGCAGTAAACCTGGAAGGTTTAAATTTCACATTGCCTGAAATCCAGACGCTCCTGGATGGAATAACCGTTGGCGGGCACAAGCTGTCCGATCAACAAATCGCATTGAATCAAGGGTTTGCATGGCGCACCCTATTTAAATGGATAGAACGGAATCAGTTTGCAGTTACGGTTGAAAAAGTCTGCTCTCTGCATTCCATAGCAGGTAAGGAAGAAGCCCTGGAGTGGGGGAATTTCCGTTCCGGCGGGGTCACGATTGCCGGCACTGACTATATGCCGCCCGAGGCAGAATTATTACCTGAACTCTTCATCAAAATGACAGAGAAGGCATTTAAAATGCCGGATATATACGATCAGGCTATCCACTTGTTTCTTGCCATGGCCCGATATCAGTTTTTTTACGACGTCAATAAACGCATGGGGCGCTTCATTATGAATGGGCATCTCTTAATGAACGGATACCCCGCGATAAATATTCCGGCCAAGAGACAATTGGAGTTTAATCAATTGATGTTGAGTTTTTATGAAACAGACGATCAGAAGCCGATGAACCTTTTTGTGCGGTCTTGTCTGGATGATAGAGTTAAAAAGATAATGAAAGAGAAGCCCCACTACAACACCTGAGCAAGGGAGGAACCAATGGAAAATAAGATGCACATTGTATGCCCCCACTGCACGGCCGTGAACCGCCTTCCGGAAGAAAAGCTCGATAGCAAACCCAAGTGCGGAAAATGCAGGCGAAGCCTTTTCGGGGGAAAACCTGTGGAACTCACGGAATCCACCTTTCAAAAGCATATGGAACGTAACGATGTGGCGGTTGTCGTGGATTTCTGGGCCGCATGGTGCGGGCCGTGCAAAATGATGGCGCCGGCATTTGAAAAGGCCGCGGCCCAGATGGAACCGGGAATACGGTTCGCGAAAGTGGATACGGAAAAGGAACGATCGCTTGCAGGCCGGTTTGGAATCCAAAGCATCCCCACCACCATCATTTTCAAGGGTGGCAGGGAATTGGCTCGCCAGTCCGGGGCCATGGACCTGAACACGTTGACGAACTGGATCAGAGGTCAGCTGCATGGAAGCGAATGAAAAAAATAGGCTGAATCACTTAGCCGATGAGAAAAGCCCTTATCTGCTTCAGCATGTGCACAATCCGGTCGACTGGCATCCCTGGAATGAAAAAGCTTTTAAAAAGGCCGCAGAGGAAGACAAGCCTGTCTTTTTGTCCATCGGCTATGCAACCTGCCACTGGTGTCACGTCATGGCCCATGAATCTTTTGAAGACGAAGAGGTGGCTGACATCCTGAACAGGGATTATGTATCCATAAAGGTAGACCGGGAAGAGCGACCCGACGTGGATAAGATCTACATGTCTGTGTGCCAGGCGCTGACCGGACGTGGAGGATGGCCGCTCACCATCATTATAACGCCGGATGGGAAACCTTTTTTTGCGGCCACCTACCTGCCGAAAACGGGACGAATGGGCATGTCCGGCCTTGTGGACGTACTGGCTCAGTTAGCGGCCCTCTGGAAGAACGACAGGGCCCGGATTCTCAAGGCCGGTGATAGTATAACCAACGCCATTGAAGCAAAAAATGAAAACGCTCCAACGGCGGGAAAAATCAGTATGCAGACGCTGAAAATCGGTTATGAGCAGTGTGCAAAGAGTTATGATACCCGGTGGGGCGGTTTTGGAAATGCTCCAAAGTTCCCGACACCCCATAACAAGACCTTCCTGTTGAGGTGGCATAGAAGAAACATCGATTCCCGCGGATCCGTTATGGTTGAAAACACGCTGGATCATATGAGACGGGGCGGCATCTTTGACCAGATCGGATTCGGTTTCCACAGGTATTCGGTGGACAGGGAGTGGCTTGTCCCCCACTTTGAAAAGATGCTCTACGATCAGGCTCTCCTTGCCATGGCATACATGGACGCCTTCCAGGTGATTAGAGACAAGAAATTTGAAAATGTGGCCAGAGAAATCTTTACCTATGTGCTGAGAGACATGACTGATCCCGACGGGGGATTTTATTCCGCAGAAGACGCGGACAGCCAAGGGGAGGAAGGCCTTTTCTATGTATGGAAGCCGGAAGAGGTGAAGAAACACCTCGGTGATGAGGCCGGTACTCTTTTCTGCAGGTTCTACGACATCACTGAGCAGGGCAACTTCGAGGAAGGTCAGAGCATTCCCCATATCCCTGTTCCCCTGGAAATTTTCGCCCTGGAAGAGAATATTGAACCGGAAGCGCTTGCAGGCAGGCTTGAAGGCGCCCGGGAAACACTTTTCCAAAACCGGGGAAATGCCCTACATGCAAAAGCACACATGTGCGGAAACCTCAATTCAAAATAGGGTAGATTACAGGCCTGAATCGGATACCAAATCGAAGGAGATAAAGAATGACTACGAAGGAAACTCTCGGATTTATCGGCACGGGAAACATGGCAACAGCCTTGATAAAGGGACTGATCAAAAGCGGCGCCTATGAGCGGAATAATCTGTTAGCTGCAGATAAGATTGAAGCTTCGTTAAAAAAGGCGGGGGAAGAATTCGGCATCCGATGCTGCACGTCCAACCTGGAACTGGTATCTGAAAGCGCTGTCATCCTCCTTTCGGTAAAGCCCCAAAACATGCGGGAGGTACTGGAAGAAATCAAGGGGAGCATCAAAAAAGATCATCTGATCATCTCCATCGCAGCCGGGATCCCCCTGAAAATGATACGGGAAATCGTGGGGATCGATCTTCCCATGATACGGGTGATGCCCAATACGCCCGCACTCATCCAGGAGGGCGCCAGCGCTCTGGCTTCCGGACCACTCGCGGG